>Ga0310810_10002954_pt1 | contig 18440 bp, 17 predicted proteins | sample NCmetagenome_FD_207641 | JGI IMG/M metagenome (GOLD analysis project Ga0310810, IMG submission 207641) | Soil microbial communities from experimental microcosm in Duke University, North Carolina, United States - NC | ecosystem: Engineered > Artificial ecosystem > Soil microcosm > Unclassified ...
TTACTGAGGTTGTCTACCGGAGCCGCTTCGCGCACGAGGTCGAGCTGGTGAGAGCGGAACTCGAAGAAGCGGGAATCGTTGTCGCCAGGGAAGCAAGCGGATTCGGGGCTGACGCTCCGCTGCGCTACCTCGGAATTCCCGCCCTTGAATCCTCCCAATACAGCGTGGTTGTTGCCGCTGCTGATGCTACCCGGGCCCGAGAGATCATCGAGGGGCTGCCCGTGTCCCACGGCGATGACGAGGAGACGCCGTCCCCGTTGGGCGACCCGTAGTCCGCTTCGACAATCCAGGCCAGTTGCCGCTCGCGGACGAACACGTCGCCGAAGAAAAGGCGCCGCGTACTGGTTATGCGCACGACAACCAAGAAGGTGGCTGCGCAAGAACCGCGCCTGTTCCGGAACGAGTTCCCCTCCGGATCGGCATCATCCAGCTGTGGTTGAGGATCCTGATTTGGTAGCATGCTGCGCTGACGTCATCAAACACGCTATCCTCGGACGATTGGTGGCTAACGCGAATCACGACGAACGTCGATCCGCAGAGGGTCTCACCCCCACGGCGGGCTATCGCTCGGCCACAACGCGGCATTTCTTGTCGCACAAACGAGCAACAGGACGGTTGCTTCGGTCGATTGGCGTAGGCGCCATAGCCATGTTGCTGCCCCTGCCGGCGCCGACGTGGTCGGTCCGTTGGATGATTGGCTGGGATGCATTCGCGCTCATGCTGCTGGCGCAGGCATGGTGGATCTTACTGAGATCGGACGCGCATACTACCAAGCAGCGCGCCAGCGACGAGGATCCCGGCCGTGACGCGGTGTTTCTGATCGCCGTGGTGTCGAGTGTTATCAGCGTGTCCGCTGCCATGCTGGTAATTCGCATCACGCGCAGTCAGAGCTCGAGCGCGGTTTGGGAAGTGTTCCCCCTGGCAGGGGTGGCGCTATCGTGGCTGTTAACCCACACCTCTTATACATTCCGCTACGCGCATCTTTATTACGGAGGGACCCGTAACGGCGGACTAATCTTTCCCGGCACGTCCACGCCTGCCGATATGGACTTCGCCTACTACGCCTTCACGCTGGGCATGGCGTTTCAGGTTTCCGATGTGCAAGTGGAGGCGCCGGACATCCGGGAGACCACGTTCTGGCACGCGCTGATCTCGTTCGCATTCAACACCACAATTCTCGCGCTGGCGCTTAACGTGATATTCGGCTTGGTGGGCGGCCAGTAGTCAGTCGGCTGACCCATAGGCGGCTTCGGCAATCCAGCCAGCTCCCGGTCGCGGACGAACATGTCGCCGAAGAAAAGACGCGCCTCGTACTGGTTGTGCGAACGACAGCGGAGCTGGATATTGTCGGTCGTAGCCGCCCCTCCTGCTGCGTACGGCGCGACGTGGTGGAACTCTAGAAATGCGGTCTCCTCGCAACGGCCCGTTCGGCCGATGAACGCGCAGCGTCCCTGGTCGCGCTGCCACACCGCACGCTTGACACCTGCGGTTATGTGGCGACTCGGCAGCGGACCCTCGTCAGGATTCGCTCGCGGTGAAGCGGTCTGGGCGAACCTGCGCCGCTCGAAATGGTCGACCAGTAGCGCCAGGGCACGATCGAGGATTGCGCCGATATCTCCATCCGGGACTGCGTGGCGGGCAAGCGTCTGCGCGCGCCTCAGCTTTTCGTACGTCTCCCGTGTCAGCGTCACCTGCAGCATGTAGCGTTCCGGTGCAAGTGGAGTCAGTACCGCCACCCGACGGATGACTGTCTCAACCGCGGGGCGAGGATTTATTGACGCAATCAGCTCCTGGATCTCCTGCTTGCTCTTGTGTCGTGCGGCCTGGAGCATCTGGGCGTGGTTGGCATCGGTCAGGTGCGGCGCGAGCAGGCGTATTGCCGTAAGCGTCACGTCACCGCGTTCGAGAGCCTCGAGAACTCCTGGATAGCGACGCGCCGCCCGAGCGGTTTCGATGCGGTTGTATGCCGATCCTTCCGACAGATGCAGCACTTCCGTGCAGTAAGTGAAGAGTGAGGAGCAGCCTTCACGCAAATGGAGTCTGCGGGCATCGAACTCAATCAACGAGCGAATGAGTGCCACCGACGCCCGTCGCTCGCACGAGGCGAGTTCCTTAACCCGTTCGACGAGTTCATCGTCTGACAGTGCACGGAGGGCACGTTGGTCGATTGATGCTGTCGAGATCGGCTCCATGCTGCGACGATAATCCGAGCGTGTGACAAGGTAGGTCAATGTCCTCACGCAGATTTCGACGAATGTTGCAGGCAGGCAGTGGCCGAGACGTCGCTACGGCGCAAGAATTGCGCCTGTTCCGGAACAAGTTACTCCGGTCGCGCCGTCGTCGCGTACACGCGGTAGGCCTGGGCGGGTTGAAACCCGAGCGCTCTCAGCCGCTGGCGTGGGATCTCGGCAGAGTGGACCTTGGGAAAACGAAGCGTCCCCGCGCCAATACGGGAGAGCAGGAGCGTCAGCCGCGCCCCGTCATCCTCGACGAACGACCGCAACGAGACGATGTCGCCGCACGCCAGATACAGGATGTAAGCCTCGAGTTGCTCATCGGATGCGACGGCAAGTCCCGTGATGTCGCCCTTCCTGGCCGTGAGTGTTTCGATTGACCGCTCCCAGCAAACCGGCGCATCGTCGTGTCCGAGAAGATCATTTGCCGCGAGATCGTCGACCGTGACCGGGATGACAAACCGTCCGGCGATGTCTCCGGCGGTGACAGGTTCGGTCTGAAAAACGAAGTCTGTCAGGCGGGATTCGTCGACGTAGTCGCACGCAGTGAACAGTGCGCCGGCAGCGTCGAGACTCTCAGGGACCTCGGAAGCGATCCGCGGCGGACCGAGAATCGCAAGCTTCGAGCTGAGGGACGTGAGCAGGTGACGGCCGTGACCCTGTCGCAGGTGATCGGGATGAACCGCGATCCTGTGGATGAGCGTGCCGGAGGGTCGCTTCGCACCGATCAACACGCCAATTGGATCGGAACCTGCGAACGCGACCATGCAGCTGCTGCACCAGACCTGCAGATCGCGGATCGATCGCTTGAATGCCGCCGCCGTCATCGGCGGCTCGGCAGGAAAGTGCGGCGCCCAGCAGCGATTCAATGCATCGACGAGCAGCTCAATGTCGTCGGTACGACAGAAACGGTAGGCGCTCAACCCTGTCGTTCGTCGGATGCGCTCCGCGCGGTGATCTGGCTGACCTCGTTGAGATATCCGCGACCGTTGCCGTTGCCTGTCGGCGTTGCCGCCGCGGCCGGCTTTGCACCGCCCGCCGGTGGGCCCGAGTAAGTCGCGATCATCTCGGCCATCATCTTCTTGCCGATCTCGATGCCCTCCTCGACCAGCGCCAGATCGATCGTCGCGGCCGCGCGCTCCCTGGCGAGCTCCTCAATCCGCTCCTGTGTCTTGTTCCGCATGAATCCGGCGGGAACGCGCAGGACCCGTTGCGCCGCGTCGTCAGTCCAGGCGAATGTGGAGATCAGCGGGTTCTTTTTGTCGTCGCGAGCCACGAGCTTCGGCTGGCTCGCGTCCGCGCTCGCGATCGCCGGCTGGCCATCTGCCATCGCTAAAGCCAGTCCAGTGGCGTCTGGTGCTTTGATATCCAGCGGCGTTCCGGTTTCCTCTTCGATGACCTGACGGGCGAACTCCAGCGTGATCGCGTCGAGCTTCATCATCCGCGCGCGCTTCTCGACGCGCGCCTTGACACGGCGCCGCTGGTAGGCGTTCTTCATGGTCCAGAGGCCCTTCCGCGCGTCCTCTGACCAACGAAGCTTGCGTCCGTCGTAGGTGGTTTCTTCCTGCAGGCCGCCCTCAACCGCAGCGATCTTTTCGATCATCTCCTGCGAGATGACTTCGAAATCGGACGCGCCGCACACCGTGCACTTCACGGCGTTGCTCTGCGTGGCCGTGACGCCGCAGGCGCGGCACATCGACACGGGACCGGCCTTCGCGCGCTCGAGCGCCACCGCTTCGGCCAGCGCCTTGGTTCGGGCCGACGCGCTCTTCGGCATGAACCGATCCATCGCATCGTCGATCACCGCGCTCGTGATGACCGAATGGCCCTTCTCGAGCGCCAGTCGAAGCACGCCCGTGCGCGCAATCCCCTTGACCTGGTCGGGGACATGCTTCATCCGCTCTTCCGCCTCAGGCGTCCATCGAACGGTCTCTTCGGCCCGTACGTCGAGGCGCGGCACTTCGAGACGTGTGGACAGAAGGACATCGCACGGGGCGGCGCGGAGAATGTTCTCGACGTTGCTGCCCAATCCGGTCTCATCCTTCGGACTGTGGACGCCGATTCGTCCAAGTACGATGAGCCAGGGATTGGTCTTGCGCGCGTGATCGAGAATCTTCTGGAAGGGCTTGCCGTCGAGCAGCGTCTTCTTGATCTCGACGCCCTCCTCGCTCGCCATCCGTTCACCGACTTCGAGATGCGACTGATAGATCTGCGCCAGGCCGGTGTCGATGATTTCCTCGTGCAGCTGATTCTGCTCTTCGAAGCGGAACACCTTTGCCGCCTGCTCGGTCAGCACGTTGACGATGCCGTTGAAGACGGAGTAGTGGAGATAGGGATCGTAGACGGCGATGGCTTCGACCTTCTTGCCGAACTCCCGGGCGAGGTCGAGCGCCGTCATCAGCGCGCCGAACGACTGTGGACTGCCGTCAATCCCCACCAGAATCGTGTCGCGGTCGGCTTCGCCCGGCTCGGGAACGTGCTTGACCACCCACACATCGCGGTCGGATTGGCGGGCCACGCGTTCGCACACCGAGCCGATAACGCTGTCACGGGCTCGCCCAATCCCCAGGGCACCGATCACGACCAGGTCAGGGTTGGAGCCGGCGAGATCCTTGAGAATTTCGATGTGGTGCTTTCCGTCCATCATCCGCGGTTCGAACGCGAGGCCTGACTCGCCGCAGAGGCGCGACATGCCATCGAGATAACTGTCGGAGATGAGCTTGAGGCCCATGGTGATGAGGCTGTCGTGGATCTTCCGCTGCCGCTCCAGCTCTACTTCGTCGATGTACTCTTCCGGCAGCGTGTACTCCATCTGCCTGAAGCGATAGTCGTGCAGAGCGGCCGCGTAGACGTGGCAGCCGACCAGCTTCGCGTCGAACGCTTTTCCCATCGCGAGGGCGCAGCTGATGGCGCGGTTGGAATGGTCTGAGTTATCGACAGGAACGTAGATGCTCTTGTACACCTGATCCTCCGAAAGCCCGGGCGTTCAGACGCTCGTGGCCGGATGCTGTCTTTGCTGACCGCCGATGTCGCCGCGAGCCCGAGATGCGTTTCGCCGCACGAGTCCAATCACGATGAGCTCGATGACTAGAATGAGGAGCGCCGTCCTGATCATCGGGCCGATGACCGACGGCACAACTTCGGGCTCGACGTAGAGGGAGTACCACAACGAGAGCCCTCGCCGGTTGCCGCGCTCACGTGCGAACCCGTCCCAGACCGAGAAGGCGACCGGCATGAACTGTCCCTGGGCGAATGCCGCCCCGGTCGCCGGGTGCAGGGGGCGCTTGAAGATGACCGACCACTCGCCCTGGTCGAAATTCGCGGCCCCGGTGACTTCCGCCTTGTCGCTCGCCGTGAGTCTCGCGCTCCCCTTGCCGGTGAACTGAGCAGGACTCGACGTGGCCAGATCGAAGAACCAGAGATCGACCGCGTCCTGCGAGTCGCCAAACAGGAAATACGGCTTGCGTGCAGTTGTCGGCACCTGCGACGGAACCTGGATCGCCACGGCGTCGGAGAACTCGGATGCTGGAACCGCCGCTGCCGCTGGCTCTTCGAATGGGTTCTGGGGATTCGCCGGCTTCTGTCCAGCCGGGGCGGCTTCGATATCGCCAAACGGATTTGCACTCGCCGCAGCGCCGCCGGTATCGGCAGGCGGCGCGGCGGCCGGTTCTTCCTCTTCTTCCGGCGGCACGGGCAGCGAAGGTCCGTTCTTTCCTGACTTCTCGGCGCTCATGTCGTGCCATCTAACCAGCAATGCGATCGAATCCGCATCGTAGATGGCTTGCACCATGACGCTCGTCGTCGGCGGATGGAACGCCCGTCCGGGCTCCATGATCTGGCCGATGATGGGAAGCCGCGCCACCGGGGCCGACGTGAAGTTTGCGGCACCCTTGGTCAGATCGATTTGCGCCGGAACGTGTTTCGCGACGACGAGGTTCGTGTAGCCGGGGCCGTCGCTTCCCGACAGCGACGCGATGAAGTCGGTGATCGCCCATCGCTGCTCGACCGAGAGTGCGTCAGCGAAGGATGGCATCGGCGTGCCATTGAGGCCCGTGCTCATCGTCCTGAAGATGTCCTCGCGGGATGAGCCTCCCCGGAACGTCCAGCTCTGCGCAAGATCAGCAGGTCGGATCGGCTGACCCCAGTCATCTTTCAGCGTGGGGGCCGATGCTCCGTCGCCGCGACCGAGTGTGCCGTGACACTTGACGCAGCCGGTGTCCACGAACAGCTTCTGCCCAGCCTCGATCGTCTCCTTGGTGGATTTTGGTGCGCTCGGAAGCTGAATCGGCTGCGGCACTCTCTCGGCGTTAGAGAATTCGGCGGAGAAAGTCGTGAGGAAATAGGCGATATCGGATACTTCCGAGTCCGAGAAGTTCGGCCAGGCCGGCATCGAGGTATACGGCATGCCGTGCCTGATGATGTTGACCAGATCCTGATGCATCGGAAGCGCGCCGTTGGGCGTCGTGCGAATCTTGAACTTGGCGGTGGTGAAATTACGCGGCCTCGGACGCAGGTGCACGGCGGCATAGCCTTCACCGTCACCCTTCTCGCCGTGGCACTGCGAGCAGTTTTTCATGTACAGCTTCTTGCCTGATTCCCGCTGGGATTCGGTGCCGACATCAGGCGCTGCTGCGCGTCCCAATTCGGTCGACGTCGCCGAAAGCGTGGCAATCAGGATGGCGATACACCCGCGCGCGATCAAACGAGAGGTCATTTCCCGGCGACCTCCTCTTTCGCGCGCGGCTTCTGATCGGTGAAGTCGTAAAGAAAGAGGATCACGTCCCAGATCTCATCCTCCTTCAGGAATTTCTCCCACGCGGGCATTGCCGTGTCCCATGGGCCGCCCTCCTCTGGCAATCCGGGGCCTCCCTTCGAGATGCGCCAGAAGAGAAACGTCTCGCGCAGCATCGGGATCGTGCCCTTGTCGCTGAAGTTGGTCGGGATCGGATCCAGCGCATGCACGAACATGCCGTTGGCGGACATGTTGTCGCCGTGGCAGAAGACGCAATTGCGGTAATAGACCTGACGGCCGTTCTCGACGTGTTTTCGGAACTCGGCTGGGTTGGATGTCTCCAGCTTCCGAAACGGGTTCTCGCCATTGTCGAGGTCGATTTTCTTGTCGTGAACCGTGATCTCTGACGGCGACGCGGGATGCACCGTTCGCGCGAAGAACGGCGGCTGCAGCGGCGCGTTCATCTTGACGTACACGTTCGCCGCCGCGAGCGCCGGGATTGCAATCACCGCTGCACCGAGGAGGGTCGCGAAGCGCTTCTCCGTCATCAACCGGACAAGCGGCCGCGAGACCTCCTCGCGCCGCGCCTCGCTCGACGACATATACGCGAGAATCGCCAACGTCACGATTCCCATGTAGATCGACACGACGGACGACGGAATAGGTGCCGTGAATCCAAACCGCAGAACGAGGTAGATTCCCACCCACCAGGCGACCGCCCAGGCCAGCAGATTCGCCCGGCGGAACCTGAGCAGGCCTAGCGCTGCGGCGACGACGAGGACGACCAGAAGCTTCATTTTGCGCCCCCGTTATAGTGATGCTTCGTCTGCAGCGTCACCGTCGGCGTGCCGCCGAGCGTCTGCAGGTAAGCGATCACGCAGAGGATCTCCTGATCGGTCAGGCCAATCGGGGGCTTGTTGATCGGCGGCATCGCCGGCGGAAATCCGGGGACCACGAACGCGGTGGGCTCGTACATCGACTGAGCCAGGTACTCGACGTCGTTCAAGCCAGCCACGCGGGTCTTTGCACGGGCCCCGACGCCAGCAAGATCAGGAAACCGAAATGGCCCGCTGGTCTTGCCGATCGTGTGGCAGGTGAGGCACATGCCTTTGCCTTCCATGATCTCGCGCCCAATCCTCTCCATGTCTTCGGTCGTCATATTCGGACCGATCGTGCTTTCACGTGGAGGGAAGACTTCCTTTTGCGGCACCATCTGGCCGACATAGGTATAAAACCCGGTCGTCGCGAGGACGAGTGCGCCGATTCGCAGAATGAGCGGGACCCTCATGAGATTGCCTGCCTGTGGCCCTGAGGATGTCCGCCTTTCGACTCCGGTGAGAGCTCGTCCTTGCCGCTCCGCCGCTGGAAGTCGGGCCGATCATGCAGGCTCGATATCCAGAACACGACGCCAATCAGCAGAAAGAATAGGAGCACGGTTACCGAGACGACCTTCGTCGCGAACCCAAGCGTCGGTGTGAACGCGTCCACCGATCGATCCCGAATGACGCCGTAGACGTGCCAGTGCTGACGCAGTCCGGAGCGCACGTACCCCATCAGTCCCATCAGCCAGGTGAAGGTCACGGCGATGAAGATGAGCACGTACTGCGAGATCGGCGGAATGTGGCCCCAGCGGACTTCCCCCGTTCTTCGCGCGCCGCGGAAGAGAAAGACGTCGATCGCGGTGATCGAAATCATCGCGAACAGGACCGACAGCACCTGCGGAACCGACAGTTTGATCCGCACGGTCGCCTCGACGAAGTAGCCGTAGACGCCGAGGAAAATGACGATGAACGCCGCGGCGGCGAAGATGGTGAGCTGCGCGGCGTGCCCGGTCTTCGCCCACGGCACCGTCGCGACCTTCCCCGTTCGCCGGTAGAGGAGGAAGCTCATGAACGTCGTCAGGATCAGGATGTTGACCGCGGTGTTCTTGGCCGACATCACGCCGAGGTAACCAAGAATCGGGTGGGCCGATCCTCCCATCGCCCGCACCTCGGACACCGTGGCGATGATCGAGCGCGGCGTCGCCCAGACCATGAAGCAGAGCGTGATGCCGACAAGCAAGTACTTGATGAACTTCTGGAGCGGCTGCTGTCCTTCGACGCGCCCCATTCCCAGCCACAGATAGTAGTTGGCGGCGAGGAAGAGGTTGCCGATCAGCACCGCCTGAATGATGAACAGCCACGAGAACGCGCCGCCCATCATCGTCAGGCCGAGCGTCTGTGAGAAGGCGTAGATCTCTTTAGCCAGCCAGTAGCCTGCGAATGGCAGTGGGAGGAACGCGCTGATGGCGACGAAGTTGCCGATGTAGCCCATCCAGTCGTAGTGCGCGCGTTCCTCGTCGGTTTCCGCCTGAAGGAACTTGAAGGCCGCGTAGGCGCCGGCGATGGATCCGCCAAACGCGACGTTCGCGATCACACGATGGACGTTGATGGGCATCCACGTCGGATTGAAGATGGCGTCCCTGAGGGACAAGACGGCCCCCGCGTCCGACACCCCGTGCGGCGACATCATGAACGTCAGCCACGCATTGGCGATGAACATGATCGCCGTGCCCACCAGGTTGAGGCCGAGTCCCAGCCCAAGATGCAGCAGGGGATGGAACTTTCCCCACCCGTAGTAGTAGGTGTAGAGGAAAAAAGCCTCAGCGAAGAAGAGCAGCACGTAAGGCAGAAACGTCGGCGAGAACACGCTCATCAGGTAATTCGTGAACTTCGGATAGAGAACGATGAGCATGAACGTCAGGGCTGCCCCGAACGTTGCGGTGAGCGAGAACGAGACGGACAGCAGCTTGGTGAATTCGTACGCCAGCCGGTCGTATCGCAGATCCCCCGTCTTGTAGCCAATCACCTCGATGATGAAGGCAAAAATCGGCACGGCAAGAACGAAGGCGGCAAACAGCAGGTGGAGCTGCGCGACGGCCCAGATGGCGACACGGCTGCCGACCTTCGGAAACGTCCGATACTCCGCTTCCTCGTACGGCTTTGACTGGTCGCTCGCCTTGCTTTGGGTATCAGCAGCCTTCTCGCCGGTCGCAGCCTGCGGGCTGGCCGGCGTCGCAGGCGCCTGGGCAGTCGCCTGCTCCGGGCTGATGCGCGTTGACGCGCGTGTCGCCAGTCCCTGGAAGGTGATCAGGACAGCGACACAACCGAGAAGACCCAGCAGTTTGTTGGGGAAAAGTTTGGCCAATGGCTAGGACTCCGCGGTGGAGAAGAGTCCAGACCGCGAGTCCCCGATGGAACTGTGACGCCGCATCCGTCGACTCCAAGAATTCGCCGAAGGGGGGAACGCCGAAAGCCCGTCGATAGAGGGCGCAATCTTACCCATGAACTAGAGACAGGGTCAAGAGTCCACGCGCACCTCTTCAGCAGCTGAGCGGCGCTAAAAAGAAAAGGCGCGCCGTGAGACGCGCCGAACGAACCCAGTAGAACCTGGTAGAACCCCGCAGAACCTTTCTTAGCGTAGCGTCCCCGGAACCCACCCGCGGCTGATGTAGTCGCCGATGACCGTGAACAGCAACAGAAGCCAGAAGAAGCCCGACATCGCGACCACCCAGGTCAACCGCGAGCTCCATCGCACGTGCATGAAGAACAGAATGACGAGCGTCGCCTTGGTGCACGCGATCAACAGCATGACCACGTTGTTGAGCGGCCCCATGTCGACTTTTGCCGCCGCGACGGTGAGGATTGTGCCGATGATCAGGGCGCCGAACACCTTGTAGTACATGCTCGGCGGTGCGACGTGCTGATGAAACCCGTGGGCCATTACCTGAGCCTCACTCCGTGAAATGGCCGCCGATGAGATACAGCAGCGGGAAAAGGAAAATCCAGACGATGTCGACGAAGTGCCAGTACAGGCCCGCCACTTCGACCGGCGTGTAGTATTCAGAATCGAACTGGCGTCGCCACGCCATGGTTCCAATGACGGACATGATTCCGAGCCCGATGATCATGTGGATCGCGTGCAGTCCCGTCATGCAGAAGTAGAGCGAGTAGAAAATCTCCGCCGGCTGCGGATGCTTGCCGGTCCACTGGAAGTTCGGCCCCGGCACGAGATTGTGTCTGAACTTGTCGGTGTACTCGATCGCCTTGATGCCCAGGAACGTGGCGCCGAGCACCATCGTGGCGACAATCCAGGCGACCTGCGTTTTTGCCGGCGCGCTGACCTGCGCCGACCGCACGGCCAGCGCCATGGTCAGCGAACTCACGATCAGCACGATCGTGTTGATCGCGCCCCAGGTGACGTTCAGATGATGGCTGGCCTCAGCGAACCCTTCGGGATTCGCGTGGCGGTAGACGAGGTAGGCGGCGAACAGCCCGCCGAAGAACATGATCTCGGTGACGAGGAACACCCACATGCCGAGCGTCGACGCGTCGACCTGCTGCGCCATGTCATCGAAGTGATGCTGCAGCTTCGGATGATGCGGGTGCTCGACGTGGTCGCGCGGCTGGATCGCATCGAGGTTGGCGACGAGGGGTGGTTGATGGATCCGACCCGGAAAATGTTCCGCGTGGTCAGGCAAGGCCGACCTCCTGGTTCCCGTGCATGTACTGATGCGTGCCCTCGGTGACGATGGGGCTGACGGTGAAGTTCTCAGTCGGCGGCGGCGACGGGATTTCCCATTCCAGTCCTCTCGCGCCCCATGGATCGTTGACCGACTTTTCCCCGGCCACCAGCGAGTAGGCGAAGTAGACCAGCGGAATCACGTAGCCGACAGCCAGGATCGATGCGCCGAGCGTGCTCGCCACGTTCAGGACCTGGAACTCAGGCGGATACGCATGATAGCGGCGCGGCATTCCCAAATAGCCGGCAATGAACTGTGGGAAGAACGTCAGGTTGAATCCCACGAATATCATCAGCGCCGAGAACTTCGCCCATGGCTCGGAGTAGCGCCGGCCGCTGATCTTCGGCCACCAGTAATGAAGCCCGCCGAGGTAGCCCATGATCGCGCCGCCGACCATGATGTAGTGGAAGTGCGCGACCACGAAGTAGGTGTCGTGGACGTGGATGTCGATCCCCATCGCTGCCAGCATCAGGCCCGTAAGACCACCGATCGTGAACAGACCGATGAAGCCGAACGCGTAGAGCATCGGCGACTCGAGGCTCACGGAGCCCCTGTAGATGGTCGCCGTCCAGTTGAACACCTTGATCGCCGACGGAATCGCGACGACGAAGCTGAGGAACGAGAAAACCATCCCGGCATAGACCGACTGGCCGGCGACGAAGATGTGGTGTCCCCAGACCAGGAACCCGATGATCGCAATCGCGAGGGAAGAGAACGCGACGAACGAGTAGCCGAAGATGTTCTTGCGGGAGAACGCCTGGACAATCTCGCTGATGACGCCCATGGCCGGCAGAATCATGATGTAGACCGCCGGGTGCGAGTAGAACCAGAACAAGTGCTGGAAGAGGACGGGGTCACCGCCGAGCGCCGGGTCGAAGATGCCGAGGTGGAGGCCGCGTTCCGCAGCCACCAGCAGCACCGTGATCGCGATCACCGGCGTGCCCAGAATCATGATCAGGCTGGTGGCGTAGTGCGACCACACGAACAGCGGCAACCGGAACCACGTCAGCCCGGGCGCCCGCATTTTGTGAATCGTGACGATGAAGTTGAGGCCCGTCAGGATCGACGAGAAGCCGGTAATGAAGACGCCGAGCGCCGCGGTGATGACGTGCCCGTTCGCGGCAGCCGTGCTGTACGGGGTGTAGAACGTCCAGCCCGTGTCAACGCCGCCGCTCAAGGCTGCGACCAGGGTGAAGATGCCGCCGAGCACGTAGATGTACCAGGACAGCAGGTTGATGCGCGGAAACGCCAGGTCCTTGGCGCCCACCATGATTGGAATCAGGAAGTTGCCGAGCACCGCGGGAATCGACGGAATCAGGAAGAAGAAGACCATCACCACGCCGTGCATGGTGAACATCTTGTTGTAGGTCTCCGACGACAGCAGGTCGCCGGCCGGTGTCAGCAGCTCCAGCCGGACGAGCATGGCGAAGAACCCGCCGATCACGAAAAAGGCGGTGATCGACACCAGGTAGAGCAGCGCGATCCGTTTATGGTCTTTCGTCAACAGCCACGACTTGAGGCCGTGACCGTTGTTCAGATAATTGACGGTTTCCATGATCAGTCCTTGCCCGGGCCCGGCGGCGCTGGCACAGCGGGTGCGGCGGAGGGCGGCGGCGTCTGTTCACCGAGCGAACGCACATAGGCGATGAGCTGCAGCAGCTGTTCCTCGGTCACCATTCCCTGAAACGTCGGCATGATCGGGGCAAAGCCGTCGACGATCTTCGCCTGCGGATTCACGATCGACTCGCGAATGTAGGCCTCGTCCGCGGTGACCGTCGCGCCGCCCTGGAGACGCACGGTGTGCCCGAACAGCCCTTTCAACTGCGGCGCGCGTGCCTGGGCGTCGTCGCGATGACAGGTGATGCAGACGAGATCGGTGAACAGCTTCTCGCCTGCGGCCGCCGGCGAATCGGCCGGCCGTCCGCCACCGAGCCACGCCTGGAAATCGTTGGGCTCCATGACCTCGACCCACCCGATCATGCCGGAATGCCTGGTGCCGCAGTATTCGGCGCAGAACAGGTGATACCGGCCGGGCTTGGTCGGCGTGAACCAGACCACGTTGTAGCGGCCGGGGATGACGTCCGCTTTCACGCGAAACGCCGGAATGTAGAAGCTGTGGAGGACATCCTCCGATCCCATCATCAGCTTGACCGGGCGCCCGGCAGGCACGTGGAGCTCGTTGATCTCCTTCTGCCCGCCCATGTGCTGCGCTTTCCACATCCACTGCTTCCCGACGATGTAGATCTCCATCGCGCCCCGTGGCGGGCGATACGCGTCGAAGAACACCTTGGCGCCCCAGACGAACATGATCATCGTGATGAAGAACGGGATGACCGTCCACAGCATCTCGAGGGCCAGGGATCCGTGGATTTCGGCGCCGATTTCGTCCTCATCCTGCCGGCGATATTTGATGGCGAAGAGCACCAGCAGCGCCGCAATCAGCAGCGAGAAGAACGCGGTGACGGCCATCGTGAAGAAAAAGACGCCGTCGACCTGCGCTGCCTGGGTGGATGCCTGCTCCGGGAAGAATGGAAAATTCGTGAACATCGTTAGTGGCCTGTCCGCTCCCTGCGCAGGCTGACGAAAATGAACGCCCCGAGGCCCAGCATGGTCGCTATTGCGCCGATGCGGACGGCCTCGATCGCGGTCGCACCATACTTTCCGGTTGAAGGATCGTAGTGGTAGCAGAGCAGCAGCACGTCGTCGATCGGTGTGCCAATGTGCTCGTCCGACGCCTCGATTACGCCAAGCCTGATATCCCGCGCTGAGAATTCGATGCCGTAGAAGTACTTCGCGATGACTCCCTTCGGCGTCAGGAGCTCGATGCCGGCGCCGTGCGCATACTGCTGGATCTCGGGGACGAAGGTGTAACGGAATCCCACCGCGGCGGCAAGCTGCTTGATGTTCTCTTCCGTGCCCGTCAAAAAATGCCAGCCGGCGGTGCTCTGTGGACGCTTGTAGCGATCCACGTACACCTGTTTCTTCTGCGCGGCGAGCGCGGGCATCTCCTTGGGATTGATGCTGACAGCCACGACGTCGAACTCGTGGCCGACGTCGAAATTGATGACGCTGAGCGCGCTCACCAGCCCGTTGAGCACTTGCGTGCAGAGCATCGGGCACTCGTAGTAGACCATCGCGAGAATCACTGGCCGCTTGCCAAAGAACTCGCCGAGCCGGACTTCACGTCCGCTCTCGTCATTGAAGACGAGATCCAGCGGCACCTGGTGGTTCAGGCGCTGATCGATGCCTACTCGACTCAGCACTCCAGGCTTCGCCTTTGCCGGATCTCCGGCGTCGTCCGGAGCCAGTCCCTGCGCGTAGAGCGGGCGCGTGAGCGCGAGCGCCGCCAGCAGGAGGACGAGCCGCTTCACTTCTTGATCTCCTGGCCCGCCGGCTGCGGAGCGGGTGGCGGAGCCTGCTGACCGGAATTGGCGGCGGGCGCGTTGGTCACCGGGATCGTGCGCCCGCCAGAAGCCTCGCCATACGCGGGCGCGTTGGTGCCCTCCTTTGCGTCCGCTCCAGCTCCCGCGCGCGCGGCAAGGCCGTGCACGAGGATCAGCTTCTTGGCGACATCGATCGGCACGTGCGCGACGCCGGCACCTTGATTCATCCAGCCGGCGCCCTCGAGCTTGCCCGCTTCTTCCTGACGGAACCGGCGAAGGTTCGCCGGTTCGTCCCTGAGCAGCTCCGGTCCCTGGGGCGGCTCGTTCGATCGAGCCGCAACCGGTGACAGATGCGGATCGCGCCCTGCCGCTTGTTTCTCAAATGTGATGAAGAGGCCGTACATCAACAACGCGGCGAACGCGACGATCGCCAGAATCCCGCCACCGAACGCGAGCAGGGTCCCGATTTGGACGTCGGAGTGCTCATAGGCGACGTCCTCATTGTGCATCTCCTCATCGGTGTAGTGATGATGGTCTGCCTGGCCGTTGTTAGTGGGCGTCATGCGCAAACGCCTCCTTGAAGAACGGATCGTTGAGCGGCAGCAACGGGCGGCTGCGAAGATGTCGTGCGAAGAGGAACATCCACACGCCGGTCAGGCCCAGCGGCAGCGCCACGTCCATCCAGTGAATCGGGAATCCCTCGTGCTTGAACATCGGTTCCACGATCCAGACGAGATCGACGACACGCATGAAAAGGATGAATATTGCGACCTGGGCAAGCAGGCGCGGGCGCCGTTTGAGGTCGCGTGAAAGCAGCAACGCGAACGGCAGCGTGAAATGCCCGAGCAGGATGATCAGCGAGACCCACTGCCAACCGCCGCGGAAGCGAATGTAGAAGAATGGGATTTCCTCGGGCAGGTTGCCGGCCCAGATGATGAGCAGCTGCGAGAACGAGAAGTAGGCCCACAACATCACGAACGCCAGCAGCAGCTTGCCGAGGTCGAGGAAGTGCAGCCCCGGGTTCACATAGGTGGCAAGCGGCTCGGCGTCCTTGAGGGCCGCCAGCACCGCGATCACCAGCGCCAGAGCAGCCAGTCCCTGTCCGGCGACGAGGATGAAACCAAAGATCGTCGAATACCAGTGCGGGTCAAGCGACATGATCCAGTCGACTGACGCAAACGTCATGGTCACGACGTAGATCAAAAGTCCCGGAGCGCTGACAACCCGGAAACGCCTGGTGTCGCTCGGGTGGACGGCAACCTCGCCGCGATCCTGTCGAGCCGACCACGCGTTCAACAGCCACGAACCCAGAACCCAGACGGCGAAGAACAAGACCGCGCGTCCCACGAAGAACGGGACGTTCAAGTAGGGCGACTTCATGTTGATCACGTGATCCGTCGCCGCGGCGCCGGGCACGGCCCACGTGTACAGCCGCGGCAATCCCAGCAGCACCGGCACGAACATCAACGCCACGAAGGGAAGGTTTCGCGCCGCCGCTTCGCACACGCGGCGGGACACGAGCCCCCACTGGCCGCCGGTCATGTGCTGCATCATCAGCAGGGCGAGCGATCCCATCGACAGGCCCATGCAGAAGAGAAAGCCGATGAGCCACGAGCGGAGGAACTGATCGACGTTCAAGAACGCGCCGATCACCCCGGCGAGCAATCCCCAGAAGCCTGCGACGAGCCCCCATCGCTGCAGCCGGGCCAGCGCCGGCACGTCGGTAGTCACTGCGTGTGTATCCATGCGATCAATTCTTCCCGGGCTCGTGTCCCCCGGCAGCCGGCTGCTGCGGCGGCTGGAGTTTCGTTGGATCACCGCCTGGGATTTCGGCAGCCGGCGCGTGCTGGCTGTACTGCAGCGCCCGGATGTAGGCGACGATCGCCCAGCGATCGCGCGGATCAATCTGCACGCGATAGTCGGGCATCGAGCCGAACCCGTTCGTGATGACGTCGAAGAAGTAGCCGACGTCCGCCTGGCGCAGCCGGTCGATGTGGTACGAGGGCGGCTGACGCTTGAAGCCGCGCTGAATGACCATGCCGTTGCCGCCGCCAGTCCTGTCGTGACACGGGCTGCAATAGATGTTGTATCGCTCCTGGCCCCGATCGAGGACCTTCTCGTCGATGGGGAACGGGAACTCCTTGACCGTTGCCTTGTCGACCTTGCCGGTGAAGAAGGCCTCGTCGTCGGCGAGCGTCCCGCGCGCAACCGTTCCCTCGACCAGCGGGCGTGCGCTCGCGCCGTCGGTGAAAAAGGCGCTCGGCCGGAGGCCGCGATATTTCGGCTGGTTGTGCATGTCCTGACGGCAGGCTCCGAGTCCTGCGCACAAGATCAGGAGAAGCGCGAGCCGCGAGCCGTGAACGGCGAGCCGCGACTTATTCCTCGACATCATTGACTTCCTTCGCCCCGAGGCCCTGCAGGAACGACCGCGTCTGGACGCGATCGAACTTGGCGTCGGTCGCCTCGATCGCCAGAAAGAATCGATCCTGGCTGGCGTGCGCCGCGAATCGCTCGACGTTGAAGACCGGGTGATACGGCAATGGCAGCCCGTTCAACCCCAGCATCCCGAACACCGCGGCGAACGCGGCGAACAGAATCGTCAGCTCGAAGGTCACCGGGATGAACATCGGCCAGCTGATGAAGGGCCGGCCGCCGACGTTTAACGGATACGCAATCGCCGAAACCCAGATTTGAAGACCGAGGCCCGTGCACAGCCCGGTCAATCCGCCGATCAGGACGAAAAGCGATACCCGCTTGTCGCGGATGTGCATCGCGTCGAACACTTCGTGAACCGGGTAGGGCGAGTACGACTCGAACCGGCGATAGCCCTCGTCGTAGGTGCGGCGGGCCGCCTCAACGAGCGACGTGGGATTGTCGAACTCGGCCATCACGCCGTGGAGCGCCGGAGATGAAAGTTTGAAATCCATGGGCGTGGCCGCGCTCAGTGCGCTTTCGCTCCCTTCACCTTCGCTGCCGGAACCATCGTCCGCATCTCGAAGATCGAGATCATCGGCAACACCCGAACGAAGAGGAAGAAGAGCATCGTGAATAGCCCAATCGTTCCAAAGAATGTCATGAGGTCCCAGCGGGTCGGCCAGTACCAGCCCCACGACGACGGGAGAAAGTCACGGTGCAGGCTGGTGACCACGATCTCGAATCGCTCGAGCCACATGCCCACGTTGACGAACATCGCGATGAAGAAGAGCATCGCCGGCGACGTCCGCACTCCCTTGAACCAGAGGAACTGCGGCATCACGATGTTGCAGAGGATCAACGCCCAGTAGAACGGCCAGTACGGCCCGAACATCCGGTTGTAGACCATGAACCGCTCGAACTGGTTCGAGCTGTACCAGGCGAAGAACGCCTCGAACACGTACCCGTAAGCGACGATGAGGCCGGTGAGCAGCATCACCTTGCCCATGTTCTCGAGGTGACGCATCGTCAGGAAGTCCTCGAGGTGGTACAGCACGCGGAGCGGAACGGCGAGCGTCAACACCATCGCGAAGCCCGCGTAGATGGCGCCGGCGACG
>Ga0310810_10002955_pt1 | contig 18435 bp, 13 predicted proteins | sample NCmetagenome_FD_207641 | JGI IMG/M metagenome (GOLD analysis project Ga0310810, IMG submission 207641) | Soil microbial communities from experimental microcosm in Duke University, North Carolina, United States - NC | ecosystem: Engineered > Artificial ecosystem > Soil microcosm > Unclassified ...
TGGTGGCGGGATGGCCGTCCGACGCGAATAGCACCCCTGAGGGTCAGCCCCTGCTGTTGGCTCGCGGCCGCTTCGACACCGTTCACATCGAAGGCATTGCGCGTGAGCACGGCGGTCAAGTCGAAGAGTACAAGGGCAAGCGGCTCGTGATTATCGACGGTCAGCCACAGAAAATCGCCATCGGCTTCATCGAACCGGGTCTGATCGCGGCGGGCACCTCGATGGCGATTCACCAGGCCATCGACACCAAGGAATCGAATGCCGCATCTGTCACCAGCAACGCCGAGGTGATGAATCTGATCCAAGAAGCTCAGGGTGGAACGACCTGGGCCGTCGCGCGGTTCGACAGCCTGACCGCCCGCTCACTTCCTCCTCAACTCGCCCAGCAACTTCCTCCGATCAATTGGTTCTCCGCAAGCGGTTACGTTGACGGAGGTATCCGCGGCACCATTCGCGCCGAAGCGAAGGACGAGAAGTCAGCCCAGGATCTTCGCGAAGTTGTTCGCGGCTTCATGGCGCTCGCCAGGCTGCAGGCCGGCGACAAGGCGCAATTCTCGGATCTCGTAAACTCGCTTGAATTGGGCGGGCAGGGCAAGACGGTCTCGCTCGAATTCTCGGTCCCCGCGAATCTGATCGACACGCTCGGTGCGCTGAGCGCGCAGCATCGCCGGTCGCAGGAGCCGAACCGGAACGGTACGCCTGACCAGCCGGCTCGTCAGGTACCGTCCACCCCAGGCGCGTAAACAGCCCGCCCCTCGAGGGCGTAAAGACCGGTTACAGGCGTGGCGTGGCTGAACTGGTCTTCTTCTATGGCACGTTGATGACGCCGTTCAATCGGACGGCGCAACTGCGCATCGACCACGACCTTGTCTTTCGCGGCCGCGGCACCATCGCCGCCGCACTCTTCGATCTCGGAATCTATCCAGCCGCCGTTCCCGCACCCGATAGCCGTGTGTGCGGAGAAGTCTACGAAATGACGAATCGCGAGCGCGTCCTGCACGCGCTCGACGAGATCGAGGGATATCGCCCGGGCGATCCGGCAACGAGCCTTTATATCCGCGACCTCGTACCTGTCGCCATGGCCGAGGGGACCCGGGTGCAGGCGTGGGCGTACTTCTACAACGCCCCGCTCGGCCGTGCCGAGCGCATCGAGTCCGGCGACTATCTCGAACACCTGAAGGTGCGCTGATCAGACCCCGGTGCGGTGGGCTTTCAGGGTTTGCAGGAACTCGGCGATCGCGCTGGTGATGCGTTCCGACGGCTCCACGAACTCCAGCCCGTTCCGATAGGTGACGATGTCCTGGTCGACGTCACTGATCCGGGAATGCACCACCCGGCCCTTGACCACGACATTCGTCGTTCCGAGTTCGAGCCGCAAATCGTGAAGTGAATCGAGATGCAGGGGAAACCGGGTTTCAACGGTGGCGCCGACGCACCCGAGCTCTCTGATTAGCATCGGCTGGAAGACCATGACCTCGCCGGGAAGATCGCCAAGGATGGGAACGCGGTCTGTGTCGCGCTTCTCCGGCTCCATGTGGGCGGGACTATAGCACGCGGCTGTCCCGCCGCACGGGGCCGAACCGCTTAGTTCATTCGCAGTACCGGGCGCGCTGCCGGCAGCATGTCCTCTTCGTCTTCGGCGATCTGGGAGATCGCTTCATCGAAGTCCTGACCTTCGTACTCGGTCGTGTACGTCAGGACAGGAATATCGCGTGTGTCCGGATCCAGCTTCAGCATCGTCAACAGATGGAAGCCGTCGAGTTCCTCGATCCGCGTGCACAGAATGACCAGGTTTGGCAGCACCTTCTTGATTTGCGAGTAGGCGCGATCTCCCGACTCGACGAACACCATGTCGTAGCGGCCGGCGTCGAGCACCGTTTCGAGCATGCCGAGGACTTCGGTGTTGCCGTTGACGACGACCACCTTCTGCACCGCGCTCGCCGCATGCGCACGCTTTCCGGCCTGGACGGGGTTTCCCTGCTGCGCAGAGTTTTCTGGGCGCACGGTGTTACCGGACTCCGCTGCCTGCGTCGTGCCGCTCGCCGTTGTGGCGCCGAGGGGATTCGCATTCGCCATGGTATCCGCCTTCCTGCCGTCTCTCTTTCAGGAACCGTGCCATGCAATTTCGTTAGGAGATGTTCACCGATCCAGGGCGAAGGCGCCGTCGCTGCGACCGTGTCCTCGACTATGGTCGTCGCGGGCCAACCGCGGCTGCGTCCGTAAGGTGTTCTGGAGTCGGAAGTTCTTCACGACGTCGGTCGACGCTGACAAGAGAGACGGCATTTTGTCGGGCCAGGCAGCTCAGCGCGATGGCGTGCAGCGGTGCTTGCGGCCGGTGAAGGGATTCGGCACGCTGTGCAGGTAATGACGACGACGACCGCTGTGGATGTACGCACATTTCGTAATTTCATCGACGGCAACTGGGTGCCTTCCCGATCAGGCCGCACATTTGAGAACCGCAATCCTGCCGATCACGATGACGTGCTGGGTGTCTTCCAGGACTCGACACCCGACGATGCGGCCGACGCGATCGCGGCCGCAGCACGTGCATACGAATCGTGGCGTCTCGTGCCGGCTCCACGTCGCGCCGAGGTCGTCCTGAGCGCCGCCCGGTTGATCGCTGAACGCAAGGAGGAGTTCGCGCGCGACATGACGCGCGAAATGGGGAAGGTTCTCGAGGAGACACGCGGCGACGTGCAGGAAGCCATCGACATGACATCGTTCATGGCGGGTGAGGGGCGCCGCCAGTATGGGCAGACGGTGCCCTCGGAGCTGCGTGACAAGTTCGCGATGTCGGTCCGTCAGCCGCTCGGCGTCTGTTCGCTGATCACCCCCTGGAACTTTCCGATGGCGATCCCTTCGTGGAAGATCGCGCCCGCGCTCGTGTGCGGCAACACTGTCGTGCTCAAGCCAGCGACATTGACACCGCTCTCTGCCGTGAATTTCGTGCGCGTGCTCGAGGAAGCGGGCGTCCCGCCTGGCGTCGTCAACCTCGTGACCGGCAGCGCGGACGTCGGCATGCGGATGTGTACCCACGAGGCCGTGAAGGTGGTGTCATTCACCGGGTCCACGGCCGTCGGACGGCTGGTGAATCAGAACGCTGCTCCATCCTTCAAGAAGGTTCACCTGGAGATGGGCGGCAAGAACATCGTCGTGGTCATGGAGGATGCGCAGATCGAGCTGGCGGTAGAAGGCTGTCTATGGGGCGGGTTCGGGACGACCGGACAGCGGTGCACCGCCGCCAGCCGAGTGGTTGTGCACGAGAAGGTATATGACGCCTTTCTCGACGCGTTCACGCGAGGGGCGAAGTCCCTGCGGGTCGGGAATGGCCTCGGCGACGGCGCGCAGGTGGGACCATTGGTGAGCGAAGCGCAGCTCGAGACGGTGATGAAGTACGTCGACATCGGCGTGCAGGAGGGCGCGCGGCTCGTGACCGGTGGTCATCGGCTCGACCAGGGCGAGTTCGGCCGGGGATGGTTCCACGAGCCGACGATCTTTGCGGACGCGGATCCGCGCATGCGAATCGCACAGGAAGAGATCTTCGGCCCGGTCGTGTCGGTGATGCGCTGCCGCTCGCTTGACGAAGCGATCTCGATCGCCAACGACGTGCCCTACGGCCTGTCGGCCTCGATTTACACGCGCGACATCAACGTGGCGTTCCGCGCGATGCGCGATCTCTACACGGGCATCTTCTACGTCAACGCGCCAACGATCGGCGCAGAGGTGCATCTGCCGTTTGGCGGGACGAAGGCAACCGGCAACGGTCATCGCGAAGCCGGAACGGCCGCTCTCGACGTGTTCTCGGAGTGGAAATCGATCTACGTGGACTTCAGCGGGCGGTTACAGCGGGCGCAGATCGACACGGAGTAGCAGGCGACGGACTCGGCGGTCGTTCGTGAAATCAGAAAGGGGGCCGAAGCCCCCTCTCATGGTGTTACAGACTCGCGGTGGCGACCGCGTCCCGCCTAGAAGATGTACTTGATGTCGAAGAACGCCTGCGTGCCCACCTGGAACAGCGCGGGCATCTTGTAGCGCGGATCAAAGGCGAACGCGCCCTCTGGCGTTGCCAGGATCAGCGCATTGGGGTCATAGCCATTCAGCAGGTTGACCTGTGACAGATTGGCTGCCGAGCTCTGCCGCGCGACGCCGGCGCCGCGATTGATCGAGTTGAAGATGTACGTGGTCGTCTTCTGATTGAACAGGTTGGTCACGTTCAACTCGAATCGCAGTCGGCGTGAGCCGCCGAACGGCACGTCGTGGTTGATCAGCAGGTCCGTCCGCGTGAGCACCGGCGTTCGGCCCAGGTCGCCGCGCCCGTTGATCATCGGTCCCATCCCGCTGGACGTATTGGCCGTCTCCAGATAGGTGGTCATCGGCGTTCCGCTGGCCCCGTAGAACAGCGCGCCCACCTGGGTGCCCCACTTCGTCGTATAGGCGCCATACAGCTTCACTGCGTGCGGACGATCCGTCGCCAGACGCCCGTAGACGATGTTGCCGTGTGAGTCGTAGAGCAGCTCGTCGAGGTCGAAGGCGCGGTTCTCATTGCCGCCCGATCGCTGAATTCCCGCCGCCTGTTGCTGCGGCGTCGTCGAGCCGACGCCCGTGGTTGGCAGCGAAATCTCATCGGAACTCGCCAGACCAGAGTAGTTGCCGTACAGCCGGCTCCACGTGTAGTTCGCGCTGAAGAAGTAGTTGGAGGTAAAGCGGCGGTTGTAGCCGATTTCGAGTGCGTCGTACTGGCGCTTCGGTTTCGGCAACGGCTGGCCGATCGGCGTCAGGCCCGACGGATCCTGCAACACCGCGTTACCCTCTCCAGGGTTGCCGATCACGTACACCTCATTGCCCTGCGCGTCGACCGCGCCGATGTCCTCGAGTGTCCGGCGCAGGTGGTTGTGGATGTAGCGGATCGAGAACACGCTGTCGCGATTGACCTGATATTCGATGCCGCCGCTGGTGCTGTCCTGCGACATCGGCTTGGCGCTGGGATCGATGCTGCTGCCGAACGACGGCACGCGGCGATCGCGGCAGCTGCCCTGCGTCTGCCACAGGTCAGCGCCCGGCATGTTCGACAGGTTCAGGTTGCTGATGTCGAGCGTATCCAGCCCGCGATAGTAGATGCACCAGGTCTCAGCGCCGAAGCCGCCGCGCGGCAACTCGAATTTCGTCCAATCAAAGTAGCGGCCCCAGCTGCCAAACGCCTTGACCCGGCCGTCGCCGAAGATGTCATACGCGGCACCGAGCCGAGGCGCCAGCTTGTCCCCCCATCCGAACTGGAACGCGTATTTCTGGTAGTCGGGGCGGAAGGTCGGCACTTTCTCGTTCTCTGTCCGGATCCCCAAGTTCAACGTCAGATGCGACCCGATGGTCCACTGATCCTGGGCATATAGCGAGTGAATGTCACTGCCCGCCTTCCCGGCGATCCTGCGGTCGTTCACCTCGTAATACCCGTAGGTGCCGCGGCCCCCGTTGTAGATCTGCCCGTCCACCGACGTGAACGTCTGGCCCCACCAGAGGAACACATACCCCCCTGGGTAGAAGGTGTCGATGTCATTGACGACGTGCTGGAAGCCGTAGCCCGCTTTGAAGGTGTGGAAGCCCGCGGCGTTCACGACGTGGTTGTAGTCGGCGTTGAACGTGTATCGGTTCGTCGTGTCGAAGCCGGTGATCTGCGCTCGCGGCGTATTGGCGGTGCCCGTGGCGCCCTGCAGGTTCGCGGGAATCCCCGGCACGCCTTCGGTGGTCGCCTGATATGTGAACGGCGTCGTGTTCGGAATGCCCGTATCGGAATAGCGATCGTGGAACGCGCCCCCGCGGAAGCTCAGAAACGCCCGATTGGTCAACGTGACGTCGGCAGTGGCGCTCTGATTCACCTGCTGAATCTCGTAGCCGCGGGCCGCGTTCGGCGCCAGCGACGCCGGCGAGCCGACGTAGCTGTTTGGCGTCGTCGAGTTGTACGTGGCGAGCGTGCCCGTCGCCTTCGTCGGCGTCCACAGGACGGAGTAGGTCGCGTTCACGCGGCGCGAAGTCGTCGACGCCTTGCCGAACGTCTGCTGATACCAGATGTCCCGCAGGATGTCGCTGGAGCCGCCCTGCGTGAAATTGTAGGTGTTGGTCGTGCGTTCATTGCGTGGCGAGTACGACCCGTAGAAGAACACTTTCCCCTTCACAATCGGACCACCGAGGGAGCCGCCGAACTCGTTGAATCGCGACGGAGACTCCTGGTCCTGGACGTACGATGCCGTGGCCTCGGTGACGGGATCGAGCACCAGCCGCTTGACCGGCGCCGCCGCGAGCGGGCTGCCTTGGAAGTAGTAGTGGGTCTCGCCGTGGAACTGGTTGCCGCCGCTCTTCGTGACCGCGCTCACCACCCCGCCGAGGGCGCCACCGTATTCAGCGGAAATGCCGCTCGTCTTCACCTGGACTTCCTGCAGGTACTCGAACACCGTGTTCTGGCGGGACTGACCGTTGACGAGCGAATTGGTGACGATGCCGTCGACCGTGAACATGTTCTCCGACGCGCTCGCGCCGTTCACCTGGATGCCCGACAGGGCATCTCCGGGCAGCGCTACGTTCACAGACGGCGCGGTCAGGGCAATCGACTGAAACGAACGTTGCTTCGGCAACCGGTCGAACTCCTCGGCGCTGACGTTGTGCGCAATGAGCGTGCTGCGCGTATCAACCAGCGGGGCTTCAGCGGTGACCTGGACTGTTTCGGTCACCGCTCCGACGCGCATCCGGGCATCGAGTTCGAAAGCGCGACCGAGTGCGACGCTGATGTCGTTCCGCTCAACCTTCGTGAAACCGGTCAGCTCGAACGCGATGTTGTAGCGACCCGGATTGAGGTCTGGAGCCACGTACTGGCCGTTCGCGTCGGTGACGAAAGTCCTGATCGCGCCGGTCTGAATGTCGGTAAGGGTGACCGTGACACCTGGAACTGCTGCGCCCTGGTCGTCGGTCACATGGCCTTGCAAGGTGCCGAACCGTTCCTGCGCCGCGAGACCAGTTGTCGCAAGGGTCAGCGCGACGAGGAAGGCACTTATGCGTGCGCACATCGCTTTCTCCTTCGAAATCGCCGTCTTACTCTTCGTACTCGGCGCCGATACAGGAAAAGGCGTACCAAATCGCCATCCACCTGTAACTAATGCCAATTCAACGAGTTGGGTCTGACGTCCGCCTTGGTTGGGACGAATCGATCCATGAACGACATCTCTGAGGACCAAAATCATGGATCCGCGGCAATTCGTAATGCTTGGATAACTATCTATCACACCCTGACTGCAATTGCGACCAACCGTGTCGGCTATCCCATCCGTAGTTCCGCACCAGTTTTCCCGGTGACGAATGACGACGTGAACGGGATGTGACGCGTATCGGCGTCACCGCATGGCTCGCGTTCGTGGCACACGCAGCGCAGTCGATCCCACTTTTATGCACGATGGGCCCACACACACGGCACGTGCACCGAGCTATTGCAGCGTCCGAGCGCGAGTGGTTCGATGCAGGCGCTCACCAAAGGAGTCTTGATGCGACTGAAGGTGCTGCTGGCTGTGGCGTGCGTCCTCGTGACCATTCAGATCGCCGTCGCCCAGGTGCCGATCGGCACCATCTCAGGCCGGGTGCTCGATCAATCGGGTCAGGCCGTTCCCGGCGTGACCGTGACCGCCACCTCGCCCGCGTTACAGGGCGCTCGCGATGCAGTCACCACCGCCGCCGGCGATTACCTGCTGCCGCTGCTGCCGCCAGGCGCGTACACGGTTCGCTACGAACTCACCGGCTTTGAAACCGTGACCCGCATGATCGCTGTCGCGGCGACGCAGGCGGTTCCGATGGACGTGGCGCTCGCGGTCGCGCGCGTGGGGGAAGCGGTCACGGTCACCGCGGAGGCATCGCCGTTCGTCCAGACCGCGCAGGTGGCGACGAACATCAACCAGGACCTGGCTGCGACGCTGCCGACCAGCCGATCGATGGTGGCTTCCGTGCTGCTTGCGCCGAATGTCAAAGCGAGCGGTCCTGGCGGTACGCAGGGTGCCGACGGCGCGCTGGCGATCTCGGGTGCGATGTCGTTCGACAGCATCTACATGATCAACGGCGTGGCCGTCACCGAGAACCTGCGCGGCCAGCCGTTCAACCTGTTCATCGAAGACGCGTTGCAGGAAACGACGGTGGCGACGGCCGGGGTCTCGGCCGAATACGGTCGCTTCGGCGGCGGCATCGTCAATGCCATCACCAAGTCCGGCGGCAATCGTTTCAGCGGCTCGTTCCGCGACTCCTTCAACAATGACAGCTGGCGGACGACGACGCCGTTCAAGGAGACCAGGCTGGATAAGACGATTCCGACCTACGAGTACACGCTCGGGGGGCCGGTCGCCCGCGATCGGATCTGGTTCTTCACCGCCGGCCGAATCCGCAACAGCGAGGATGCGAGGCAGACGTTTGTCACGAACATCTCGTACCCGCGCCGCAACGAGGAGAAGCGATTCGAGGGCAAGATCACGTCTTCACTCACGCCCAACCACAGCGTGCGCGGCTCCTACCTGAAGATCACACAGCTCGTCGTCAACAACATCTTTCAGAACGGGATGGATCTTCGCAGTCTGTTCAACCAGGGACAGCCGCAGGACCTGCTCTCGTTGAACTACAACGGAATCTTCGGGCGGTCGTTGACCATCGAGGGGCAGTATTCGAGTCGGCACTTCGCGATCAGCGGAGCCGGGGCGCCCTCAACGGATTTGGTCGAGGGGACCCTGCTCGTCGATCGGTCGCGCGGCAGCGCGTTCCGATACTGGGCGCCAACCTTCTGCGCCGTCTGCGGCGACGAGCATCGCGACAACACCGAAGCGCTCGCGAAGGCTACCTACTTCCTCTCGAGCGATCGCCTGGGCACGCACACGATCGTCTTCGGCTACGACGGTTACAACGATCATCGCTTCGCCAACAACCACCAGTCCGGCAGCGACTTCCGGATCCTCGGCACGTCCACCATCGTCGATGGCGCGACGATCTATCCCGTCTTCAACGGGACGAACAACTCCACGATCGTCCAGTGGAATCCGATCGCCATGTCGAGCAACGGCACCGATCTGCTGACGCACAGCGTGTTCGTCAACGACTCGTGGCGAGCCGGCAGCCGTGTCACGCTGAATCTCGGACTGCGATTCGACCGCAATGCCGGTGAGGATGCCGCGAACAACCAGACGTCCACTTCCAGCGCATTCAGTCCACGACTCGGCGTGGTGTGGGATCCGCGCGGCGATCAGAAGTGGGCCATCACCAGCAGCTTTGCGCGGTACGTCAGCGCGCTGAACTCGGCGATTGCCGAGAACTCACCAGCAGGGAACCCGGCGACATACACCTGGTTCTACCAGGGGCCATCGGTGAACGTGGACACGTCAGGTCCGCTCGTTGGTCCGGAGGCGGCAATCAAGCAGGTGTTCGACTGGCTCGACGCGAATGGCGGCACCAGCCGCACGTTCACAACCGCCGACGTGCCCGGCGTCAATACCTTCGTCGACACAACCCTCGAGTCGCCAAGCTCGTACGAATACGCGGCAGGCGTGAGCCGGTCGTTTTCTCGCGGTTCGGTGCGAGCGGACTACGTGTTCCGCGACTTCAAGGACTTCTACGCCACCCGCACCGACCTGACATCGGGGCGTGTCACGAACTCGCTCGGCGTCGATTTCGACGTGAACTTGATTGGCAACTCGGATCTGTTGACGCGGCGCTATCAAGGCGTAACCGCTCAGGGCGTCTATCGGCTGGGTGACAGCGCCGAACTTGGAAGCAGCTATACGCTGTCGAGACTGTGGGGAAACTTCGACGGCGAGACGTCGGCCAGTGGTCCGGTGACCGCCGGTCTGCTGTCGTATCCCGAATATCGCGAGACGAGCTGGAACCAGCCGACCGGTGATCTGTTCGGCGATCAACGGCATCGCGGCCGCGCGTGGGGAATCTACCGGGTGCCTATGGCGGAACCCCACGGCAGCGCGGACCTCGGGCTTCTGTTCACGGCCGCTTCAGGCGTACCGCTCGGTGGTGCCGGACTGGCGGTCGGACAGATCGATCCACGGCCGTACGTCGTCAATCCCGGATACGCAAAGCCGCTCGGTACGGCGACGACGATCGACGACTTCTTCTTCCCGCGCGATCGATTCCGCACCGAAGCGCAGTACCGGACCGACGTCTCGATGAACTACAGCTTCCGCTTCGCCGGTGGAGTGCAGGCGTTCTTCCACGGCGACGTGTTGAACATCTTCAATCAATTTCAGCTCTGTGGCTGCGGCGGCACGGTGTTTGACAATGGCGGCGGCAGCGACGTGCGAAACATCAGCACGAACGTGTTGACGGCATCGACCACCGCCAGCCTGCAGCCGTTCAACCCGTTCACGACCGCTCCCGTCGAGGGCGTGAACTATCAGCGGGCGTCGAATTTCGGCCAGGCGACAAACCGGTTCGCCTACACGAGCCCGCGGACGTTTCGATTCAATATCGGCGTGCGCTTTTGATCTGACTCCTGCCGGGTGCAGTGTGCTTGTTCAGAGGCGCCCTGCAGGTATCGATGCCAGGGCAGCGCGTACGAGATCAACTGGCCGGTGGCGATGACCGCGACGTACTGCTTGCCGTTCTTCCCTCGATAGTTCATCGGATTGGCGTTGACGTTCTGCGGGACGTTGGTCACCCAGACCTCCTTGCCCGTCTTCATCTCGAACGCGCGGAACCGGCGATCGTTGGTCGCGCCGATGAAGACGTTCCTTGACGAATTCGACGCGCGACAGCGGCCCGGGCTTCAGCGGAAACGGCTGCGTCGGCGGGTACCACTCGGCGGGCACCTCGCCCTTCGGCACCGGCGTTCCGCCACGCCGAAGATAGGCTTGCCATTTGTCCGATCGAATGAACATCCAGCCGGTCTTGCCGATCGAGGCGAGGACCGGAATCCGGCGGCCGTTCACCGTGATGTTGACGACCGTCGGCGGCGACGGCATGTCCGAATCCCACAAGTCGTGGTGCCGTCCGTGGTTGCGCGGAGACGAGCCCGGCGATGAGTGCGGCGGTGACGACCGCGATCGAGAGCCGCTACATACAGGTTGCATAATACCTGTCGTGTGCGCGCGGCCCGCGTCCAAGATCGCGCTAATACCTGGCGACGGCATCGGTCGCGCGGTCGTCGCCGAAGCCGCGAACGTGCTGCGCGCGATCGGCGACGTCGATCTTCACGAACTGCCGTGGAGCGCGGATCATTACCTGCAGACCGGCGAGACGATTCCGCCCAACGGCTACGACACGTTGCGGATGTTCGACGCGATTCTGGTCGGCGCGCTCGGTGATCCACGTGTACCTGATAACCGTCATGCGCGCGACATCCTGCTCGGCACACGGTTCGCGCTCGATCTCTACGTCAACTACCGTCCGGTTCGCCTGCTCGACGACCGTCTCTGTCCCCTGAAGGGACGCACCCGCGCCGACGTCAACTTCGTCGTCTTTCGCGAGAACACCGAGGGTCTCTATGTCGGCGTCGGCGGTCGTTTCAAGACGGACACCGAGGACGAAGTCGCGGTGCAGGAAGAGATCAACACCTACAAAGGCGTGCATCGCATTCTGCGCTATGCCTTCGAATATGCACGACACCGCGGCCTGACCAGGGTGTGCATGGCGGACAAGAGCAACGCGATGGAGCAGGGGCACGCGCTATGGCAGCGCGTGTTTACGCAGATGAAAGCTGAGTATCCGGACATCCAGGCGACGCATCTCTACATCGATGCGCTGGCGATGTTCATGGTCCAGGATCCGGGCCAGTTCCAGGTGATCGTCACCAATAACCTGTTCGGCGACATCATCACCGACATCGGCGGCGCGTTACAGGGCGGGCTTGGCATGGCCGCTTCGGGCAATGTGCATCCCGGGCGCACGTCGATGTTCGAGCCCGTGCACGGCTCGGCGCCGCTGCTGGCGGGCAGAGACATCGCCAACCCGATCGGCGCGATCCTGTCGGCCGCCTTGATGCTCGAAACACTTGGCCGCGACGATGACGCCAGGCGGATCGAGCGCGCGGTCGAAGCGACGGTGCAGGCCGGTGAGACGACCCGGGACATCGGCGGAACTCTCGGCACCCGCGAGGCGGGCCGCGCGATTGTGAGGCGACTATGACCGACGTCTTCATTGTCGGCGGCGCCCGCACGCCGATGACCGAATACAACGGCGCGCTGCGCGATGTCCCGGCCCTCGAGCTCGGTGCCGTCGCCGCACGCGGCGCGTTCGCGAAGAGCGGTATCCGTCCCGAATGGGTGGACGACGTCGTGTTTGGCAATGTGCTGCAGACCAGCAGCGACGCGCACTATGGAGCGCGGCATATTGCGCTCAACGCTGGCGTGCCGATCGAGGTGCCAGCCCTGACCGTCAATCGCTTGTGCGGCTCGGGCATCCAGGCAGCGATTACGGGCGCCCAGCAGATTCAGCTCGGCGAAGCGTCGATCGTCCTGACCGGCGGTGTCGAGAACATGAGTCAGGCGCCTCACGTCGTGCGCGGCCTGCGGACCGGGCTCAGGCTTGGACAAGGCAAGCTCGAAGACGCGCTGTACGAATCGTTGCTCGACCCGATGTGCGGCCTGTTCATGGCGGAGACCGCCGAGCGGTGCGCGACCCAATACGGCATCACCCGCGCCGCGCAGGATGCGTATGCGCTGCGCAGCCAGCAGGCAGCAGCCGCGGCGTGGAGCACGGGACGATTCAGTGATGAAGTCGTGCCGGTCGACGTCACCTCCCGCAAGGCGACGACGCGGGTGGAACGTGACGACCATTTCCGTGAGCAGACGTCGCTGACAGAGCTTGCGAAGCTTGCTGCGGCGTTCTCAAAAGAGGGTACGGTCACGGCGGGCAACGCGAGCGGGATCGTGGACGGCGGCGCGGCGCTGTTGCTGGCGTCGGGCGAGGCGGTGAAAGCTCGCGGCGTGACGCCGATTGCGCGCCTCACCGGCTGGGCCACCGTCGGTGTCGACCCGGCAATGATGGGCATGGGTCCCGCACCGGCGATCCGCAAGCTGCTGCAGCGCGCCGGACTGACGCTGGCCGACGTCGATCTGTTCGAGATCAACGAAGCCTTCGCCGCGCAATATCTGTCGGTGGAGAAGGAACTCGGGCTCGATCGCGATCGCGTCAACGTGAACGGCGGCGCCATCGCTCTTGGTCATCCGCTCGGGATGAGTGGCACGCGATTGCTTCTGACGCTGGTGCTCGAACTCCGGCGCCGCGGCGCCAGCCGCGGCGTCGCCTCAGCCTGCATCGGCGGCGGGCAGGGGATTGCCGCGCTGGTGGAAATCGTATAGGTGTGCCGGGCCATAGGCCCGGCGTCCTGTTGCCCTTAGCAGCCGCAGGAAGGCGGACCTTTATGGCCCGCCCCTCCATTTATTGCACGTTCGTAAACGTCCCGGTCGCCAGCACGCCGTCGTTATGGCTCGTGACGGCCAGGCCCACGTAGATCGTCGAGACCATGTTCATGGTGACGCTGCCGATCTGCGTCCAGGTCGAGCCGTCGGTCGATTGATACGCGGTGAACGTCGCGCCGCTTCGCGTCACCTTGACCCAATACGGTGCTGACGCCGCCGCGCCGGCGACGCTTGCTGACGTTCCTCCGGTCTTGTTCCGGTACTGGAACGCCAGGCCTCTGGCGGCGCTGACGAACATCGAGGCGTGTTTCGAGCCCGCGGTCAGCGTTTCGCGCATCATCACGCCGGCTTTCGACCACGATGCCGCGTTGCTGATGCTGCCCACGCGCGCGATGATCGATCCGTCTCCAGTCAGTGTCTTGTAGGTGAACCGGAATTCATCCGCTGCGTTCCAGATGTCGGTGCCGGACGCCTTGATCGTGTACGTGCTGCCCGAATAACTGGAGCTGCCGGCGGCGCCGACCGGGCCGATGTCCTTGCCGGACCAGCCGCTCGGCAGTCCGGTGTTGCCGCCACCGCCGCCCCCCGATCCGGTCGTGGTGAAAGTGGCCGTCGCGCTCGTTGCGGTCAGCCCGGCCATCGTCCGGCTGGTAATCTTCCAGCAGTACGTGGTACCGCCGGACAGGGTCACCGAATAGGTGACGTAGTCGGTGGCTGTCTCGCTGGGTCCGAGCTCGACGTCGCTGGCGACTTTGGTCAGCGCGCTGCAACTGGGGCCGATGAACACGTCGTACTTGTGCGCCCACTTGCCGGCCCACCACTTCAACGTGATCGACGTCGCGACGCCGGTCGCGCCGTTTGCCGGCGAATACAGGGTCGGCGTGCTCGGTGGCAGTGGTACGAACGCTTTCGTTTCCGGCGACGGGCCGGTGTTATTCCACTTGCGGTTCCAGTGGGCCCGCAGCCACGAGACGAGATCCGAGCGCTGCGTGAAAAGGTTGTGTTCGAGCTGCGATTGATCGGATGGCGATGTCCAGTTGGAGGAGCCGTAGATCGCCATGCTCTGACTGCCGAGCAGTACGAGCTTCTCGTGGCTGATCCCCGCATGGGCGATGAACCTGATCTGGACTCCCGCCGCATACATCTTGTCGACGTTGTAGGCGTCCCATAGCCGGTCGCCGTTGCGGTACTCGGTGGGATCGGCGATCAAGCGAACCGGCACGCCACGTTTCTCCGCTGCGATCATCGCGTTCGTGTGGTTGATGTCGGTAATCCGGAACATGCTCACGTCAATCGACGACGTTTCCGCGTTGTAGCGGGCGACCGCGCGGTTGCGATAGCTCTCGTAGGGCGGAAAATTGAGCTCGGGGTCAATGGTGTAGGTCGGGTAGCGACGCGTCAGCGACGTGATGTTCGCGTAGTTCGAATAGCCGCTGGTCGTCGTCCATACGTCGTCGTACTTGCGCTCGAAGCTGTTGACGAGGGAGTCGTCGTCGGTGAAGTGGATGATCTCGTCCTCATAGTCCTGGTACGGCGTTCCCGGTCCGAACGCGACCGTGCTGTAGTTCGCGCCGCTCCACTCCACGGTGCGTTGTCCCGCGAAGATCATCATCTTCCAGTGCAGGATCCCGCCGCTGCTCTTCTGTCGCATCGGGATGCCGGCGCTCTTCAACTGCGAGAGGATCGTCGCGTTGTCGGGGTGCGCGGCATTGGCATCGGTATCCATCAGGATGCGCACGGGCACGCCGGCCTTCCAGCGCGCGATGATCGCGTTGCTGTATTTCGTATCCGTCATGAACCAGAAGGCGACGTCGAGCCCCTGCGTTTCGCTGTTGATCAGAGTGAGGAGTGGCCCGCGACAGTCTTCGAATGCCGGATCGCAGAGTTTCTCGAGCGCCGCCGCGCGGGTTGGCCACAACAACACCAGAAAGGCGCTTGCCATGAGTGCGCGCATGGCCACGGTGCGAAGCATCGTCATCTCTACCGTTCTCCTCGGGCTCGTTCAAAGGCCGAGCCTCGCGTGCGCTCGCAAGTGCGAGCAGGGTGCCAAGCGGGATGTCGATGACAGTGAGTACGGGCGCGGGAGATTAGAGGGGAGCGGGGGACGAAAAGCGGTAACGCTTTTCTAGATCACGGTCCGCCAGACGCGCGCGCCTTCGGCGGGGAATGGTCCGTGATACACCGCGCCGTGCAATCCGAGGTAAGCACGTACCGTTTCTGCGAGCCTGACCGCCGTTGCCGTGCCGTCAACAATGCCGTACACCGACGGTCCCCACGAGCTTTGACCGACACCGGCGGCGCCGTGCGCCGCCAGGAGCTCAATCAATTCGCGGGTCCGTCCCCCGGCGAACGTATCTCCCTGCACCACCGCGAACCAACGGCCGGTGATCTCCTGGATCCGGGTGAGCGCGCGCCCGAACGCGGCGAGATCGCCGTCGGCCGCCGCCGGGAGCAGCGCCATGAGCACGATGTGCGCCACCTGTTCGACCTCTGATTGTGGCGGTTCGGGAAGGCGGCCGAAGGCGTCGGCCTCCGCCGGACCGCTGAGTGACGGTTCGCCAGCGGGAATGGCGACGACGCACTGCCACGCGTCCGGGAGGGCGATACGTGCGATCAGAGGCCCGCACACGTCGCCCCCACGCGGACGGCCCCCTTCGACGACCAGGCCGCCGTAGGCAAAGGTCCACGTCCCGATCGCCGATCGACGGGCCCGTCCCACCGCCAGCGACAGCGCGCCAGGATCGGTCGGCAGCGCATATAGCTCGGCCAGCGCGCGGGCGATCGAGAGCGCGAGCTGCGTTCCGGAACCGAGCCCGGCGTGCGCCGGAAGCGCCCGTTCGAGGGTGATCCGGGCGCCACTCGAGACGTGGTGATGCTGCAGGAATCGCCGGGCGAAACCAGCGGCCCGTGCCGCATCTTCGCCGGTAACCGCGATCTGGTCGGCGCGCGTCGCGGACAGCAGCAGTGTAGGCGCCGGAGCGGCGGCGCCGATCCCCCCGAACCAGCGGCCAAGTGAACCCCGCAGATCGAGTACGCCAAAGTGCAGCCGCGCGTGCGCCTCGACGAAGACGGTATCCGCCGGCCCGCTCACGAGGTCGCGTGCGCCGCCGGCGCCGATCGGATGTAGTCGCTCAGCAGGCCCATCGCCTCGAATTCACGCGCGCCGGCCGTCTTGTCGACGATGACCTGCAGGCGCTGCAGTTCGCTCTCGAGAAAATCGCGCGGCAGCATGCGCACACGCGTGGCGTAGATCGCCGCTTCGAGCACCGCATGATGCGCGCGGTTGAAACCGATGAAGTCCCGTCGTGAGCCGCGATGCACGACGACCGTCTCGATACGCGAACGTGGCGGGGTGCCGTCCACACTGCGCACCTCGATTTCCCGCCAGGAACAGCAGTCGGCGAGCACTACACCACGAACGACGTTCGCTGGAACAGTGGTGTACTCCGGATTCGAAATCGCCGCCCGCGCGAAGATCCGCACGTCGTCAACGATATTGATGACGGCGGTGCCGGTCGCGGTGACGTTGCGATAGGTTGTCGTTTCGAGGAAGGGTTTGAGGACGATGTGGTCGGCGCCGGCGAGGGGGTCCCATTCCACGCCCATCGGCGCCACGTTGACGCGGCCGTCGGCGTCAACGGTCGTGATGATGGTCTCGATGATCACGCCGGGTTCCTTGTCGCCGCGCACTCCTCGTCGACGATCGCGGCATAGGCGGTCGACAGGCGCCGCGTGACGCGGCCCGGCATGCCGGTGCCGATCGGACGCCCATCGAGTGACGTCAGCGGCGCGATGCCTCTCAGTGAGCTGGTGATGAAGACCTCGGACGCGGCGCGTAGCTGGTCCAGCGCGATCGGCTCCTCGCGAACCGTGATGCCGAATGTCGCCGCGGCTTCGACGATGGTTGCGCGCGTGATCCCGGGCAGCGCGGCGCAGGCGATCGGCGGCGTCAGCAGCACGTCGTTCTCGCAGGCGAACAGGTTGCCCGCGGTCGCCTCTGAACAGTGATCGTCGGTATCGAGAAAGATAGCCTCGTCAGCGCCGGCCTGTTGCGCCTCGATCCACGCGGCCACCGAATCGGTGTATGCGAGCGTCTTGAGGCCCGCGGTGATCGATCGTTGATTGCGGCGGCCCGACGCCACGATCGCACGCAGTCCTTTCTCGTAGAGGCTGGCGGGAAACCGCGGCATCGGGTTGATCGCCACGATGACGGTCGGGTGGGCACGCGGTGGCGGCGGGAGACCGCCCGGTCCCGGTCCCCGCGTGACCGTCAGCCGGATCGACGCGTCGAGGCCGCCTGACAGCAGCAGCGCCTCCGTGATCCAGTCGTCGATCTCGCGGGGCTCCGGAATGGCCAGCCTGCGCAGCCCATCCGCCAGCCGGGTGAGGTGTTGCGAACGGCGGAAGACGCGGCCGTTGCGGACAAGCATCGTTTCGAACAGACCGTCGGCGAGAGTGAGGCCGCGGTCCCGCGCTGAAATGGTCCGTACGTCGCTGCCCGCTGGCTCGCCGTTGATTAACACGAATGGCAGGGACACGGTCATCGCCGGTACCTTCACCGTGTGCGCTCCATCGCCGACGGTGTTGCGACCGGCGGAGTCGCTTCGCGGGCTCCGTCGGCGACGGCCGGCAGCGCCTCCGGATGAGACTGCTCGCCATGCAGGAAGCGATCGAGCATCGCGTAGCCGTACTGCGTGGCAGCAGATTCCGGGTGGAACTGCACACCGACGACGGGATGTTCGCGATGCGCGACGGCCATGATCTCTCCGTCGTCCCGCGCCGTCGCCAGCACGCGCAGTGCATGCGGCACTGATCCCGGAGGAATGACCAGCGAGTGATAGCGCGTGACCTCGATCGGCGAGGGCAGACCGGTGAAGACGCTGGTGCCGTCGTGCGTCATCAGTGAGGTGCGCCCGTGCACGGGACGACCGGCGCGATGGATCGGGCCGCCGTAGGCCGCGCCGATGCACTGGTGGCCGAGGCAGACGCCGAGAATCGGCGTTGTCGGACCGAAGTGGCGCACGACCTCGGTTGAGATCCCGGCCTCGGCCGGCGAACA
>Ga0310810_10002957_pt1 | contig 18422 bp, 14 predicted proteins | sample NCmetagenome_FD_207641 | JGI IMG/M metagenome (GOLD analysis project Ga0310810, IMG submission 207641) | Soil microbial communities from experimental microcosm in Duke University, North Carolina, United States - NC | ecosystem: Engineered > Artificial ecosystem > Soil microcosm > Unclassified ...
GCCCGGACTGCGGCGCGGATCTGGAAGAAGCTGCCCGGCGGGATCGTGAACGCCTGGAGCAGGAACGAAAAGAGGCGGACTTGCTCCAAAAGCTGACGGAGCGGGAAGGCCGGCATTTCAATTACATCGAGGCTCTCTTCTTCTCTTTTTTTTCCGCGCGTTTTTACCGCGACGTCTTCCGCCGGTGGAAGGGGAGCGGCGTTCTTTATCTTGCCTTCGTGATTCCGTTCGGGCTTATCCCGTATTTCCTCGGATTACAGCGCCAGGCCGACGGCTACGTGGCCAGGATCGTCGAGCCTTCCGTGCGGCAGATGCCTCGGCTCACGTTTTCCAACGGGCAGATGAGCTACGATGGGCCGAGTCCTCTGGCCATCCACAATCCCGAAGACAATTCCGTGCTTGCCGTGTTCGACACCACCAAGACGAATGCGGACCTGAAGGACATCCCGGGCTACATCATCATGACGTCCCGCCAGCTCGCCATCCGCGAATCCAACGGCCAGGCGCGCATCGTGAATTTCTCGCCCGATGCCCATGCCGTGCTCACGTCGGAAATCGTCATGCACTGGGTCAACCAGGGCACAAGATTGTTCACGTATTTTCTGTATCCCTTTTTCTGGCTCGGCTCCTGGGTTTTTTTTCTGGTGATCTTTCTTTTTTACGCCATGCTCACCAAGCTCGTTTGCCGGCTGTTCAAGGTCCCTGCCACGTTTCAGGACGCTTACCGGCTGACGGCCATCGCGTTCACCCCGGTCCTCCTGGTCGACGGCCTCCTGTCCATCTGGTGGCCGGACGGATTGGCCGACTCGATTTCGTATTTCGGCCCGATGTTTTTTATTCTCTTCGCGGTCCTCTGCAACCGCATCCCGAAAAACATGGAGGCGGCATGAGCTTTCTTTTTTCTCCCGGCGTGAACGCCATTTTGGCCGCGATTTTTTTCGCGGGAGGCGTTCGCCATCTGCTGCGGGGCCGCCGGTTCACGGTCCGGATTTTTTACGGCGGGCTGTGCCTTTCACTCGCGGGCGTGCTTTTGAATCTTTTCGGCGCCGTGGAACCGTTTTACGCGGTCCCGCCCAAAATCCTGTGCCTGGGGAGCGGCCTTTTCTGGACCGGACTTTTTTTTACGATCGTGTGCGCGGCCTCTGATCTGGTGGCGGACGACGAAGACGCGCCCGAAGCGCCGGCCCAGCCCGCGATTTTCCAGCTCGTGCTGGCCTGTCTGCTTCTGTTCGCGTCGCCGTTCGTGGCGTTCCGGTCCATGACGAGCCGCATGCCCGTGGTGCCGAAGGTCGCTGCGTCCGCCTCTGCGCCCGCGGCCGCGGGTCCGGTTCAGCCGGCGGACCGGAAGGTCTATGAATTTCCGCAGTACAACCTGCGTTACACTTCACCCGCCGGGCCGTGGATGGAATATTCTTTCCAAAAAGTGAGTCCGATCACCGTTGCCGGATTTTTTCGCGCGGATCCGGCCGTCTACATTCAGATCATCGCGGAGTCCGGCGTCCCGCTCGTGCCCGGCTTCGACAGCACGATGGCCGACCAGGTTTACGGCCACAATATCGCCGGCGCGACCCAGCACAAGCAGGTCGGCAAAGAAGCGTTTGAAGTGGGCGGGATCAAAGGCTCTCTGTTCAAGTCCGAGCTCACGTTTCCCGCGTCCGGGCCGATCCACCGCGTGCATTGGCTGGGCGGCCAGAACGGCTTCTATTATCAGATCATCGTCTGGTCTTCGAGCGAGTATCCCCTGGAAAAGCTGATGGACGATTTTCGCGGCGCGGCCGCGGGTTTCCAAATCCTCGACAAAGACAAGACCTCGCTTCCCGCGTCGCTGGCCGAGGATTTTGTGTCGGAGAAATACCATTACAAGGTCCACGCCAAGGACAAGGGCTGGGACACCTGGTGGCTGCCGCAGGACGAAGGGCTCGCGCTGCCGGATTTTAAAATCACCAAGAACACCAACAACCTGCTGCTCGTTTATCCGGTCGCATTCTGGGACAGGCCCGCGCCGCCGCTCGCGATCGTGGCGCCCGCGCTCCTTCAATTCAACAAGATCGCGCTCGAAGGCGTGCCCGCCGACGGGATCAAGCCGATCTCGCAGCCGGGCTTCGAAGGCTACGACATCCGGTACACGCAGCCGATCGACGGGAAGGATTATTTTTACCGCGTGAAGGTGCTGCGCGGCGATTCCATTGTTTACCTCATCATCAGTTTCAATGCGGCGGAACTGGGCAAAGGCGACCCGGCCATTCTCGAAGAAGGGCTGAACATGGTGGAAGTGGCGGGCGGGCCGCCGCCCAAGCGCGAGACGTTCACGCCGGCCGAACGCGACCGCCACGCGTATGCGTACCTGCGCATGGCGGAAGAATATTTCCACAAGGGAAAGAAAGCCGAGAGCCTCGAGCTTCTCAGGATGGCGCACGCCTTCAAGACCGACGATGCCGTGATCCTGGAAAGCCTGCTCACGGTCCTCCAAGACCAGGGGCTGTACGGCCAGGGCTTCGCGATCGCGGAAAAATACGCGCCCGCATTCCCGAAGCACCTGGGCCTGCGAAAGCTGCATGCGTCGCTGGCGGCTCTCGCGGGCGAGAACAAAAGGGCTGCCGAGCTTTACGAGGCGCTGATCGCCGAGGGAAACACGGAGCGGGAAATCCTGGAAGACTATGCGGACGTCATGGAAAAAATGGGCGGCAAGAAAAAAGCGTACGAGAAGCTGGCCGCGCTGGCCGGCGCCGGAGGGACGGGCGCGCTGGGCCCGCAGTCGGCGGTCGCTTCTTTCCTGAACGACGAAGGCCAGGTCGAGCAGGGCCTGGACATATACAAGAAGCTTTATGAAAAACATCCGCTCGACAGCGAGGTAAGGACCGATTATTTCTGGCATCTCATGCAGCAGGGCCGCTACCAGGACGTGATCAACGTGACCGAAGACTACCTGAAAAATCATCCGGCCATCGCGGACGTGCATTTTTATCAGGGCTATGCGCTGGCCGCGCTGAAAAAATATCCGGAATCTCGCGCGGCTTTCGTGCGCGCCCGCGATTCGGTGCCGGACTCGGAGCCGATCGAGGAATATGTGGACGGCATGGGCGCGATCGAGCGCCAGGCCAAGGGCCTGGAACCCGGCGGCAGCAGCCTGGAAGTTGCGCGCACGCTCGAGATGAAAGGGGAGGACCTTCACGTGACTGAGAAGCTCCTTTTCCGGAAAGGCTGGGCCGGCGATCTTCAGAACCATTATGCCGGGCTGGACGACGAAAAGACCAAGCTCGAGATCAAGGTCATGCTGCATGCCCTCTACGGTAAAGTCGAGCTGCAGGACGTCAACATCAAGGACATGGAAATCGAGGACGATCCGTTCGAGATCGAATACTCCTACGACGTCAAAAAAGCGTTCCAGAAAATCGGCAGCCGGCTCTACGCGGCGCTGCCACAGATATGGGAAAACAAATACCTCTGGCCGCAGATGAACGCTGAGTACCAGATTCCTCTCGCCCTGGTGTTTCCCGCGCAGGTGAAATCCAGCGTCACGTTCCATTTTCCTTCCGAATATCAGATGGAATCCACGATGGCGCCGGGCACGGCCAAGGGCCAGGACCCCTGCCTTCGTTCGCAGACCGCGGTGACGCAGAAGTCCGGGGAACTCAAAATGGACAGCACCTACGAATTCGTGGGCGGCGCCTACACCATCCCCGAATACGAAGCCTGCCAGGAAGCCGTGAGCCAGCGCCTGCAGGAAACCACGCCGAAGATCCTCCTGAGCCGCTGATCCGGGACGTCTTGCCCCGCCCGGGTTCCTCTGCTAGAATCCGGCCACTTTATGAATCAAAAGGGATTTACGCTGATCGAACTGCTGGTGGTGGTCGTGATCCTCGGGATCCTGACCAGTCTCGCGCTCCCGCGCCTGGCCGGAAGGACCACCGAGGCCCGCATTAAAGCCGCGGACGCGGATGTGAACGGGAACGTCGCCCTTGCCCTCGACATGTACGAAGTGGACATGGGGAAATACCCGTCGGCCCTGCCGGATCTGGTCCAGAAGCCCTCCGGCGCGGACAATTGGAAAGGGCCTTACCTCAAGCGGGGATTGCCCAAAGATCCGTGGGGCAATGCGTACGTTTATACTTTTCCGGGCTCGGCCAATCCGGACGGCTACGATCTTTATTCCCTCGGCCCGGACAAAGCCGACGGCACCGGCGACGAAATTACCAACGCCCCGCGCGAAGCTTAACCTACATTCCTTTCATTCTCCGCTACTCCCGCCCGCATTTGGACATGCGAAATAAAAACCCTGAAGATTTGTCATGAAAAGTCTTGTCACGCTGTGCGGGTTTTGGTACTATGCCGAACGCCTAATTTTTTCGTTTGAAAGGAATCTCTCCTTTGGAAAGTCCTTCAAAGTCCCCGGTCCTGACCGAACCCCTCCCGTACGCAAGCTCTGCGCTGCTGTTCTTATCCGCGGCCGTGCTTTTACTTGCGGCGATTCAGCTAGGAGGTATTCCGTTCCGGCTGACCGCTCCGGAAAAGGGCGCGGCCGTCTTCGCGGCTCCGGTCGCGTCGCCGGAAATCCCCCCGTTCGAGAACCTCTCGCGGGATTTTGAGACGCATTCCTTGTTTTATGTTCCCAAAGAAGTCGTGGCGGTCCAGGGGCCGGGCCTGAGTGAAATGATAAAATCATTCCAACTCATTGGCATTGTTCAGGGTGAGAAACCCGAGGCCCTGATTAAAAACGTCACCACGCAGCAGACCTATTTCGCCCGGCAGGGAGAAAAGTTCGACCGGTTCACCGTGGCCGAGATCACGCAAGGCAGCATCAAGGTCGAATTCCAGGGCGAAAGCGCGGAACTGCTTTTAGAAGGGGGTAACTCGTGACCCGGTCCATCCGTTTTTGCGCCGCGCTCGTGTCCGTTCTCTTTCTCATTTCCTCGATTTCTCCCGCCGCGCGCGCCGATGACGATTCCAACGGCCCCGGAAACGTGCGGCAAAGCGAGACCCGCAATTCCATCAATTCGGCCATCATGGCCGCCGTGGGCCCGGACCGCCAGATGGATGAGCCGCGCATCACGCTCGAGCTGAAGGGCGTGGACATCCTGGACGTCCTCAAGATCATCAGCCAGCGTTCGGAGCTGAACATCGTGGCCGGCAAGAACGTGCGCGGCCTCGTCACGCTTTACCTGAAGAACGTGAAAGTGCGCGATGCGCTCGACACGATCGTCAATTCGCTGGAGCTTGCCTACGTCGAAGACAGCGGCATCATCAACGTGATGACGTCCAAGGAATTCGAGGACGCCTACGGAAAATCGTTCGGCAAGGAATACACGACCAAGGCGATCCCGGTGCAGCACGCGTCTCCGGCCGCCGTGGGCCTGGTCGTCGAGAAATTGAAAAGCCCCAAGGGCAAGATGGTTTTTGACGAGAGGACGCACACCTTGATCCTGTCGGACCGTCAGGAAAATATCGCGGCCATGGAAAATGCCATGGCGCAGCTCGACAAGCCGCTCGCCACCGAAGTCTTCCAATTGAAGTTCGCGCGCGGCGACGAGCTCGAAGCTCAGCTTCGCGACTACCTGACGCCGCAGACCGGCATCCTCAAGGTCGACAAACGCACGAGCCAGATTACGGTTACGGACCGCGAAGAAAAGCTCGAGCAGGTCCGTGAAGTCATCAAGGCGCTCGACGTGCAGCCGCGCCAGGTGCTGATCCAGGCCCAGGTGATCGAAGTGGCGCTTTTCGACGCGTTCCGTTACGGCATCGACTGGGAATTCGTCCGGCAGAACGTCGCCAAGTTCAGCAACGTGGAACTGAAGCCGGCCTTTGACGTGGCCGTCCCCACCGCGGCGCTCGGCGCGGGCACGCTCAGCACGTTCACCTTCGGCGGCCTCCAGGGGCTTTCGGTGGTGCTTTCGTTCCTCCAGAACGTGGGCAAGACCAACACCCTTTCTTCGCCGCGTATCACGGTCATTAATAATGAAGAGGCAAAGCTCGTCGATGCCACGCGCCAGCCGTACGTTTCCCAGACCGTGGTGCAGGGGCAGACCACCTCGCAGACCGCGGACAACATCCAGTTCGTAGACGTGGGCGTGACGCTGACGGTCGTGCCTACCATCGCCGACCGCGAAAAAGTCGTGCTGAAACTCAAGCCCGAAGTGAGTTCGCAGACCGGGTCGCTCAGCGTGCAAAGCGTTTCCGAAGGCAGCGACACGCCGTTCACGCGTTCTCAGATCCCGATCGTGTCTTCACAGACGCTGGAAACCACCGTCGTCGTGAAAAGCGGCGAGACGCTCATCGTCGGCGGCCTGATCAAGGACAACGAAGCCAAGATCCGCCGCAAGCTCCCGGTCCTGTCCGACATCCCGTTCCTCGGCGCGGCCTTCCGCAGCGAGCAGGTGAGCTACCAGAAAACCGAGCTCGTCATTTTCCTCACCCCGTACATCGTCGACGGCGACGCGACCTCGAAAGAGCACTCGAAGTATTTCAACGAAGACGACCAGCTCATCAATTTCGACCTCGTGGGCGGCTACGATTTCGGCAAGGCGCTCAAGCACTCGCAGGGCGCTTTCCGCATCGATCACGACCCGTACTGGAAAATGCGCTCGAACAAGATGCCGCAGTATTTCGCGCCGAAGGACTTGTACGAACGCGCGCTGCCTTATGAGAACAGCTTGAACGAATTCAATTCCTATCAGGAAGGAAAGCCGCTGGTCGACCCCGACGCGGCGGGAAAGCGCTATGAGATCGAAGTCGCGCGCGAAACACAGGCGCGTCTGGCCGCCGCCGGCGTCGAAGGCCGCGTGGAAGTGGCCGTGAAAGTCGGCAAGGACGGAACCATTCGAGACATCTCCTGGGTCGACCCCGGCCCGGTGCGTGAAGCCGACCAGCGTCGGGTCCTGCGCGCCGTCCAGGACGGGGGACCTTTCGCAGCCTTTCCCGAAGGGCTCGCGTCCGAAGAAGAACTCCTGAGTTTGCGGCTTGCCGTGGATCGCGGCGACGCCCGCAAAAAATAGCCCAGAAATCATTGCAGAAAATCCGGGCCCGCTTTGCGCGCGGCCTTGAAAACGAAAGCAATTTTTAATGGCGACATTCATCACCAATAAAAACGAGATCCGCGAAGAAGCGTCCAAGGCTTCCGTCACGCGTGTGGCCATGCCGTGGAAGGCGCCCGCACCGGCGCGCCGGGAAAAAACCTCGTCCCGCGTTCCGGACCAGGAGCTGGCCGACTTTTTCGAGCATCTGGCCACGCTGCTCGGCTCGGGCGTGACGCTTGTTTCCGCGCTGGATTTCATCGCAGGCTCCACGCGCCGGCCCGGCCTGAAGGCCGCGCTCACGCGAGTCAATGAAGCCCTGCGCGCGGGCGACGTTTTCTCGGAGGCCCTGACGCGCGAGACCGCGGTATTCGACCGCGCCGCAGCGGGCATGATCAAGGCGGGCGAGGCGGGCGGGACCCTCGAATCCGTGTGCTCGGAACTGGCCGCTTCTTACTCCCGGCGCGCCGAGGCCCGCAGCCAGTTTTTTCAGGCGCTGACCTATCCTGCCGTTGTCGCGTGCTTCGGCGTGCTCACCGTGCTTGTGCTGCTCCTTTTCGTGATCCCGAAGGTCGGCACGGTTTTCGAAGCCTGGGACACGCCGCTTCCTTTGATGACGCGGCTCCTTCTCGCCGCCAGCCGGTTCATGCGCCACGGCGGATTTCTCGCGGTGCTGATTCCGTTCGCGGCGCTGCCGCTTCTGGCGCGGTTCAAGAAGCTCAGCCTCATGCCTTTTCTGATTTCGATCGCGCAAAAAACGCCTTTCCTGAAAGACCTTTTCTCCCTCGGCGATTTCGTGCGCCTTATGCGCACCTGGGGCATGCTGCTCCGAAGCGGCGTGCCCATCCTGGAAGCGATCCGTTCGTCCCGCGACGTGGTCGCGAGCGATTCCCTGCGCGCGTCGCTTGCCGCGGTCTCGGAAAAAATCCTGCGCGGCGAACGGCTGCAGGAGGCCCTGCAGCACGAAGACTGGCTGCCGGACCTGGCCAAGCATTTCCTGCGCGTGGGCGAGGAGACCGGAACGCTGGACGGCGCTTTCGACAAGATCGCGCGTTTCTATGAACGCCAGCTCGCGGCCAAACTCAAAATCGTTTCCACGCTGGTGGAGCCGGCGCTCATCCTGCTCGTGGGCGTGAGTGTGGGTGTCCTCGTCATCAGCATGCTGCTTCCGATTTTTGAGATGAGCCTGGCGGTGAAATAAATGAAGGCGCTTCCTTTTTTTCTCGCGGCCCTGTTTGCCTGTCCCGCGGCCTGGGCGCAGGCCCCCTGGCAGGAGATCAAGAGCGACCACTTCATTGTGTATTCGGCGACGGGCGAGCGCACGTTCATGGACCAGGTCGCGGCAAAGTCCGAGCTTTATTACGACGCCATCGCCAACTGGCTGGGTTACGCGCGCCGCGACGGTTTCTGGACCTGGGACGGCCGCTGCAAGATTTACGTGTACGGCTCGCGCGAGCATTACCTCGGCGAAACGGGGCAGGCCGCCTGGTCGAACGGCGCCGCGGTGCTGGAACGCCGCATGATTTTGTCGTTCCAGGAAGCTCCGGGCTTCCTGGATTCGGTGCTGCCGCATGAGCTGGCGCATCTCATCTTCCGAGATTTCGTGGGGGGGAAGGGGCGCATCCCGCTGTGGCTGGACGAAGGCGTGGCCATGGCGCAGGAAAAAGACAAACGGAAAGAATTCGACGTCTGGATCGCGAAGATGATCGCGGAAAAGAAATGGATTCCGATGGAGACGTTCATGAAGGTCGGCAATCTGCAGGAGACCCCGGGCGATGAGGCCGTGATGTTTTACGCGCAGGCGCAAAGCGTGGTACGGTTTCTCCTGGAAGGTTACGGCTCGGAGCGGTTCGCGGGGTTTTGCCGAAGCCTCCGGGACGGGGACACGCCGCAGGACGCGCTCGCGAAAAATTACCCGCAGGATTTTCCCACGCTCCAGGCGTTCGAGGGCAAGTGGGCGGCTTCGGCCGTGCCGGCAGCCGCATGAAAAATTCGAGCCGGGGCTTCACGCTTGTCGAGATCCTGATCGTGTTCGCGCTCGTGGCGACATTCGCGGCGCTCGCGGTCGCGGGCTTTTCCCGTTTTTACAATGAGCGCCTTCCGCGCCTGTATGTCAAAGACCTGGCCGGCTACGTGCGCTACCTGCAGTTCAAGGCGATCGAAGACGGCAAGATTTACCGCATGACCGTGGACAATGACACCGGCGTGAGCACGGCCTCCAAGCCGAATGCGAAAAAAGATTTCGAGCCGCTGCGCGACGCGCTGTCCCGGCGGTTCCAGAAAAAAGGGGAATTCGCGGTCGTGCTCGGCGAGGGACATGAAGTTTATTTTTTTCCGGACGGCACCGTGACGCGTAACGCCGTCACCGTGTCACGGAACGGCGGCGAAATCGCGACGCTCCAGATCAAGAACCGCCTTGGCGCTTTGGAGATTCATTATGCTTCGTGACGCGCGCGGCAGCATTTTGTTCGAGACCTTCGTGGCGCTCATGGTGCTTTCGGTGGGCGTGACCGGCTCGCTCCGGCTTTTCGGCCAGGCGCTCCAGGCCAGCGACCGCAACCGGCAGCAGGCCGAATCCAAACAGTTCCTGGACGAGCTGCTGTTCTCGGTGTTCGCGGGTATCGACGAGGGCGTGGTTCCCGAGCACGGCGAAGAGAAGGCGACGGACCTCGGCGAAGACGGCCTGAAGGCCCGCGTCCGGCTGGTTCCGCTCGGTGTCGAGAAAACGAAAGCGCAGGAAGTGCCCAAAGGCGGCCACGGCGAATACGGACGCCTGGTCATGAACGTCGAAAACGGGTCGGGCCAGAAAGTTTTCCAGGCCGAGACGGTCATCCGCCAGCAGAGCGCGGCGAAATGAAAAATCAAAAAGGGTTCACACTCATCGAAGTCCTGATCGCCATGGTCATCGTGGCGGTGATCCTGGCAGGCCTTGTCGCGAGTTTTCAGACCGGCCTGGCCGCGTTCAAGCGCTCGGAAGATTACCTGGCGGCGGGGCGCGAACGGGAAGTCTTTTACCTTCAGCTCGAGCAGGAGCTTCGCAATGCCGTGCCCGTGTCGCTTTATCCGTTCCTGGGGCGGCCGGACCGGATTTCCTTTCCGGCGCGGCTGCGGCGCTACACGCCGAAAGGCCCGGAAGAAGGCCTTTACCTGATCGAATACCAGTTCCGGAATGGGCAGCTCATGCGGCGGGAAACGCCGCTGAAAAAAGAAGGCCTGAGAGAAACGGAAGCCGCGGCCGAGACGCTGTTCGAAGGGCTGCGTGAAGGGCGCTTTTCTTTTTTGACGCTCGCCGAAAGCGGGCCGGCGCGGTGGAACGGCGCCTGGGGCGGGGATATTTATCCCGGGCTTCCGCGCGGCGTGCAGGTGGAACTTTCCGGCGGTTCGTTCGGCGGACGGGGCGGGCACAAGACCCTCCTGCCGCAGGGAGTGTTGGGAATCCAGACATGAAAAATAACAGAGGCAGCGTTTTGATCGTCTTTTTGTGGGTGATGGCTGTCCTCGGCGTTTTCGCTGTGAGCGTGGCGACGCGCGCGCGCCTGGCCGCGAAAATCGAGGGCACGGAGAACAACCGTTTCCAGCGTTCCTGCGATTATCTCGCCGCCGTGAATCTGGCGCGCCAATTCATCGAAGCCGACGAAGAGCCCGAAGTGGATTTTGCCCGGGATTCCTGGTACGGCGTGCCCCAGGGATTCGCAAAGATGGATTTCGGCGGGCGTTTCAGGCTGACGATCACGGACGAAGAAAGCAAGCTGGACATCAACAGCGCGCCCGCGGAAGTCCTGCGGAAGTTTTTCGATCTGCTCCGCGCCAAAGGCGAGAAACTCGTCACGCCTTCCGCGGACCTGGCCGCGGCCATTGCCGCGTGGCGCGGCACGGGCCTGGGCGGCTTCGGCCGGTCCACCTCAGGCTTCAAGCACAAGGGCGCGGCTTTCGAAAGCCTCGAGGAGCTTTATCTGATCCAGTACATCACGCCCGGAGACGTTGAAATCCTCCGGCCTTATCTCACGGTTTACGGGCCGGGCACGGCCGGACCCTTCCGCGTCAACCTGAACACCGCGCATCCGCTCATCCTGGAAGCAATTATCGCGACCCACAACTCGGGCGATTTCAGCAAGAAGATGCTGCTGCAGAAAATCCTCGAATTCCGTTCCGCCAAAACCACGGTGCAGGGGAATTCGTTCCCGCAGGTTTTCCGCAGCGAAGACCTGGAAGCCTCCGCGCTGATTACGAGACTGCGCCTCACGCCGTCGGTCGACATGCTCGCCCTGGCCGGGGCTTTCGTCCAATCCGCGACCGTGGATTCCCATTTTTTTGACGTAAGCGTTTTGTCCACGCTGCCGGGCACGGAGTCCTATGAAATGGAAGCGGTGCTCGGCCCGCGTTCCCGCAGCGCGCTGTCGGGCCTTGTTCCGCTCGATATCCTTTCCTGGCACGAAGGCCTTCTCGTCCTGCCGGCGGGGAGGGCGTCGTGAACCGCGCGTTTTTTTCCGGGCTCCAAGATATGCTTCAGGACCTTCCGGTCCTGCGCCGTTTTGCCCACGGCCTTTCCGAACGGCCGAGGATGCGCGCGGTCAGCTTTTTTTCCGCCGGGCGCCTGGATGTGACGGTTTTCGGCGCGGGAGACGCGCCGTCGCGCGAGTCCATTCCCGTTCCGGAATCGCCGTCGCAGGAGGACCTTCAAAAGGCGCGCGAAAAAATCGCCGGTTTCCGGCAGGAGCAGGGCACGTGGATCCACGTGATTCCGCGCCAGGCTGCGTTCGTGAAGACCTTCAGCCTCGAGGCCCGCGAAGGCGAATCGAAGGAAGCCGCGGTCCTGCGCCGCGTGCGCGAGGAAATGCCGCATCTGGCGGACGAAATCCTTTATCACGTCGCGCTGCAGGAAAACGGAACGCCGGGGCAGGAAGCGCTCCTCTTCGGGATCGCCAAGGCCACGCTCGAAGAGCAGCTTCGCAGGCTGGAGAGCCTGGGCGTTGTTCCGGATTCGGTCATGCTTTCCACGGAGCTTTTGCTTTGGCTTTATCAAAATGATCCCTCGCGCCGGGAAGAAGACAAGAACGTGCTGCTCGTGCACGACGCCGCGCGCCAGATCGAAGTGCTTTATGTCGACCGCGGCGCGCTCGTGCAAAGCCGCTGGTTCGGCAAGGAAGCGGACGAGCCCGCCGCCGCGGCCGCGGTGCTGCAGACCGCGCAGGAAGCATTCCAGCGCGAATGGCGCCGGGTGCCGGAAAAAACGCTGGTGCTCGGGAATGAATCCCGAGGCGGTTACGGCGGTATTCCCTGCGAAGGTTTCGGAGGCGAAGGCCCGGACGAGGCCGCGCTCGGAAGCGCCGCGCTGAAAGCGTTCGCAAGCGGCGCCGTGTTCGATTTCACGCCCGCGTCCTGGGAAGACCGCCGCCGCCGGAGCAGGACCGGCCGGGAAAAAACGCGCTTTGCCGCGCTGCTCGCGCTTTTCGCCGCCTCCTGGCTTGTCCTTTCGGCAAGCCGCGCGGCCGGACTCGCGCTCGAAACCGCGTGGCTCGGCGTGCGCCAGGCCCCGGTCTCCGCGTCCGTGCGGGAATTGAAAAACCTGCGCTCGCAGGCCCTGAAAGCCGCGCGCTATTCCCGCAAAAAAACTTCGCCGCTCCTGATTCTCGCGGGGCTGCGCGCGGCCGCGCCGCAGGGACTGATTCTCCAGAGCCTGGCCTACGACGAGGCGAAAGCCGTGTTTTCGCTGAAAGGCGAAGCCGTGGCCGAAAATCTGATCCAGGATTTTCTCGCCGGCCTCCAAAAGCAGCCGGGCTTCGAGAAGATGACGTTGGAGCGCCTCGAATCCTCTTCCGACGACCGCGGCAGGATTTTTACGTTCGAAATCGAGGGCCATTTGAAAAAGGAAAAGCCATGAAGACTTCTCTACCTTCCTTTTCTTTTCTGAGGCAAGCCGGTGACCAGAAATTCCTGCTGCTCGCGGCCGCTCTTTTTGCCGCCGCGTTTGCCTTTTCCCGCGTCGAGGCCGGGCTGGAAGTAAGGCGCGACCTCGCGCGTCAGGACTACAGCACGGACCTGGAGCTTTCCAAGAACGGCGACAAGCATCGCGCCGTTTACAGCGAGATCCTGAACAAAACGCCGCTGCCTTCGGGCAAGCGCCTGGAGCGCAACGAATGGATCCGCACGACCCAGGACATGATCAACCGCCACAATCTTCTCCTGTCCGAACTCGCGCCTTCTGAAGAATCCGGACAGGAAATTCTGGCGCTCGAATTCGAAGGCACGATGACCGACGTGGCGGGCTTTCTCTACGAGCTCAAAGACTCGGCCGGCTGGACCTACGTCTCGAATCTGGAAGTGACGCGCCAGGACGGCGAAAACACGGTCCGCGCATCCGTGAAACTGTCGCAAAAATAGCAAGGTAACCGTCAGGATGGACGGGGACATGGCGTGGATAGGGACAGGTCTTTAGACCTGTCCCAAAGGCGTGATGCATGAGGCCGGTTGCATTCATGTAAACCTTTGAACGTTTGAAGGGATGAAATAATGTTAAAGAAAATAAAAGAATTCAGACTGGGTGAGGCGCTGGTGGAAAAGGGCTGGGTATCCGGCGCTGCTCTGGAAGACGCGCTCGAGAGCCAGAAAAAAACAGGCGAGCTCCTGGGCCAGGTCCTGCTCCGCGAGGGAGGACTCCCGGAAACGCGGCTGCTCGAGATGCTGGCCGAGCAATGGGGCCTGCAATGCGTGGACCCCGCGCTTTACGACGTGCCGCGCGCGGTGCTGGAAAAGGTGCCGGCCAAATTCGTCCATCACTACGGTGTTTTCCCGCTGGAATTTTCGGGCGGCGTCCTGCACCTGGCCGCGAGCAGTCTCGCGCATTTCGAATCCGTGCAGGAGCTCGGCGCGATCCTGGGCGCGGAAATCAAAGTCTCGTTCGCCGAGCAGGCGAAGATCGCGGAAGCCATCGAGAAAAATTATGGCATCGGCGCGTCGGTCGTGGAAAAACTCGTGGCCGGCAAGAGAACCGAGACTGCGGCGGGGCGCCTTGAATCCGATAAGGTCGAGGCCGTCGACACGGCGAGCGGCGAAGGCTCGGTCCGTGAGCTGGTGAACATGCTGCTGCTCGACGCGAAACAAAAACGAGCGAGCGACATCCACCTCGAGCCTTTCCAGGGCGAGCTGGTGCTGCGCTACCGCATCGACGGCGTGCTGCAGGAAACGAGCGTGCCGGAAGCGATCCGTCAGTTCCACGGCGGCATCATCACGCGCATCAAGATCATGGCGCAGCTGGACATCGCGGAACGCCGCGTGCCGCAGGACGGCCGCATCAAGATCCGCGCGGGGAACGAAGAACTCGATCTTAGAATTTCGCTTCTGCCCACCGCGTTCGGCGAGGCGCTTGTCATCCGCATTCTTTCCCCGGCCCGTCTGCTGAATCTGGGCGGCATCGGCCTCGGCGCCGCGCACCTCGGAGCCATGCGCGAATTGATCGACCGGCCGCACGGCATCATCCTTTTGAGCGGCCCCACGGGAAGCGGCAAGACGACCACGCTCTACGCGGCGCTCAGCGAAATCAATACCGAAGTACGCAAGATCATCACCGTGGAAGACCCGGTCGAATACCAGCTCCGCGGCATCATCCAGATGCAGGTGCATCCCAAGATCGGCCTCACGTTCGCGAGCGGCCTGCGGCACATGCTGCGCCACGACCCGGACGTCATGATGATCGGCGAAATCCGCGACGCGGAAACCGCGGAGATCGCGGTGCGTTCCGCGCTGACCGGCCATCTTGTTTTCTCCACGCTCCACACCAATGACGCGCCCGGAGCGGTGGCGCGCCTGACCGATCTCGGCGTGGGCCCGTACCTGGTTTCGTCCAGCCTGAACGCGGTCATTGCGCAGCGCCTCGTGCGTGTCCTGTGCCCGTTCTGCCGGGAAAAAATCCCGGCTTCCGAGATCCGCCTTCCCGAAGGCGCGCGTGAGGAATTCAAGCAGGGGCCGTTTTACGAAGGCCGCGGCTGCGATTCCTGCCGCGGCACGGGCTACATGGGCCGCAGCGGCATCCATGAGCTGATGCTCGTCGACGATGAAGTCCGCGACCTGATGGTCCAGAAAATTCCGGCTTCGGAATTGCGGCGGCAGCTCGTCCGCAAGGGCATGAAGACGCTGCTGGAAGACGGCCTCGAAAAAGCGCGGCAGGGGACCACGTCGCTGCGCGAAGTCCTGCGCGTTGTCCGATAAACCTTACATAAATGACAGCGGAATGCGTGTGTTCAAAAAAATCGACACGCCTTTTTGTGCGCCGCACGATGCGTAAATTTTTATGAAAAGCTGATTTTTCCAGTCCCGCGGCGACGGGTCTTATGATAAAATTTTGCGACTCTCTGCCATCCACTCAGCCTGAGTCGGATTTACAAATTCCTTTTCCCGGAGTTCTTCATGTTCGCTTCAAAACGTCTTACTCATGCCGTTCTGACCGGAATGGCGCTCTGGCTTTTTTCGAGCGCGCACGCTTCCGCCGCCGTTCTTGATTTCGAAGGTCTGGCCGATTTCACTCCCGTGACGAATCAGTACGCGGGGCTCGGCGTCACGTTTCAAAACGCGACGGCCGGTGTCATTCCTCCCGACGGCACGCTGAACGAAATCGATTTTCCGCCGACTTCCGGCACCACGCTCATCACGAACGAAATCGACTTGGACAACGACGGGTTTCCGGACGTCACCGGCCCCATGACGATTACCTTCACGCCGTATCCGTATCTCAACGTCGGAGGTTACTTCACGTACGCGGACTTCGGCCAATCCGGCGATCCGTTGACGCTTTCGGCTTTCGGCCCCGGCGATCCTCTGAATCCGCTGGCCACGCTCACGCTTTTCGAAAACCTGGGAAGCCCGCAGCTCCTGTCTTTTTCCGGGATTGGCCCGATTTCGTCGCTTCTCGCGTCGGGCGGCCAGGGCAGCAACTTTACGCTCGATAATTTTACGTTCACCGGGCGCTTCGCCCCAGGCGGTTCGCTGGTTCCGGAACCTTCGTCCCTGATTTTTTTGACTCTTGGATTGGCGGCTCTGGGCATGGGCTCAAGGCTTAAAAGCAATCGTTAACCCGTAAACGACCGAGATCCTTTTGCGAGTCCGTCTTCATTTCCCCCGCGGTGGTGGTTTCAAACGGGCCATTTCTTTTTTCACCGTCCTCCTTTTCACCGCGACTTCTCTTCTCGTCGTTTCTCCCGCGGAGCTTCTGGCCGCGCCTTCTGTCGGCTCACCCATCGCTTCGCCGTCCAGCCTTGTCTCGAACGTCGCGACCCAGCTTACCGTGACGACCCAGATTACGACCGCGGCGGGGGATCCGAACGTCATCAAGACGAGCGTCTACCTTTATAAGCTCGACGCGCAGAACCGCATCGTGCGCACCTACGGTCCCATGAAAGACGACGGGACGGGCGGCGACGCCGTCGCCAACGACAACAAATTCACGTTCAAGGGGCCTTTCACGGAAACCGCGCCGCTGCGCCTGCAGACGTCCGCGGCTTTCGAGCGCGTGGTCCGCCGCGTTTATTCACCGGTCGTGGTCGTGCCGATTTCGACGAACAACCCGCCGCCGGTTTTCACGTCGACGGCGGTCACGACGGCAACCAAGCAGCTCGGCTACCTTTATGAGATGACGGCTTCCGATCCCAACGATGCTCCGGAGACGCTGGTCTTCTCGCTGGTCAGCGGGCCCGCGGGTGCCGAAGTTTCCGGGCACAGCCTGACCTGGGTGCCTGCCGATGATCAAAACGGATCGTTCCCGGTCGTGGTGAAAGTGGCGGATCCTGCGGGCGCCTCGGCCACGCAATCCTTTAATATCGCGGTGCAGGACCTGAATCTACCGCCGACGATCGAGTCCGTTCCCGCGACCTCGGCCAGGGCCGGCCAGGAATTTCTTTACGACGTCGACGCCTTTGATCCCGAAGGCAAACCGCTGCGGTTTTCGCTGCAGTCCGCGCCGCCTACGGGGATGACGCTGGATCCGGCCACGGGCCTGCTCCGCTGGACGCCCGGCACGGCGCAGACCAAAAAAATCACGGTCGATGCCACGGACCCGGAAGGCGCTTTCGACGAGCAGAGCTTCAACCTCACGGTTTACGACGGCACGCCGCTGCAGCTCACTTCGCCGAAAGGCACGTATCAGGTCAAGGCCGGCGAAACTTTGACTATTCCGCTGCAGGCCAATCTTCCCAAGGCGCTTTTCTCGGCGGACCCGCTGCCGGACCATTCGGAGGTCACGCCTCCGTCTTTTATCTTCAAGCCGGACGGCGGGCAGGCCGGGACGCACACGGTCCTGTTCGAGGCCAGAGCAGGGGAACAGCACGTCGGCAATGTCGTGACGATCAACGTCATCAAGGACGCGGCCGTGAACGCGGCGCCGCAGCTCGCGGCCATTCCGGCCCAGAGCGTCAACGAAGGCGCGTCGCTTTCGTTTGTCGTCAGCGCGACCGACCCGGACGGCGACCTGCTCACGTTTTCGGCGCCCGGCCTTTCGCTGCCGAACGCTTTCTTCAGCCAGGTGACGCAGCAGTTCATTTTCAATCCGAGCTACCAGCAGGCCGGCGTTTATCCGGTCACGTTCCAGGTCTCAGACGGCATCGAAACCTCGCAGACCGTCGTGGCCATCACGGTCAAGGACGTGGCGCCGCCCACGACGATCCTCAAACTCGTGGTCGACAAGACTCCGAACCCGACCTTCAACGCGGCGCTGCCCATCACTGGAAATGTGACGGGACAGCCCGGGCTGCCGCCGCCTCCCGAAACGCTGCGTTTCGTGACGGGACTGAGCCCGGCTTTTACCGCCGCCGGCGAAACCAAGCAGATCGACATCACCGCCACCGGCACGGATTTCAAACAGGAAACCACGTCGGCCTCGTTCGGCGAAGGCGTCGCGGTGCAGACGCTCGAAATCCTCTCGCCGGTCACGGCGCGCGCGACAGTCAAGGTCGACGGCAACGCCGCGTCCGGCCCGCGCGAAGTGAGCATGACCGACAACGGCCTCGACGTTCCGTCGCTTGTCGCGTTCTCGGTCGGCGACGGCGTGACTTCGGTCAGCGGAAAAGTCATCGACGTTTTCACCACGCAGCCGCTCGCGGGCGCGAAAGTCACGATCAACGGCACCGCGTTTTCCACGACCACCGGCGCGGACGGAAAGTTCAATCTCGTCAACGCGCCGACGGGCGACCATACGCTGCTCATCCTGCGGGACAATTACACGGTCGGCAAAGTCGACCTGACGCTCGGCGCGGGCCAGGCGCTCGACCTCGCGGACCCGATCGGCCTCAAGGCCCTTGCGGTGCCGTTCAGCCTCGGCGGTTCGCTGCCGCGCGCGGCGACTCTCGCCAGCGTGCTCGACCGCGGCGTGACCAACAAGAATGGAAATCTGACGCTGGAAGAGGCGCGGGCCGTCGTGCAGGACACGCT
>Ga0310810_10002958_pt1 | contig 18421 bp, 20 predicted proteins | sample NCmetagenome_FD_207641 | JGI IMG/M metagenome (GOLD analysis project Ga0310810, IMG submission 207641) | Soil microbial communities from experimental microcosm in Duke University, North Carolina, United States - NC | ecosystem: Engineered > Artificial ecosystem > Soil microcosm > Unclassified ...
AGAAGGCGCCGATCCCGCGGCGGTCGTGTTCGATGCGATCTCCTCCGGCAAAGCCAAGGGCCGCGATCCGATCATCGTCGACACGGCCGGGCGGCTGCACACACGCGTGAACCTGATGAGCGAGCTGGAGAAGATCCGCCGCATCGCGGCTCGCGAGGTGCCGGGTGCGCCGCAGGAAGTGCTGCTCGTCCTCGACGCGACCGTCGGGCAGAACGGCGTGACTCAAGCGCGCGAGTTCATGGGCGCCGCCGGCGTCAACGGCATCGTGCTGGCGAAGCTCGATGGCACGGCGAAAGGCGGCGTCGCGGTCGCGATTGCGAACGATCTGAAGCTGCCGATTCGCTACGTCGGCGTCGGCGAGGGCATCGATGATTTGATCCCGTTCGACGCCAATGCGTACGTCGACGGGCTGTTCGAGGAAAAGTGGTAGCTGTTTTTCGTGGTTTCGTGCCTTGGTGGCCAACCCCGTCGCCGCGAAGCCGCTAGATGTTGGCCGATACCGACTACATGGCGCGGGCTCTGTTCCACGCGGCGCGTGGGCGCGGCCGCACGAGCCCCAACCCGCTCGTCGGCGCCGTCGTCGTGTCGGAGGACGGCGTGATCGTCGGCCAGGGCCATCATCAGCGCGCCGGTGAACCGCACGCCGAAGTGCACGCGCTCACCGAAGCCGGCGCCCGTGCCGTTGGCTCGACGCTGTACTGCACGCTCGAGCCGTGCTGCCACGCCGGGCGCACCGGTCCGTGCGTCCGCCGGATCGTCGACGCGGGCGTGCGTCGCGTCGTCGCATCGGTGGAAGATCCCAATCCGCTCGTGCGCGGGCGCGGCTTTGCGTTTTTGCGGGAGCATGGCGTCGCCGTCGAGATCGGACTCGAAGCCGACCGGGCGACGACGCTGAACGCGCCGTTCTTCACGTTGATGCTGCGGCAGCGCCCGTTGGTGACCATGAAGGCCGCGACCAGCCTCGACGGCCGCATCGCGGCAGCGCCCGGCAAACGCACGGCGCTGACGTCCGAGGCCGCCAATCGCCATGCGCATCGCTTCCGCGCCGAGGTCGACGCGATCGGCGTCGGCGTGGGGACGATTCTCGTCGATGACCCCGAACTGACGACGCGCGGCATCTATCGGTCGCGGCCGCTGGCACGCGTGATTTTCGATCGGCGTCTGCGCACGCCGCCGGGCGCGCGCATTCTCTCGACAGTCGGCGCGGGCCCTGTCATCATCGTCACCACGGACGCGTCGGCGGCGACAGCGGAGCTGCGCATTCCGCTCGAGGCGCGCGGCGCGGACATCGAGGCCGCCGGTGACGGGACCATCGAGGCCGCGCTCGATCGCCTTGGCCGGCGCGAAATCGGATCGCTGTTGCTCGAAGGGGGCGCCGAGTTGCTCGGCGCGGCCTGGGACGCGGACGTCGTCGACGCCGTGCGGCTCTACGTGACGCCGCATGTGCTCGGCTCCGACGGCGTCGAACTCCTGCCCGGACGCGGCTTCTCCACGGCGAATCTGAAGGATCGACGCGTCGAGCCGCTCGGTCCCGACGTGTTCATCGAAGGGTATGTTCACCGGTCTCATTGAAGCGGTCGGCCACCTCGTAGAGCGCGCCACCGTTCCGGGTGGATTCCGGCTGCGGATTGCGGCGCCGGTCGCTCGCGACGTCGCGCTCGGCGACAGCGTCGCCGTCAACGGCGTCTGTCTCACCGTCGTCGCGGCCGATCGCGACGCGATGGCGTTCGACGTCGGACCTGAAACCGCGCGGGTCACGACGCTCGGGGCGCTGACGACTGGCTGCCTGGTCAACCTCGAACGCCCGCTCCGAGCCGACGGTCGATTCGGCGGTCACTTCGTGCAGGGTCACGTCGACGCCGTCGGCCACGTCGAGGAGCTCCGCGCGGACGCCGGCTTTCACTGGCTGACCGTGAGCTACCCGCCGCGGCTGGCGGCATTGTTCGTCCCCAAGGGATCCGTCGCCGTCGACGGCATCAGCCTGACGGTGGCGGACCTCCAGACCGACCGTTTCGTCGTGCAGGTCGTGCCGTATACCATGGAGCATACAAACCTCGGCGGCGCCCGCGTCCACGACGGAGTGAACCTCGAATGCGACATGGTCGGCAAATACGTCGCGCGCGCGGCGGAGCTGGCCGGTTTGAAGGCAGGAAGCTTGTGAAGAAGCTCGAGATCGCGAAGAAGCAGTCGACACCGTTTGCCCGGATCGAAGACGCGTTTGCCGAGATCAAGGCAGGACGCATGGTCATCGTCGTCGACGATGCGAACCGGGAGAACGAGGGGGATCTCACGATTGCCGCGGAGAAGGTGACGCCCGAGGCGATCAACTTCATGGCGCGGTACGGCCGCGGGCTGATTTGCCTGTCGATGACGCCCGAACGTCTCGACGAGCTCGAGATTCCGCTGATGGTCGCGCAGAACACGTCGCGATTCGAGACCGCCTTCTGCACGCCGATCGACGCGGTCGGCGGCACGACGACGGGGATTTCCGCGCGCGATCGCGCGTTTACCGTACTGGCCGCGATCAATCCGGCGACCAAGCCGTCGGATCTGGCGCGGCCCGGCCACGTGCATCCGCTGCGCGCTCGATCGGGCGGCGTGCTGGTGCGCGCAGGGCAAACGGAAGCGGCGGTCGATCTGTCGCGCGGCGCCGGTCTGTATCCGGCCGGCGTGATCTGCGAAATCATGAACGAGGACGGCACGATGGCGCGTGTGCCGCAGCTCACGAAATTCGCCAGGCGCCACAACCTGCTGATGATCACGGTCGCCGATCTGATCGGCTACCGGATGCGCAACGAGTCGCTCGTCAAACGCGTCGCCGCGGCGCGCATGCCGACCGAGTACGGCGACTTCCTGGTCTGCGTCTTCGAGAACCAGGTCGATCATCTGACGCACACCGCGCTCGTGTGCGGCGAGATCGGCGACGGCAAGGACGTGCTGGTGCGCGTCCACTCGATGTGCCTCACCGGCGACGTGTTCCACTCGGCGCGGTGCGACTGCGGCGCACAGCTCGACGCCGCGATGCGACGGATCGCGGCCGAAGGGCGCGGCGTGCTGCTGTATCTCAATCAGGAAGGACGCGGCATCGGCCTGGCCAACAAGATCCGCGCCTACGAGCTGCAAGACGAGGGCTTCGACACGGTCGAAGCGAACGAGCGCCTCGGGTTCAAAGCCGATCAGCGCGACTACGGCATGGGCGTCCAGATTCTTCGCTCGCTCGGCATCCGCTCGATGCGGCTGATGAGCAACAACCCGCGAAAGCTGGTCGGCATCGAAGGCTATGGCCTGTCGGTCAGCGAGTGGATCCCGATCGAAATTCCCGCGTCGGAGTCGACCCGCCGGTATCTCAAGACTAAGAAGGAGAAGCTGGGTCACAAGCTCTCGTCGGTCTAGATTGACAGTCCGCCAGCCCGTCAGATACGATAAGCGTTTGCCGTAGAGTGGGTTAGCGGCCTCATGTTCGAATCCCTCAGCACGCGTCTTCAAGACGTTTTCAAGGGCCTCCGCGGGGAGTCCCGTCTCACGCCCGAGAACATCGAGGCGGCGCTGCGAGAGATCCGCCTGGCGCTGCTAGAAGCGGACGTCAACTTCAAGGTCGTCAAAGCGTTCATCGACCGGGTGCGCGACCGGGCAATCGACGCCACGAAGGAACACGACGTCCTGCGCGGCCTGCCGCCGTCGCAGCAGGTGGTTCGCATTGTTCGCGACGAGATGGTGGCGCTCTTCGGCAACGCCGAGGGCGGACTCCAGCCCTCGAACAAGCGGCCGCGCGCCATCCTGCTGCTGGGGCTGCAGGGCGCCGGCAAGACGACGACCGCCGGCAAGCTCGCCAAGTGGCTGATGCGCCAGGGGAAGCATCCGCTGCTCGTGTCGACCGACGTGAAGCGGCCGGCGGCGATCCAACAGCTGAACGTCGTCGCGCAGAAAGCCGGCGTGCGCGTGCACGATCCGGTCGGCGAACTGGATCCGGTCACGCGCGCGAAGGGCGCGCTGGCCGAAGCGACGGCGCTCGGCTTCGATGCAGTGATCGTCGACACGGCAGGACGTCTGCACATCGACGACGAGCTGATGAAAGAGTTGGTCGCGATCAAGGACACGACCGATCCGTCCGACCGGCTGTTCGTCGCCGACGCGATGACCGGACAGGACGCGATCAAGAGCGCGGGCGAGTTCAACGCGCGGGTCGGCGTCACCGGCGTCGTGCTGACGAAGCTCGATGGCGACGCGCGTGGCGGAGCGGCGCTGTCGGTGGTGTCGGTGGTCGGCGTGCCGATCGCGTTCGCCGGCAGCGGCGAACGGCTCGAGGATCTGGAGCCGTTCCATCCCGAGCGCGTGGTGTCGCGCGTGCTCGGCATGGGCGACGTGCTGTCGCTCATCGAGAAGGCCGAGCAGGCGATCACCCAGGAAGACGCCGAGAAGCTCGAAGCCAAGCTCCGCTCGAACGAGTTCACGCTCGACGACTTTCGCGATCAGCTGAAGACGATCCGGAAGATGGGTCCGCTCGAATCGATTCTCGGCATGCTGCCGGGGATGGGCAACCTGAAGGCGCTCGCCGAGAACAAGCCCGACGAAAAGCAGGTGTCGCGCGTGGAAGCGATCATCTGCTCGATGACGGCGGAGGAGCGGCGGAAGCAGCACATCATCAACGGCAGCCGCCGCAAGCGCATCGCGCGCGGCAGCGGGACGAGCGTCGAGGAAGTGAACCGGCTGCTGAAGCAGTTCGTGCAGATGCAGAAGATGTTGAAGCAGTTCGGCGGGATGGCAGGGCTGTCTGGCGGCGGCGGCAAGAAAGCGCGGCGCCAGGCGATGCAGATGCTGCGCAATCGCAGATAGCGGTGCTCGAAGGCCGCGCGGCTGAAGGCCTCGCGCTACGCAGGCGGTGGACAACTCCCGCTGATGTAGAGCGAGCGTTTCAGGCGAGCCGGGCCGGTGCAGCGAAACAGGCGATCGGATCGAGCTCCGAACGCCATTCAGGAGAGAACGATGGTCGCCATTCGTTTGCGGCGGGCAGGATCCAAGAAACGTCCCTTCTTCCGCGTCGTCGTCACCGATTCACGCGCGGCGCGCGACAGTTCGTTCGTCGAAATCCTCGGTCACTACAATCCGCGGTCGAAGCCGGCCGTCGTGCAGGTCGACAAAGAGCGGCTCGAGCAGTGGGTGAAAAAGGGCGCGCAGATGTCCAGTTCGGTGCGGACGCTGGTTGCGCGCCATCTGACGCCCGCGCCAGTGCCGGCGCCGGCGCCTCAAGCATCAACCGCGGCCGCCCCGGCTCCGGCGGACGCGCCTTCGGCCGCGAAGGCCGCGCAGTCATGAGCGGCGTTCGTGAAGTCGTCGAGGTCCTCGCCAGAGCGCTGACCGATCGGCCCGACGATGTCCGAGTAACTGAGTCGCAGCATCAGCACAAGACGCTCATCGAGCTGTTCGTGTCGCCGGTCGACGTCGGCAAGCTGATCGGCCGTCAGGGCAGAACGGCGGCGGCGCTGCGCACGCTCGCGTCGACGGCGGGCGAGCGCGAGGGCAAGGACGTCACGCTCGAAATCCGGGAAGGTCGTTGACATTTCAGAGCGCAGATTTCAGATTTCAGGTTTGTTGAAGGTGGAAATCTGACGTTGCTGAACTGGAGCGAGATGGCCGTGGTCGGGCGGATTGCCCGTGCGCACGGGATTCGGGGTCAGGTGATCGTCGATCCCGAGACCGATTTTCCCGAAGAGCGCTTTCGGCCGGGCGCGGAGGTGTTCGTCGAGCGGAACGGCGTGGCCGAACCGCTGCGCATCACGGCGGTGCGGTTCCATCGGCAGCGGCCGATCATCGGCATCGACGGTGTCGCCACGATGAACGACGCCGAGACGTTTGCCGGCCGCGAACTGCGGGTGCCGCGCGATCGGCTCGCGGCGCTGCCGGCAGAAACCTTCTATCGGCACGACCTGGTCGGCTGCGCCGTCGTGACGACGGATGGCCGCGCGGTCGGAACCGTGGCCGCCGTTGAAGGGACGCTCGGCGGCAGCCGGCTCGTCGTCGACGGCACACACGGCGAGGTGCTGATTCCGCTGGCGGCGGGCATCTGCACGGCGATCGACGTTGGCGCGAAGCGGATCGTCGTCGACGCGCCGGACGGGTTGCTGGATCTGAATGTGCGGTCCGCCTGACGGCGGACACCACAAAGGTGTGGCGGACGGACATCACGGGAGGGGTGGCGTCCGGCGTCAGCCGGACCGACGATGACGTTCGACATTGTGACGATCTTTCCGGCGATGATCGAGCAGCCGCTGGCGGCCGGCATCCTGGGACGGGCGATCGAGCGCGGGACGCTCGACGTGCGCGTGCACGACCTGCGCGCGTTCACGACCGATCGCCATCACGTCGTCGACGATGTGCCGTACGGCGGCGGGCCGGGGATGGTCCTCAAGGCCGAACCGATTTTTCGCGCGCTCGACGCCATCGAGCAGGATCGCGGCGGACCGCTGCACGTGATCCTCACGTCCCCGCAAGGGCGGCGGTTCAGCCACGACGAGGCGAAGCGGATCAGCGGCATCGAGCGCGTCGTGGTGTTGTGCGGACGGTACGAAGGGGTCGACGATCGGGTTCGCGAGCGCGTGGCCGAGGAGCTGTCGATCGGCGACTACGTGCTGACCGGCGGGGAATTGCCCGCGCTGGTGATCCTCGACGCCGTCGCGCGCTTCGTGCCCGGCGTCGTCGGCGACGAGCAGTCGGTGGCGGAGGATTCGTTCAACCGCGGACTGCTGGATTTTCCGCAGTACACGCGGCCCGCGGCAGTGGAGAGCGGACGGGTGCTGCGGGTGCCCGAGGTGCTGCTGTCGGGCAATCACGGCGAAATTCGCCGCTGGCGGAAGCGGCAGGCGTTGAGCCGGACGCTCGATCGCCGGCCGGATCTGCTGGCGGACGCGAAGCTGGATGTGGAAGAAGAAGCGATTCTGAAGGAGCTGCGACATGAGCGCGATTGAGCTGGTCGAAAAGGCCCAGATGACCGAGCGGCCGGCGATGAAGGCGGGCGACACGGTGAAGGTGCACGTGAAAGTCCGCGAGGGCGACAAGGAACGGATTCAGATCTTCGAGGGTGTCGTCATCGGCATCCACCGCGGCGGCACGCGCGCCTCGTTTACGGTGCGCAAAGTGTCGTTCGGCCAGGGGGTCGAGCGCATTTTTCCGCTGCACTCGCCGACGATCCAGAAGATCGAGGTCCTGCGCTCGGCCCGCGTGCGCCGCGCGAAGCTGTACTACCTGCGCGACCTGAAGGGGAAGGCCGCGCGGATGAAGGACAGCGCCAAAAGCCAGTAGGGGAGAAGGGCAGGACAGGTCTCGTAATGACCCGAGTCCCCGCGATGCGCACGCTCGAGAACGCGCTGCGGCGGGTCGGGTTCGTGCACGTCGCGGGCGTCGACGAAGTGGGGCGCGGCTGTCTCGCCGGCCCCGTTGTCGCCGCCGCCGTGGTGCTCGATCCGGATCGGCACATCGCCGGCGTCTCCGACTCGAAGCTCGTGCCGGCGGCCGAGCGCGAGCGGCTCTACGACCGAATTCTGTCGCACGCCGTGGCGTGGGCGGTCGCCGATGCCGACCCCGCCGAAATCGATCGCATCAACATCCATCAAGCGTCGCTGCGCGCGATGCAGCGCGCCATTCTGGCGCTTGCGCCGCTGCCTGACATCGTCCTCGTCGATGCGTTCCGCGTCCCCGATCTGCCGATGGCGCAGCGCGGCGTCCTGCACGGCGACCGGCGCTGTTCGGCGATTGCCGCCGCGTCGATCATCGCCAAGGTCTCGCGCGATCGACGGATGCTCGAGCTCCACGGTATCGATCCGCGCTACGGCTTCGATCGCCACAAAGGCTACGCCACGGCGGATCATCTCGATGCCGTCGCCCGCTTCGGCTACTCGGAAGTGCATCGTCGTTCGTTTCGACCGCCGACGCTCTTTGATACGATTGACTGAATCCCTGTGGCAATCGATCGCGCCGCGGCTCTCCGCAATGCCGAGAAGCTGCTGAGCAAGGGCAAGTTGGACGCCGCCATCGCCGCGTACGCCAGCGTCCTCGAACAGCAGCCGAACGACTGGACGACCGCCAACACGCTCGGCGATCTCTACGTGCGCGCGGGAAATCCCGATCGCGCGGCCGAGCTCTTCACGCGCAGCGCCGCTCGACTCGTTGCGGACGGATTCGCTGCCAAGGCCGCCGCGCTCTACAAGAAGATCCTCAAGCTGCGGCCCGACGACGAGCGAGTACTCCTGCAGGCTGGAGAGCTGGCGGTGTCGCAAGGGCTCTACGTCGACGCGCGCACGCACTTCGCGAGCGTCGGCAATCTGCGCGAGGCGCGCGGCGATCAGCGCGGCGCGTCGGAGGCCCGCGTCCGCGCCGATTCCGTCGACCCGAACGACTACGAGCGACGCATGGTCGCCGCTCGTCTGCGCGCCGACCTCGACGACGCCGCCGGGGCGCTCGGCGAGTTCAAGGACATCGCCAAGGCGCTGGTTCGCAACAATCGCGCGGCCGATGCACTCGGTGCGCTGCGCGAAGCGGCCCGGCTCGCGCCCGACGATGCGGATGTGCGCACGCAGCTCGTGACCGCGGCGGTCGCGGCTGGAGATTTCGCCCACGCCCGCCAGACAGCGACGACGGTCGACGAGCTGCGCGTGCTCGCCGAGGGGCTGGACGCCCACGGCGAGCACACCGACGCCGTCGAGATCTGGCGGCTGGTCGCCCGGCTCACGCCCGGCGATCGCGACCTGGCGCTGCGCCTGGCTCGCGCGTTCCTCGAGCGCGGTGACGCTGCCGCGGCCGGCGAGTTCCTGACCGTCGAGGCGGCTCGAGAGGACCCGCAGCTGCTGCTCACCACGGTCGACGTGCTGCTGCAGTCAGGGCGGTTCGACGAGGCGGTGGTGCTGCTGCGCCAGTTCGTGAAAGACGAACAGGATGGCCGCGATCAGATCGCCATGTTGAGCTGCCGCCTCGCGGCGCACGCACCAGAAGCCGGCTTTCGCGCGATCGAGGTCGCGGTCGACGATGCGGCGTCACGCTCGAACTGGACGTGGGCTGCCGCCGCGCTGCAGGAATTTTCGCGGCGGGCGCCGACCTACACCCCGGCGCTGCTGCGCCTCGTCGAGATCTGTGTCGACGGCGGTCTCGAGGAATTGCTGCACGAGGCACAGGTCATGCTGAGCGACGCGTATCTGGCGCTAGGATCCGGCGCCGAGGCGCGTGCCCTGACCGAGGATCTGTTCGACCGCGAGCCATGGAACATGGGCCACGTGCAGCGGATGCGGCGCGCGCTCGCCCTGATGGGCGAGCCGCGGCCCGACTTCGCCATCGCCGCGCGGCTGAGTTTGTCGCCGCATCACGACGCGACGCCGACTCGTGAAGCGGACGCGGCGCCGACAGCTGCAGCAGTGCCAGCGGCTCCGGTGGTGGAACCCAGATCGCCTCAACCGATGCTGGTGGTCGTGGACGACGAAGCGGAAGGCGTTCCAAAGAAAGAGGATCCGCTGTTCGCGCTCAGTGCGAACGCGATCGACATCGGCGACATCCTGGTCGAGTTCGAGCGCGACGAGGCGGCGAGTCGAGATCACGACAACGACGACATCGATCTCAGCGTCGAGCTCAACGAGCTGGCGCCGATCGAGGCGCCGGACCTCGACGGCGTCTTCGAGCAGTTGCGCGACGAGGTGTCGAAGCGGTCGGCCGACGACGCGGCGGCAGCTGATCTGCAGCGCGCGTTGGTTTTGTACCAGACAGGTGACGTGGAAGGGTGCCTGGTGCCGCTCCAGTCGGCCGCGCGCGCGCCGAACATGCGCTTCGCCGCTGCGTCGCTGCTGGGACGGATTTTCAGGCAGCGGGGCATGATGGCGGAGGCCGTCGACTGGTTCGAGCGCGCGGCAGAAGCGCCGGCGCCGACGCCAGCGGAGGCCCACGCGGTGCTGTACGAGCTGGCGGATGCGCTCGAGAGCGAAGGCGAGCGCGCACGAGCCTTGGCCGTCTGGCTCGAGTTGCAGACCGACGCCGGATCGTTCCGCGACGTCGCGGCGCGCATCGATCGGCTGGCCAAGGTAAAGGCGCGAGGGTAGGCCGCTGATCCGACGACTTGTCTTCGTCGCGTTTTTCCTCGAGGTCGGGCTGCTCCTGCTCGTGCTGCCGTGGTCGGCGTTCTGGGAGCGCAACTACTTCGCCGACGCCTGGCCGCCGCTGCGCCCGTTGTTGACCAACAACTTCATCCGCGGCGCGGTGACCGGGCTGGGGTTCGTGAATCTCGGCGCCGGGTTCGCCGATCTGGCGCGTGTGTTTCAGCTGCGCGGCCGGCGCGACGTGTCGCTGACCGACGGGACGCCGCGTCCGTGATGACCTGCCTCGTCACCGATCGCCGTCGTCTGGTTGGCGCCGATGCGAGCGCGGCTGACGCGAAGCGATGTCTGGCGATGCAGGTGCAGTTCGCGGTCGAAGCTGGTGTTGATCTCGTGCAGCTGCGCGAGCGCGATCTCGAGGCTGGCGAGCTGGCGGAACTGGCGCGCGAGCTGCTTAGCGTCGCGCGTGGATCGCACACCCGTGTCGTCGTCAACGAACGGCTCGACGTCGCGCTGGCGTGCCGCGCCGACGGCGTGCATCTTCGCGGCGACTCGGTCGCCGTGAGCGCCGTGCGGCGCGTCGCGCCCGATGGGTTTGTGGTCGGTCGCTCGATTCACGCGGCGGAAGAGGCGGAAGCAGCGGCTGGCGCCGACTATCTCATCGCGGGAACCGTGTTTGCGACGCCGTCGAAGGATGGCGCGCACGCGTTGATCGGCCTCGACGGCCTGCGCGCGATCGCGCAGCGGGCGCCGGCGCCGGTGCTCGCGATCGGCGGCATCGATGCCGCCTCGGTGGCGGATGTCGCGCGCTCCGGCGCGGCCGGCTGTGCGGCCATCGGGTTGTTCATGGGGCCCGACCGCGCCGGCGGCGACGCAAAATGCCGGGCCGTGCCGCTCCGCGCACTCGTCGACGGCCTGCGCGCCCGGTTTGACAACGGTGAAAACCGGTCCCTAACATAACCAAACGGTCCATGTCCGCCGATCGATCGACCGATTTCGGGAAAAGACTCCGCGAGGCGCGAGAGCGCCGCGGTGTGTCGCTGCGGACGATTTCCGACGCGACGAAGATTTCGGTCGGCGTCCTCGAGGCGCTCGAGCGCAACGACGTGTCGCGGCTGCCGGGCGGCATTTTCAGCCGCGCGTTCGTGCGGTCGTACGCCGTCGAAGTCGGACTCGATCCGGAAGCCACCATTCAGGAATTCGTCGCGCAGTTTCCGCACGACTCGGTGACCGCCGGCCATTCGACCACCTCTTCGGTCGAGCCCGAGTCGCCCGGCGCCGATCGCCACGCCGCCAGAGCGTTCATGCGAGTGGTGGGCGTCGGCGTCCCGATCCTCGGCGCGCTGCTGTATTTCGGTCTGGGCGCCCGGCGCGCCGCTCGCGCGCCGGTCGAATCCGCACCTCCCGTTTCGACGGCAGCACCGGCTCCGGCGCCCGCGCCCGATCCGCCAAAGACGAACGCGCCCGCGCCGCCGGCGAGTCCGACCGTCTCACCGCCGCCGGCGGTATCGTCGCCGCTGCCGTCGTCGATCGAGACGAAGCCCGACCCGCCCGCGGACGAGAGCCTGACGATCGAATTGCTCACCAGGCGCCGCTGCTATGTGTCGGCGACCGTCGACGGCAAGAAAGCCATCGAGCAGCTCTTGCCCGAAGGGGATCGCCGTACGCTCGACGTCCGGCGCGAGATGGTGCTGACCGCCGGCGACGCCGCCGCGATCGTGATGACGCTCAACGGCGCGCAGGCGCGGCCGCTGGGCAAGAACGGCGATGTCGTGACGGTCCGCGTGAATCCGGGCAACTTCAAGGACTTTCTCCCCGCGCCAGCGCGGTGATTGGGCCGACTCCGCTCCTCGATTGTTTCCGCCGCGGCGAGATGCCGCGAGAGGCGCGGCTGCTCGCCGCGCAGGGGGCGCTCACGCCGCGCGCCTACGAGCAGCTGGCGATTCTCGTGTTCCTGCTCGACGATCGCGACGGAGAGATCCGCCTCGCCGCGGAGCAGACGCTGGCGCGCATCCCGGTCGAGCCGCTGCAGGCGTTTTTGGCGCGGCCGGACGTGCCGCTCGATCTGCGCGAGTTCTTCGGCGACCGCGGCATCTTCCCGCCGGAGATCCCGCCGATCGCGCCGCTCGAATCCGACGATCCGTTGATCGACACCGAACCGCCCGAGTCGCCGGCCGACCTCGAGGCGAAGGACACGGCGGCAGCGGCCGGCATCGAAGAACCGCAGAACGAGGAGCGCGAGAGCGCGGTGCTGCGGGTGGCGAAGATGGGATTCTCGGAGCGGCTGAAAGCGGCGATGAAAGGCTCGCGCGAAATCCGCGCGATTCTCATCCGCGATCCGAACCGCCTCATCTCGACCTCGGTGCTCAGCAGCCCGAAGGTGACCGAGTCGGAAGTCGAATCGTTCGCCCGGATGGGCAGCGTGTCGGAAGACATCCTGCGCATCATCAGCCTCAATCGCGCGTGGATGCGCAACTACGGCATCGCCGCGGCGCTGACCCGCAACCCCAAAACGCCGCTCGCGATGTCGATGAAGCTCATGAGCCGCCTCAACGAACGCGACCTCAACATGCTCTCGACGGATCGGAATGTGCCCGACCCGCTGCGCATCGCCGCGCGGCGCAAGGTCGTTGCCGGCGTGTCGCGCCGCTGATTCCTGTTTCCTACTTCTTCCTTCGTTCGTCTTCCTTCTTCCGTCTGACTGTCGGTTTCTGACTTCGTCCCGGTTTTTGACCCCTGTCCCAGTCCTTGCCCATCTCCGCGAGGCCGTGCATGTAGACCGTCGCGCGTTCACGTTCGTCCTCGCTCGCCATCGACTTGAGCAGATCGAGCGCTTTGGCGAGATCGGCCTTGAGCGTCTGCCGCGTGGCGTTGAAGTACAGGCGGCGGATTTCGGCCAGCTTGTCGTCGGCGGACAGCATCGGCAGCTTCACGGGCGGCGGCTCCTGTTCCGTTTGAGCGAAGCACGAAATGCGGCGAAGGGCCGCGTGTTGAGCAGGTCGTCCGGCCCGAGCCAGGCGCGCCGCGCGATCAGCACGCCCCACTGCTTCGTGGCGAGCGCGCGGGTCGAGTGCGCGTCGCTCGAGATCACCATGCGGACGCCGCGCTCATGCGCGAGGCGCGCGTGCACCTCGTTGAGGTCGAGCCGCTGGATCTGACAGTTGATCTCCACCGCGACGCCATGTTTCGCGGCGGCGTCGAGAATCGTCGGCACGTCGACCGAGTACGGCGGCCGCTTCAGAATCTTCCGTCCGGTCGGGTGGCCGAGGATGTCCACCGACGGATGTTCGATCGCGCGCAGCAGGCGGTCGGTCATCTGCTTCTCGTCCTGCTGGAACCCGGAGTGCACCGAGGCGACGACGAGATCGAGCGCCGCGAGGCAGTCGTCCTCCAGATCGAGCGAGCCGTCCGCCAGGATGTCGCATTCGACGCCGGCGAGAATGCGGATGCCGAGCCCTTCCGCGTCGATGGCGCGAATCCGCGCGGCATGCGCGAGCAGGCGCTCTTCGTCGAGGCCGTTGGCCATTGCGAGCGACTGCGAATGGTCGGTGATCGCGATGTATTCGAGGCCTGACGCCCGCGCCGCCTCCGCCATCGCGCGGATCTCGTCCTTGCCGTCGGACGCCGTCGAGTGCATGTGGATGTCGCCGCGGATGTCGGACAGCGTGACCAGCGCCGGCAGCGCATGCGATTCGGCCGCCTCCAATTCGCCGCGCAATTCGCGCAGCTCGGGCGGCACCCAGTCGAGACCGAGCTCGCGGTAGATGTCCTCCTCCCGCTCGCCGGCCACCCGCACATCGTCGGCCAGGCGATAGAGTCCGTACTCGTTCAGCTTGAACCCGCGGCCGATCGCGCGGTCGCGCAGCGCGATGTTGTGCGACTTCGACCCGGTGAAGTACTGAAGGGCCGCCCCGCGGCTGTCGGCGGCGACGAGCCGCAGGTCGGACTGGAAACCGCCCGTCAGCAATACGCTCGACTTCGTGTCACCCTTGGCGAGAATCCGCTCGACCAGCGGGAACTCGACGAACGCGTCCATGACCGCCGCCGGCGCGCCGGATGCGAGCAGGTCGACGTCGCCGCAGGTCTCGCAGCCTCGGCGAACGCTGCCCACCGCATCGAGCGTGGCCTCGGGCACGCGCTCCTTCAAATGGGCGATCAGCGCGGCTGACGCTTCGTGCGCAACCGACATCAGCCGGCGGCCGGCGAACGTCTTGATGATGAGCGCTTCTTTCTTGGCGCCCATCCCGCGCAGGGCGCGGATGCGACCGTCTTGCGCGGCCTGCTCGAGATCCTCCAGCGAGCGGATGCCAAGCTGCCGGTACAGCGTCGCGACAGTCTTCGGCCCGACGCCCTGCAGGTTCATCAGATCGAGGATGGTCGGCGGAAACTCCGCCATCAGCTCGCGGTGGTATGCGGTGTCGCCCGTTTCGACCATCTCGCGGATCTTGAGCGCGAGGTCCTTGCCGATGCCGGGGATCTCGCGCAGCTGCGGCTCGGTGAGCGCGGCGAACTGATGCGGGTGATTGGCGGCGATGTCGGCGCCGTTCCGGTAGGCGCGGATCTTGAACGGGTTCTCGTCCTTGATCTCGAGGAGATCGGCGATCTCCCGCAGGACGCGCGCGATCGCGAGGTTATCCAACCTGCAGCCCTTCCGTCTCGATGTGATACGAGAGGAGCTGCGCACCTCCGGCCGCGAGCGCCTGCGCGATGGCGTCGCGCCGCCCCGGCGCCCCGTAGCAGAAGAGGCAGCCACCCCCGCCCGCGCCGCAGACCTTTGCCGCGGTCGCGCCGGCGCCGTTCGCGCGCGCGATCAGATCGTCGATGGTCGGAGTCGTGACGCCGGGGGCCAGCCGCTTGCGGTTTTCCCACTCGGCGGCGATCAATCTCCCGACCTCGTCCCAGTCCGCACGCTCGAGCGCAATTCGCAGCGACGCCGCCGTGTCGCGGATGCGCTCGAAGCAGTCGAACACGTGGCGATCGCCGTCGATGTGCCGCTTCATGATGTCCCAGTTGTTGGTGCCCGAATTGCGCGGCGCCCCCGTATAAGCGAGAACGATCCGGCGCTCCAGCTCACGCGGATCGACAGAGATGGGCGTTCGGACGATGCCGTCCACGCCGAGCTCGATCGCGGAGATGCCGCCGTACAGCGCGGGCCGGTAATCCTGGACGCCGGCAGGCACGTGCAGCGTCTGGCACTCGACGTTCATCGCCACCTGCAGCAGGTGGTTGGCGTCGGTGGTGCCGTTGGTCCAGCGTGACAACGCGCCGACGATGGCGATCGTCAACGCCGACGAGCCGGCGATGCCGGCGCCGGCCGGCGACTCGCCGCGAGTCGTCAGCATGACCCCGTTGAGCTGATAGTGGCGCGCCAGCCGCGCCAGCAGCGACAGTTCGCCGTCGCCGTCGAGCTCCGACCAGTGGCGCGCCGTGACGATCCGGTCCACGTCGAGCGAGCGCAATCCGACGCCGGCGCCGCCGTCGATCGCATCCAGCCGCGCGTGCGCGCGCAGGCTGATGGCCGCGTTCACCGTCAGCGCGCCGTCGTGGAACAGGTAGATCGGCCAGATGTCGATCGTGCCGCCCGCGAGATCGATGCGCGTCGGCGCCGACGAGACGATGGGGAGAGCCACGCCGAAATTATAGCGGTCACGGTACAATCACCCGAGTCATGTCCCCGCTTGCCCTTCGCCGGCAGATCGGGCAGCTGCTCATCGCCGGCTTCGACGGCGAACAGATCCCGACCGAGCTCAAATCGATCGCTCGCGAGTTCGGCCTCGGCGGCGTCATTCTGTTCGCCCGCAACATCAGCGATCCCGAGCAGGTCGCCGAGCTCGCGTACGAAGCATCGCGGCTGGTCGCCGACGTCCCCGTCTGGGTGTCGGTCGATCAGGAAGGCGGCCGCGTCGCCCGCCTGAAAGCGCCGTTCACCGAATGGCCGGCGATGGCGACGCTCGGGCGCAGCGGCGACGCGGCGCTCGCGGCGCGCTTTGCGCGTGCGCTCGCGGCGGAGCTGAAGGCCGTTGGCATCACGCTCGACTACGCGCCGGTGCTGGACATCTACACCAACCCCCGAAACACCGTCATCGGCGATCGCGCGCTGGCGGAAAAGGCCGACGAGGTCGCCCGCCTCGGGAGCGTCATCGCCCGGACGCTGCAGGCGGAAGGCATCGCGGCGTGCGGCAAGCATTTCCCCGGCCATGGCGACACGGTCGCCGACTCGCATCATGAGCTGCCGCTCGTCGAACATCCGCCCGATCGGCTGCGCGCGATCGAGTTCACGCCGTTCAAAGCCGCTATCGCCGCCGACGTCGCGAGCATCATGACGGCGCACGTGTTCGTACCGTCGCTCGACGAACAACGACCGTCGACGCTCTCGAAGCGCATCGTCACCGACATTCTGCGGCGCGAGCTCGGATTCCGCGGCGTCATCCTGAGCGACGACCTCGAGATGAAGGCGATCGCCAGCAAGTACGCGGTGCCGTCGGCGGCGGTGATGGCGGTCGAAGCGGGCTGCGACGGCGTGTTGATCTGCACCGGCGACCACGACGCGCAGGCGGCGTCGCTCGAAGCGCTCGTCCATGCCGTGGAAGACGGCACGCTCTCCGGCGCCGCCGTCGAGGAGTCGCTCGCGCGGCACCACCGCGCCAAGGAGCGCTTCCTCGCCGCGCCGGCGGCCGCGCGCCCGCGCACCGGGCAGGCGCTCCGCGACGTTCTCGGCTGCGACGCGCACCGCTCCATCGCCGCCGAGATGGCGCGGTTTCTTTGATCCCGCGATCGATGCGCAGAGCCCGCGCGCTGTCTCCGGGCGATCGCCTCGCGATCGTCGCTCCCGCCAGCGCATTCGATCGCGACGAATTCCAGCGCGGCGCCGACGAAATTCGTCGGCTCGGATTCGAGCCGGTCTACGACGACACCGTCTTCGCGCGGCAGCGCTATCTTGCCGGTTCGGCCGAAGTCCGGGCGGCGGCGATTCAGCGTGCCTGGCGCGATCCGGCGATTGGCGGTTTGATCGCGGTCCGCGGCGGCTACGGGAGCATGCAGGTGCTGCCGCTGCTGGATGTGTCCGAGGCTCGCCGCGCGGCCAAGCCGTTCATCGGTTACAGCGACCTCACCGCGGTGCTCACCTTTCTCACGCTGTCGTGCGATCTCGTCGCGTTCCACGGACCGATGCTCGCCGGCCGCTTCGCCAGAGGCGCAGACGGCTACGACCAGGCGACCTTCCTCAACGCCATCGGCCGGCGCGAGCCGCTGGGCGAACTGGCGCCGCCGGGGCTCGAAACGATCCGGGCCGGTGACGCGCGCGGTCTGTTGCTGGGCGGCACACTGACGCAGCTGCTCGCGTCGTTCGGCACGCCGTTCGCGTTCGCGCCGCCGTCCGGATTCGTGCTGTTCGTCGACGAAGTAGGGGAGCGGCCGTACCGCCTCGATCGCATGGTGACTCAGCTGCGGCAAAGCGGCATCCTCGCGCGTGCCGGCGCAATCGTGATCGGCGAACTGCCGAAATGCGACGAGCCGTCTGGCGAACCGACCGCCCGCGCGGTCATGGCCGATCTGTTCGCCGACTTCCCCGGCCCGGTCGTCATCGGATTCCCGTCCGGACACACCGTCGGTCCGGCGATGACACTGCCGTTCGGCGTTTACGCACGCGTCGTCGGAGAGCGCAGTCCGAAGCTCGTCATCGAAGAGGCCGCAGTGGAATGAAGCTGCATTTCATCGGGATCAGCGGCACCGCCATGGCGACGCTGGCGGCGATGCTGAGGAAGCGCGGACACGACGTCCGCGGATCGGACCACGGGATCTATCCGCCGATGAGCACGTTTCTCGAAGCGGAAGGCGTTCCGACGTTGGACGGCTACCGCGCGGAACACATCACCGGCGATCTCGACCTCGTCGTCGTCGGCAACGCCATCTCGCGCGGCAACGCCGAGCTCGAGGAAGTCCTCGACCGGAAGATTCGCTATTGCTCGCTGCCCGAAGCGATTCGCGAACAGTTTCTGTGGGGCGCCCGCTCGATCGTCATCGCCGGCACCCACGGCAAGACAACGACGACGGCGATGACCGGGTGGCTGTTGACGCACGGCGGCCTCGACCCGAGCGTGCTGGTCGGCGGCATCGCCAACAACCTCGGCGACGGCGGCTCGAGCTATCGGCTGGGAAGCGGCCGCGACTTCGTGATTGAGGGCGACGAGTACGACAGCGCGTTCTTCGACAAGACCGCGAAGTTTCTGAAGTATCTGCCCGACATTGCGGTCGTCAACAACGTGGAGTTCGACCACGCCGACATCTACGCAGATTTCGACGCCGTCCGCCTGGCGTTCAAACGGCTCGTGCGCCTGGTGCCCCGCAGAGGGCTG
>Ga0310810_10002959_pt1 | contig 18420 bp, 14 predicted proteins | sample NCmetagenome_FD_207641 | JGI IMG/M metagenome (GOLD analysis project Ga0310810, IMG submission 207641) | Soil microbial communities from experimental microcosm in Duke University, North Carolina, United States - NC | ecosystem: Engineered > Artificial ecosystem > Soil microcosm > Unclassified ...
GAAGTACCTTTTCCATCCGTGCCAGCGATTCGCACGGAACCAACAGATCGATATCGCGCATGGGCCGCCAATGAAATTGCGGATAGGCTTCATCGGCGACGGAAATGCCCTTGAGTAGAACGAGTTGCGGGATACAAACTCGTGCTGCATCGATGATCTCAGTGACAGCTTCACGGTGCTCGGCAGCAATGCAGCGCGCGGTCATCTCGGCCGCTGTTAGAGTCGGCCAGTGATGTGACGATAAGTTTTCCGGATTCTCTTTCGCGGCATGAAAACAAGCCGCGCCAAGCCCGGATTGAACGATCCAGGCAATCTGGCCATCGTCGAAGCCACCCAGTGCTAAATCCGTTCGACCGTTCGCAATGGCATCGAGAAGCGGTAATAGTTTCGCCTGCGCGGACACGGCTTTCAGCGTAGTTTCGCTCGACAACGACGAATAGCCCTTACACCATCGATCGCTGCAGGCGTTCACCATCTAGTGTCTTATCCGACAAACAATTCGTTATGAGAGTGCAGGTCGCGCGCAGATCGCTGAAGCGAAGTGTATAGCACGCGGCATGGCGAGCGATGGCGGCGGCAGCGCTGAGACCGTCCTCAGAATGCGCCAGCGGATTGAGAGCTTGAGAGAACAGCCGGGTCGTCGCTTCGGCCTTTCCGATCTGTTGGAGTTCGGCGGCGCTGGGTAAGTCTTGTGAATACTCCACGAATATCACAGATGTTAACGGCACGGATCGAGTAAGAGTTCGACTCGGCAGCTCGGTCGTCGGCACGTGCAGAGTGCGACAAGTGCGGAGAATCGAGGCCGGCAAAGGAAACCCTTGCGGCGGAACTTGCTTCAGGCAGAGCGCATGCGGATAGGGCAGAACGCGCAAAGTTCCGAGATCGACGGGCGCGAGTTCGTCGCTCAGATAAGCAAATCCGTAGTGCAGCAGAGCCCAAGTCAGAGTTGATTTACCTCCTCCCGAGGGAGCGACCAGGAGAATTCCTTTGCCGTCGACCTCCAAAGCTGCCGCATGGAGAAAATACAGATCGCGGCGTCGGCGCTGCAGCGCGATGGTCAGCTCCTTTTCGAAGCGAAAAATAAACTCGCCGTCGTCTTCTGCCCGCAGCGCAGTGCGTCCAGGCCGGGAGATGCAGTAACTCGTGGACCCTCCGCTGCGGCGAACGATGTAATTGATGTCGCTGACGGCAGTGGTTCGACGACGCATCGCACCGTAGGCCCTGAGCAAAATGTCCAGGAGAGCAGGACTCCCGCTGACGCGAACCACGCAGCCCGCTACTGAAAGCAGTAGCGGGCGGGCGCTTGAATCCGCGCCGCGCGGATGGCGTTGACGGAGGAGATTCTGCATTTTGGCGCGACCAGAGATTATCTTTCGGGTGTCACCCGTGGGCGAACGTCCCAGAGTCCATCAATTGTTCCCGGTGGATTCACTATCTCCTCGGCTTTTTCGACTTTTCATAAAAGACTTCGCAGCGCCGCTACCGGACGCGGCAAAAGCCGGCAACGCCTTCAAGGACAAGATCACCGGCACTGCATAGGCAGCCTTCTTAATAAAATCCCGTCGTTCAGTCTTCTCTTTCGCCATGGCATTTCTCCTTTCGCGGCTTTCTAAATTGAGATCGTTTTAGTGCTCCAATGACTCAACCTCCAGGAGCCTTGACCGGCGCAGCGTCTCGACCGTTGACTGCACATCCCGCTCGGCGGTTGCGAAATCAACTTCGAAGACTTCGCAAAGTTCCTGGGTAAGCTGGTCAAAGGTGCGACTGCCGTCGCAAAGTTCCCATAGGAAACTGGCTGTTTTATTGAACTGGTGAATCAGGCCTTCGCGGCGGTCGAGCACGACCGTTTCACCGTCTACGATATGGGTTCGGAGATCGGTTCGACGTTTCGGTCGAAGAAATGAAGATCCCGGCCCCTCTAAAGCGTCGCAAGGTGGTATAGGCTTCATTCGTGGAGACCCGTGTCGTCAGACCGCGTTTCCCAATGCACAATCGGGCAAAAATTAGATCGTTGGCTTGTGAAAAAGCGGCACGCAATTCTGCAAATATTCGCGCAGAACGCGTTCAGACCGATTCGCCAGCGATCCGCAAGCTCAACAGGACTTCCTCTTTCTCCTGCCCATCGCGCGCCGGGTCCGAGGCATCCATGTCGATGGGGCGAAAAGTCGGAACCATTTCACGAAGCAGCTCCAGCGTCTGACGGGACTTGCCGTTAATCGCCAGCCGCTCCATTTGCTCGATTGTGCGGATGAGAGGCTCCAAGTCGGAGACCCAGCCCGACTGCACGCGTTTGATCTTTTCCACTCCCGACGGCACGATCATCTCGTCCATCGCTACCAACTCTTCGCGCAGCTTTTCACCGGGCCGGAGACCGGTCACTTGAATGGCAATTTCTTCACCCGGAATATATCCGGCAAGGCGGATCAAATGACGCGCCATCTCCATTAACCTTACTTGATCGCCCATTTCCAACACGAAGATTTCACCGCCGCGCGCGAGAGCACCGGCCTGCAACACCAGCTGGACCGCCTCCGGAATCGTCATGAAGTAGCGGGTCATTTCCGGATGCGTGACGGTCACCGGACCACCCTCTTTGATCTGTTTGAGGAACAAAGGCACGACGCTGCCGTTGCTACCAAGAACATTGCCGAAACGAACCGCCGCAAATATCGTCTTGGAGCCTCCCATGTTTCTTGCCAACGCTTGGATGTACATTTCACCGACTCGTTTGGTTGCACCCATGACGTTGGTCGGATTGACGGCTTTATCGGTGGAAATAAGCACGAAGCGCTCAATTCCCGCCCGCAGCGCGGCTTGAATCAGCCGATGGGTGCCGACGATATTGTTGAGCACCGCTTCGCCGGGATAGTGCTCCATCATCGGCACATGTTTATAGGCCGCCGCATGAAAAATGATCTGCGGATTTTCCTGGCGCAGCATCTGCTCGATGGGTTTCACGTTCTTGATGTCGGCAAGCACCGACACCCGCTTCAACTCCGGACATGAGCGCGCAAGTTCCATGTCGATGTCGTAAAGCGCGCTTTCGCTCTTGTCCAGAAGGATCAAACAGGCAGGTCCATACTTCGCAATCTGCCGCGTCAATTCGGAACCGATCGATCCGCCGGCTCCGGTCACCAGAATTCTTTTACCCTTTACGAGTTCCCGTACCGGGCCGACGTCCAAGTTAACCGGCAAGCGCTCGAGAAGATCTTCCACCGACAAGTCCTGGATCTGGCTGGCGCTGACCTTGCCATTTTGCAACTGGGCCAAAGGCGGCAAAGTTTTGATCGGAATTTTGAATGTCGCGAGGTCCGTGAGTATCTGCCGGATCACAGCCGGCGGGGAACTGGGAATCGCGAGCAGAATCTCAGCGACCTTGTACGAGCGAAGCACATCGGCAAGCTTTTCTCGCGACCCGAGAACAGGAAGCCCATGAATACGCTGGCCGACCTTGCTGCGGTCGTCGTCGACAAAACCAATGGGGTCGTAATCGTAGAGAGCGGCGTTGTTCCTTATGTCTCGAACGACCATCTCGCCCGCGTCACCGGCGCCATAGACTAGAACCCGCTTGCCGTGATGCGCTTGCCCCACACCACGATAGAGACGGCGCGCTAATCGACTGCCACCCATAAAGAAAATCAGCAGCAAGGAATCCACGATGAAGACCGACAGCGGATATTTCCTGAGACCCAAAATCCAATGCACGGCAACATAAAAAAGCGCACTGCTGAGCAATACACCATGAATGACGTTGCGCAGATCCCAGATGCCGGTATAGCGCCAAAGCCCCTGATAAAGCCGTAACGGGACAAAAATTAGCCCGCGCAGCAAAATGAGCCAGGGGATCAACTGGACGAACAACGCGAGTTCCTGGCTGGGAATCGCGCCGTCGAAACGAATCCAGAAGGCCATATAATTGGCCAGCGCGATCAGCAAAATATGAAATCCGACATTGAAAAAACGTCGGTACTTGAGAAGCCATGCCTTGGTCATGAAAATAACTCCAAAGCTGAAATGAAACTGTTTTTGCCGGCGTGCGCCGGCAATTCTAGAGAGTGAATACGACGGGCACTTTTCTTCAGCCCGTCTGGTCAATCCTCGGCTGCGGGTTAGAGCGAAGAAGCGAAGGACGAATGGAAAAGTTCTGGCGTCAAACTAGCGATAGGCATCATGATCCACGATTTCTTGGCAAGAATTGCGATGCGCCTTGAACCATGTGACGGTTCTTTCGATGCCTTCGCGCAAGCCGCAACGGGCGCGGAAACCAAAATGCCGTTCAGCGCGAGTCACGTCCAGGCACCGGCGCGGCTGGCCGTTGGGTTTGGTAGCATCCCAGCGGATAGCGCCGCGAAAGCCGACTTCCGCCGAGATCGTTTGGGCCAGTTCTAGGATGGAAATCTCCCGCCCGGTCCCCAGATTTATCGGGTCTCCGCCGTCGTACCGTTCGCTCGCAAGAACGATCGCCTCAGCGGCATCCTCCACATAAAGAAACTCGCGAGTCGGCGAACCGTCGCCCCATAACACAATTTCCGGCTCGTTCTTGTCCTTGGCTTCAACGCACTTTCGAATCAGCGCGGGAATAACATGCGACGTTTCGAGATCGAAATTATCGCCCGGCCCGTAGAGATTTACTGGCACCAAATAGATGGCATTGAATCCATATTGCGCGCGGTAGGCTTGCGCCTGCACCAGGAGCATTTTCTTCGCTAGGCCGTACGGCGCATTGGTTTCCTCCGGATAACCATTCCATAGATCCTCTTCTCTGAACGGCACAAGCGCAAATTTGGGATAGGAGCAAACCGTCCCCACCGCCACAAATTTATCCACCGCGAACCTTCTGGCATATTCCATCATCTGGATTCCCATGATGGCGTTGTCGTAAAAAAAACGACCGGGATTTAGTCGATTTGCGCCGATGCCGCCCACTTCTGCTGCGAGGTGAAACACGATTTGCGGCCGGGCATCTTCGTAAAGACGCCTGATCATCTCTTGATCGCGCAAGTCGTAATCCTTGGAGCGCGGCACAAAAACATGTTTGCAGTCCAGGGCCTGCAATTTGGCGGTAACGGCCGACCCTAGAAATCCCGCTCCACCGGTAACGACAACCCTCTTGTCTCGCCAAAAACTCATTTTTTTGTTTTGAGCATTTTCCCGCCGCCCGCGCAAGCCAAATGAAAGAGGCCTTTCACGCGCAAACAATCCTACTCAAGCCGAGGTTGCGCCTACCAGGTACTCATACCAATCCAAATATGCCCTGGCTTCGCGCTTCAGATCGAATCTCCGCCGCGCATCCTCTGCAGCGTTATTCCCCAGTTTCGCGCGAAAGCACTTGTCCTTTAACAACCGCTCAATTGCGACGGTCATCGCATTCGAATCACCGCAGGGCACCAGAACACCCGTCGCCTCGTTCGCATCAAACCGGTTCCACTGAGGCCCCAAGTCGGCGCAGTCAGACAAACCCTTGACCTGTTCGGGGATGCCGCCGACCGCAGTGGCGACAACCGGAACGCCGCAACTGAGCGCTTCCAAAACTACCTTCGGAAAAGTATCCGTCCTCGCGGCGTGGACATACAAATCCGCCGCCTGAAAATAACTCGCCACCTTGCCAACGTCTGTCTCGTACGGAACGAAGCGCACTTGCGCGCGACCCATTTGCTCTGCGGGAGAACTTTCGCCTAGGGCAATAAACAAGACCTTTTCCAAGCGCTCGCTGACCTGGGCAACGGCACTCCGAACCATCTCGTAATATTTGAATGGATTCCGACGCACACCGTTGGCTGCGAACAGCAACACACTTGTTCCATCGGGAATAGCCAGTTCTCTTCGAACCATCCGGCGATCGGCTGGATGAAAGACAGAAAGATCCACGCCGTACGGAATAAGCCGGCTTTCCACAATACCGGGAGAGAGGATCGATTGCTCTATTTCCTTCAGCAGCCATTGGCAAGGCGTGCTGACATATATTTTGCTTGCGGAAAAAATTCTTTTCTTGCGCCGCCAATTATACGCTGTCGCATCCCGGCCAATGGACGGATATATATTTAGATCCGGACACTCGCCGCAACCGGTCTGCCAGCGTTCGCACCCCAGAGTATAAGCGCAATGACCGCTAAGCAGCCATTCGTCATGAAGCGTCAAAACGACCGGTAGCTGGTGACTGAGGTCACACAAGGCACGCAGATCAAAATAACCCGTATGCAAATTGTGACAGTGAATAACATCCGGCCGCTCGGGAATCAGGTTTAATAGTTTACCTGTGGCCGGATATTCAAAATCTTCAAGGCCCTGTCGGATCTTTAGTTTGCGAATCGGTTCGCTGATCCATTCGAGGCGATCGTTCAATAGGCCATTGTCGTGCCCTTCGCGCAGGGAAAGCCAAAAGCGTGCCCACGCACTCCGGAAATCATCACTCCGAAGCGAAAGAACCTGAGAATCATCGGTCTTTTTTGTTCCGACTGCGAGCCATGACTCATGGCCGTACTCCGAGTAGGCACGGAAAAGGTCCCACGCCACCTTTTCTGCGCCGCCGCCGCGATCCGTCGTGCTGACTTGCAAGATTTTCAGTGGACTTTTTGCCGGACGATGGACCTTTCCATTGCGCCACTGCGGTGGCTCATCTGAGGGCGTCGTGAATTGATCCGCTAAGTCGTTCATAGGCTTGTCTTCGTCGCCTCTACGTAAAGCGAATCCGGTTTATACGGAGATCCATTATTGTCGGTGTCAAGGTTGAACTGCGGCCAATTGTCGATGGCGCTATCGAGCCCAGTTCGCTGCTGCGGTGCCTGAAAGCCGGATGCTTCAAGTAACCGACCCAAAGAATATCGATCGTACATCCACTGGTGAATTTCCCCGGATAAGCGGAAACGCCCGAGTTGCAGAGCTTCGTAGTCGCGTTGAGTCAACAAACGGCGCACGACTGCGGCACGCAGGCGATCTCGCAAACGACAAAGGTCATGGAGCCAGGTGCGCCGAGTTGAAGGGCGGCGGTCGGTCTCTCGAACAGGGTTGCGAAGGCGTTGCACAATCCGCCGAGCTTCGTCGCCGAGGCGGTCATACACCATGGCCTCGTTGGGTATGGGATCCTGCTTTAGATATTCGAGCATGGCACCGCCGGGCCTGTCGCGTACCACCTGATCGTAAAGCTCGATCATCATCCACGTATAATCGTCACCCGATTCCGAATTGTTCATCGCCTTGTTCAACGCGCACAGGTAAAGCTTGGCTATACGCTCGAGATCGGGCACAACGACTCGGATAATCCCTCCGTTCTTTAGGACCCGATAACACTCGCGGCAAAATGGCATGGCTCTCGCTTTTGGGAGGTGTTCCAGCAAATGTGAGTGATACACCACGTCGAACGTATGATCCGGAAATGGCAGACCATCTCGCACATCATGTAGCTGTACCTGAGAGCTCTCGGCGGCGACGTCAATATTTGTCCAGTCGGGATGAAACCGCGTGCCGCAGCCGAGATTGAGTCCTTTCATACCTGACGCGACGGGTGGCGTCGTTCAATCGTGAAAGTACGTCGACAAGCGCTCCGCGAAGCTGTCGCCGTCGTCGTCTCGTATAACTAGACGAGGTAGTTGATATGCGTCCACGCCATAACGGACACTTCCCGGAAAGGCGGCGCAGGCACAATCGAATCCTGCTTCGCGCACGATGTCCACGGTCACATCCGAATAGTCGGACTTGAGCCCATGGGGATAGGCAAAGCTAGTGACCGGTTGTCCGACAATTTGCTCCAGCCGAGCTTTACTTTGCCAAACCTCGTGACGCTGTCGCTCCGCGGATAGTTTGGCGAGAACCGGATGTGTCATTGTGTGAGCACCCACCCGGAATAGTTCTCCTTCTGCCAAACACAGCGTTTGCGCCCGTGAGAGGGTACGATAGTTGGGACGCACTCTAGCATCCACACCCGACCATGCCGTCAACTGCTGTAGTGCGTTTTTACGTTTATCGTCGGATAACGAGCTCAGGAGTCGGTGTAGGGAGCGAAGCACGGCTTGTCGCGGGGTCGGATCGTCCTTACGCCCGTAATTCCAGGAACGATGACGGGCAAATTCGTCGGTAGCATACACGGCGCCCGACCCTAACTGCCATTCATGGAGAACGTCATCGATAATCAGTCTCAATGTCTGCGGCAGTGATCCCGGTTGCAAGAATATCCTCTCGAGCGCGTCCCACCAGAACTCGCCGCCATCTGCTGAAGCATCCGGAGCGACAAAACACGTCGCCGGCACATCATAGCGTTCCAGCAAAGGCTTGCCATAGTCGAGATTATCGAAATAGCCATCGTCGAAGGTAACGGCGACGGCACGCCGCGGAACTTTACCGTCGCGCAAAGCCTGACCAAGTTTCTGAAGAGCAATGGGTCGCGCGATCTTTCGCAGTACCGCCAGGTGCTCCGCAAAATGCGCCGGCGAAACCGTCAGCAAATAAGGATCCGTCGGCAAGTCGATGACACGATGATAGAGAAGAATCAGACAGCCCGCTGTAAATCTGCTGCGACAGCCTTGCGCCAGCCGCCGCACCTGCTCAGCCGCGCGCGGAAACATCGATCGTCTCCGGCTTGACTGCTCGCGCCGAGATCAGCACTTCGTAATCGGGATCGCTGGCATCCAATTCCTCCTGCCGCAATTCTTCGCGCGCCAAACCCTGCAAAAAAGCAACTGCGACCAAAACGTTGCCGTGGGCTTCGACGCTAACGCACGCAGGCGGAAAAACGCTTTCACAGAGACGCCGCGCCGACAAGCTGGTGAAGCGCCAATAATCGCCCCAGCGCTCCATGTCGGAACGCGAGATCTGGCTTACTCCGGCAAGCGTCATAAGCAGAACACCACCCGGTTTCAAAATACGGTAAAGCGTCCGCATCGCTTTGTGGATATCGAATATGAACATCAGAGTTTGGGTGCAGATAATGCAATCAAAGGCTTCCTTTGGAATACCGTCTTCTCCGGTCAAGTCAGCAATGATGGTAGCGCGCGGATTACCTTCGACTGGATGCAAAATATCGCTTTGAACTACGCGCGCGGCGCCGAATTTACGGGTGTATGTATCATCGCTTATTTCAAGCACGCGGCCTCGAATATCCGAAGCATACGCCGAAAGAAACCGCTCAATGTAGTAGCGATCCACAGGTAAGCCGCGATCGAAGCCCCATACTCTGCTGATGGGCGATAGCCGTCGCATCATCCCGAGCTGCACCCCTCCTACCCTCGGCGGGCAATCAGCCGACCGATGTCGCCAGTCCCACAGCCGATGTCGAATGGTTACAGGGAGGAGTCCACGAGCGACGGTTTTCACCCGCGCTTTAATCTGACGTGAGGAGTTCTGTACATTGATCGACGCAACACTTCGTTCTAGCCGCAAACTTTTCTCCAACTCGGTGCCCAGGGTATCCCCGAGTTCTGCGTGATTGATCTCTTGTTGAAACAAATAGCGCTCCAGCCACCGTAGAAATCCCAAACGCGCGCGTTCGTATTGCGCGCTCTCGACCGCGACGGCGCAGCAAGAGTCCGGGTGCTTTCGCCACCGGTAGTGACAAGCGCTCGCAACGAATACCGGTGTGGTGAGATAAACTTTAGTCGCAAACGCCTGATCTTCGAACAAACCGCGGAAATTTTCGTCGAACCCGCCAATCTTATCGACGAGGTCACGCCGCAGTAAGCTGCTCGTGGTAGATACCGTCGCCTTTTTCAGAAGAGCGATCAGCAATTGTGGCGGCTGCGCCAACGAATCAAGCTTTACTTCGGCAGAAAAGGGGGCGACAAAGTCGCGAGCGCGATCTTCGGGTTTGTCCGTCCAACTGTACCACCATTGGATCGGCCCAAGGACCATTCCCGCATCGGGATAAGCTGTCAAAATCGATACCTGGTACTCCAGCTTTTTCGGAAGCCAAACATCATCGGCATCAAGTAGTGCAATATATTGACCCCGGGCGTGGCGAATTCCCCAATTGCGCGAAGCGCTCATGCCGCGATTTACATGCCCCGCATGCTCGAGATAATGGACCCTTTCCGGATAGCGTTCGGCGTACCGGCGTGCGATTTGGCTGCTACCGTCTGCGGAGCCATCATCGACCAGCAAAAGCTCCCACTGCCGGTGAGTCTGTGCGAATACACTTTGAATCGCCTCGTCGAGAAATTTATCTGCGTTGAAAAAGATCAAAACCACCGAAACCAAAGGCTGAGCATTCACCGTCGGCGCTGCCGAGCGCGGCTCACGCTTGAGCGGCGACGTGACGCTGTGTGACGCAGAATCAATCATTTCGGGCAACGGTCTATTTGCCAAGAGTACAGCAAATGCGAATTATCCCGCTGCGATCGCTATTGCAGCGATCGGTGATCCGCAAACAGTAAGTCTCGCGGTCTGGTAATGATTCGGCGGGCATGTTCCAGCCACTGTGACAGGGCCGCGGCACGGTAACGAGATCTTTTTTTTCGCAGCGCCTGCCACACTTCCACATCTTTGACGCCATGGGTGGTCAAGTAGGAAGAAAGCCACTTCAGGTAAAACAATCCTGCAGAGTATTTTTTTCCCGCCCGCGTCACGACAGAGACGCACGAGTCTGTGTGCTGTCGATATCGATCCCAATAGTGACCTGACACGAACACAGATGTATGGATGTAAACCTTGGCCAAAAAGGCCTGGTCTTCATACATTAGATGGCTGCGTCGGAAGGTCTCTTCGAATCCGCCCACATCTTCCACAATCTTACGTCGCAATAAGATATTGGAAGGACAAGGCGTGGGCGCGGTCGCTTCCAAGGAAAGCGTGAGCAGCACGAGCGGTCTGATCAATGTATCGGCGGGAACGCCGAGCTTGGCAAAACAATCACGTTGTAAATCTTCCGCACTGCCGGTCCAGCTACTCCAATATTCGCTGGCCCCATACACCATGCCAGCTTCCGGCTGGGCGTTCAGAATCGCTACTTGTTCCTCCAATTTGCGCGGGAACCAAACGTCATCGGCATCCAAAAACGCGATATATTCTCCCTTGGCGTGGCGAATTCCGAGATTGCGTGAAGCGCTTTGACCGCGATTCTGGTGCCCTGCGTGCTTCAGATAGTGAACGGCTTCCGGATGTCCAGCGGCGTGCCTGCGGGCAATTTGGCTACCGCCATCATGGGACCCGTCGTCGACCAGTAGCAGTTCCCAACTCCGGTAGCTCTGAGCAAAAACGCTCTGAATGGCTTCTTCGAGGAAGTTTGCCGCATTGAAAAACGGCACCACGACCGAAACAAGGCCTTCGCGACCCATGATATTTCAACCCAAGACGAATTATTTTTCGCAGACCAGTAGCATCCGGCCGGCAGGGGAACTCGGCAGCACAGTCACGCTAGGAAACCGTTCTTTCAGCGCCTCGACAAAGTGTTCGAAGTTGTACCAGGAAATTTTCCTCGAAAATTTTCGCAACGAGTCGTCGCTAGGCGGAACAAACTCGGCGAGCAGCCAGCGTTTCGAAAACGATGCAAAACCGTCGATGATTTGCGTGAAATTGAGCGAGCGTTGAAAAATCCATTGATCGACATTCCCCAAGGCTAAAACCAGGTCGCATTTCAGGCGGTCGCTTCCGGCAATCGACCAGTGGCTGCAAAGGCCGCGCGACGGTGTTGGATCCGTAAAATCCATTACCACTGGAAGCAGGGACCAGCGCTCACGACGAGTATTAAGGTATAATTGCGTGAGCAGCGTCGAGTCGGTGCTCATGGATAGCGCCGCGAGCCCAGACGCAACCGCGGCAAAAGAATACCATCCGTAGGCGGTTGTTCCGACATCCAAAACTGATGCCGGCTTGAGCTGGGCTAAAGTCTCACACGCTCGGCGTTGAATCGGCGTCCATTTATCGCGCGCTTGTACGGATTGAACAACCGCCTCAGTCCCGCCCATCAGACTCGCACCGGGTAAATCGATATCTTCGATCTCACGTTTGATCTCGCCGTAAGCGATGATCGATCTTGCCGCGGGGGGTTTTTCTGTGTGGAAACTCCGCTGGGATTGCGGCGCCCAAGTCCGCTGCTGCGCTCTGCGCCAAGTTTTCTTGGCGCGGCGGACCAGCGCCGGAAGCAACGAAGAGAGGCTGTCACTGCGGCAGAGCGCCGCAACATCCGCATCGAGGACACCGTCGTATTCGAGCAGCAAGCGGCGCGCGATGCGCTCCTGATTGTGAGCCATCAGTAGCAACGGATTCAAATAGAAACGCCGGAATTCGTCATATCCGCGCCATTGATCATCTTTAAGAGGGACAATCGATGTCAGATCGACGTAGACCGGCTTTCCTCGGTCAAACAATAAATTCCATGGATGAGCGTCCTTCAATGTCAAACCGCTGCGCCCCAGCTCGATCAGAAGATCGAGCAGCGCCAAGGCGGCGTCCTGGAGCATAGCCGGACACCACTCCTCCGGATAAGAAACAAACGGCAGAATCCGGTGGCGAACCACGGCCTCGAAGCCATCCAGACTGAAATCCGTTCCTTGGGTATCAACCAGCAGGCCTTGCTCCGATAGCCGTTCAAGCGTGCCGTCGCGCAATAGCTGAGCAAAAAATTCTCCGGTACCGCCACTCAACCCTCGGTAGAGATCGCCTTTCCACCAAAAGAGTCTTCCCCCGCGATCGGCAAAGGAGTGCGGATGAAATCGAACTTCACTGAGAGGAATAGTGGTCATCGGTCAGCTACTAAATGCGAACAGCATGAGTTTCAGAAAACCGGCTCCGGGCTAGTTTCAACGAAACCCCCAACGACCGCGCGGTTAACAGCGCCGCCCATTGTAGACGGCGCGCTTCAAGCAGGAGCTCCTTGAGAGCGATAAAATTTTGGTCGGGCCGACGTGCGATTTCAATCAATCGCGTGGCAATGCGGCTTCGAATCTCCTTCTCAAGGGAACGGCAATCCCGCGGCTCGTCTTTGTGCAGCTGTGTAAAAGCGTGAAGGAGCGGCAGGACGCGGCGCGAAGTAGCAACCGCATCGGATGCGCTGAGCCGGCGGTAGTCGCCGAAAAGAAGCGCCCTGATGTTGTCCAGTTCGGTTTCACTTCCGGCCAGCCGCCGCGCCGCCTCAGAGTCGACGATAGCCTCAAGATTGGCGATCGCCGCTCGCCGGATTTCATTCTCTGCGACCTCTCCATACGTCGATGTCATGGATCCGGCGCTCATACGAAAGCGGACGAGATACTCCGGTAGATTGGCAACCGGCAATTGCGCGGCGATTCGCGACCATAACTCATAGTCCTGAGCGTAGGTGAAGGCTTCGTTATAAACTCCGACCTTCTCAAGCACTGCTGTTTTCCGCAGCATGACCGAACTATGGACGAACGGACAGAAAAACATTAAGGCCCAGCGGATCTCCAGCCACTTGCAAGGTACCTCCCTTAACCCCAAGGCGGTACCCTTCGCATCGACTTTTTTGTACCACGTGCCGAGCAATGCCAGCTCGTGATGGGTTTCTAAAAAAGCCGCTTGTTTAGCCAATCGCTCGGGCTCTGAAATATCGTCGGCATCTTGACGAGCGACAAATTCGCCGCTGGCCAATTCTAAACCGCGGTTCAGACTGCGCGTTTGGCCCAGTTTCTCGCGGTTTTCAATTAATCGGATCCGCGCATCATTAACCGAGAGAACCAGCTCGCGCGTGCGGTCCGTCGATGCATCATCGACGATGATAAACTCAAAGTCGCAAAAGCTCTGTCGGAGAATGCTCTCCATCGCGTCCTGGAGATAACACTCACCGTTGTGGACCGCCATGAGGACGGTGACTTTAGCGCGCTTCACTTACCTTCCAGAGAGCTCATGATATTGCGGACTGAGCGCAGCAATATCGCCGCCGGCACGGTACCTGAAAACCGTCAAATCCTTTACCTTCTGCCAACGGCTGTGTTGTCGCAAAAAATCAGCGATGGCCGTCTGTTCCTCGTTTTGCCATGAGGCTTCGTAATACGCGCACCTGATTTCTTTGCCCATGGCGCTTAACTTTTGCAGTTCGTCAACGGACGCTGGCATAGTGATGGGTTGATGAATGTAATACCGCCACACGGAACGAGCACCTCCGATGGCACAAAACCGCACCGTGTCGTCGGTATCGGCCAGTATCGCTCTACTCGCCTCGCGATAACCTTCCTGCGGAATGTAGTTCGATTGATTCTCCGTCCATTGGAAGAGCACGGCGAGCAGAATAGTAGCGACGGCGCCGCGCGACAGAAAACCCAGCCATCGGCTTCGATCGGGTCGTGCGAAATTCCACAGCGCACCGAGGCCGGCGATAAAAAATAGAATATAGTAAGGCAGCCAGTAAGCAAAAAACCGCGGATAGAGGTCGAAAGGCCGCGCCAACCACATCAGCAAAAGCGGTAAAACGATCAGGGCGGAAAAGTACCGGGCCTCCAGTGGCCGGAAGCTCGACAGATAGTACCAGCCGAAAGCAGCGATGACGGAAACGAATATCGTAATTATTGCGTGCTCGCTACCGCTCAATTGCCGAACCAGACTCCACGGAAACGTGAGGTTAAAATTGCCGTGTCCGCGCCCGATCAGATCGGCAATCATGGAGTGGGCAACGGGTATGTAGACAATCAGCGATAGGCCCGCGATCGCGATAAACGACCGCCAGAAAAGCCGAGACGATGCCGGGGTCACTTGAACGCAGCCCAGTTGGGCTGTCCTCTTTGAAACCCGACATTCGATAAGCAGCAGGACCTGTATGCAGACTGTAAACACCGAATAGAGGTGCACGTAAATCCCGACCACAGAGGCAGCAATGTACAAGCACGCTTCTCGTGTGTTGGAGTAACGCAACAATCGAAGATACAAATAACTCGAAAGAAGCGAAAAAAAGATCATTCCCGAATAGCCGCGCGCTTCCACGCTCCAAATTATATGAGGAGGTGACAACGCAAGCACGAAGGTGGCGAGTGTGGCGGCAGAAAACGTCAGTATCGACTGACCCAATAGCCAAAACACATAAAGACTTGCCAGTCCAAGCAATAGAGCCGGCAGGCGCAGAGACCGTTCCGAATGGCCGAACAGCTTGTTGGACAGCCTCGCCATAATCGAATAACCGATGTGGTTATTAAAAGCACTGTTGGAAGACATGGTCGTCCAAATAGAACCGGCTTCGACGAAGTTCACAGCTGTATAAAGCTCATCTTGGCCCAAACCTCTGCTAAGAGGATAGAAACGAATCATCAAGGCGGTCGCGAGAATAACGGCTATGTAACCGACTTCCAGACGGGAATGTCCCAAATTTACAATTCTCATTTCGCCAAACGACTGAAGGGAGATCAGGAAGCGCGACCGGTGAATCGAAAGCTTTGGTCCTTATTTAGATGACTGCGGGGGGAAGATCGCGTGCCTCGAAGCCGCAAACATTGCCAAGCTCAAAACGGCACGTCACCAGGCCGTCGGCGTCCGGTTTTTTGCCCGGCAATTCACGCTTCGACTCCATCACCTCGACTTCGAATGCGCACTGAACTTGGTCGAATTCACCACCGGTTCGGTTGGCATGTATAGGATTGGCAATCCAGAGGCCAATCACATATAGGCCGGGATTCAGATATAGCTTATCGATGCGAAACCTGATGACGTTAGGTCCCTCGCTGAGATTCAAGACCTGACCGATGGTTAAACTATCTGCATTGACGAGCTTTACGCCACTCAGAGAATAAAACGTGACCGCGATGCTGCCGACCGACATAGCTGTGTCAGAATCGATTACCAGCAGAAATTCCACCGGGCCGTCTGAATATAGCTTAAAGCCTGTTGCCTCACAGAGGCTGCTATATTGAGCCGCGACAAAACGCGCTTCTCCAGTGCCGGTGCGGTTAAGTTGAGACACGTCTATCCACTTCTTTGGCGCAGACTTTACCGCCGCATCGTTGAGGTAGCTGTTGAGGACTTTCGTCGTATTATCGTTAGCCAGTAGTCTTCCTTGCGAGAGTAACAGACATCTGCCACACAAACGCCGGACCGCGTCCATATTGTGACTGACAAACAGAATAGTCCGTCCCTTGCCCTTGGAGATATCCTGCATCTTGCCCAGACACTTTTTCTGAAACTTCACGTCGCCGACGGCCAAGACTTCATCGACAAGCAGGATCTGCGGGTCCAAGTGAGCCGCCACCGCGAATGCCAAACGTAGGTACATGCCAGAGGAATAGTGTTTTACGGGTGTGTCAAGAAATTTCTCGGTCTCAGCAAATCCAACTATCTCATCGAACTTACGGGCAATTTCGGCTCTCTTCATTCCCAGAATAGCGCCATTGAGATAGATATTATCTCGGCCGCTTAGTTCGGGGTGAAAACCTGTGCCAACTTCCAAGAGCGAACCTACCCGACCATGAATTTGAGCCCGTCCCTGCATCGGTTCAGTGATTCGCGAGAGAATTTTTAGCAGTGTACTTTTCCCCGCGCCATTAGAACCGATAAGGCCAACCACTTCTCCTTCCTTGACCTCGAAGGAGATATCTTTGAGTGCCCATATGGCTTTCTCGGCCGGACACACTTTTTCACTGCGTCGAACCAATCTGCTTATCTTGTCGGCCATCAGATCGCGTACGGTATCGTGGCGTCTTTGCACCGCCCCGATCTCATATCGCTTGGAAAGGCCCTCCACTCGGATCGCAACATTGCCCATCGGTTACACCAGATAAGTCAGGAAATAGAGGCGCATGAATGCATCAACTCAGAAACGAAAACGGCGCGGCTCTTCACACCAAGCAGGTTGCAGATCAACGACTGGTAATCAGCGCGGACGAAAAGTTTACCATTCAAAAAGCATCTGATCTCAGGCTGCTCTCTTCAAACCACAGTTTCTAACAATTCAGGATCTCCTGCGCACGGCGCTACCGTCGGCCACCCCGCCCTGCGCTTCAAGTCTTGAAGCCATTAAAACGGATGACGGGCTATCGTCACTGTCGATCACTGTCTTGTAAGAGACCGGGGTTCGGCTTCCTCAGCTTTCGTGTTGATCCAGTTCTGCAGGTTTTTCGCCCAAACGCCGAGGCTTGGCTCCCTCACTACATCGCGATGATCGCCTGGAATCTCAAATGTCTCCAAGCCGCCGTTCACCACCTCTCGCCAGTTTGTCATATGAACCGACGGACGTTTTTCTGACTTGATATAAATCGCTCGCGCGGGATAGGGTCGGGGCACGTAGTTGATCCGCGCGCAGTCGTAGATATCCAGGATATATTGGCTTCGGAAGGATACCGGCAAACGATGGCCTAGAGCCAAGTAGGTTTTGCTTAACATGCGCTTGGCTGCTTTAGTCATCTTGGTCTGTAGTTCGATGAGCTTGTTCTGGATTTCCCCTTTAAGCTTTGGACCGAGACCAATGAACCTACGGTCAATGACAGCAGGCTGATACGAACACTCGATGCGTTCAGCGCCGACCAAAGCGGCATTGGATGCGTCTGCAATCAAGCGTCCCGGGAAATGGGAATCGAGCAACAGTAACAAAGCCACTTCCTCTCCTTGCCGCGTCAACTGCTGTGCCATTTCGAACGCGATCGTGCCGCCGAAGGAGTAGCCGCCCAGAAAGTATTTTCCCGTCGGCTGGACGGCGCGTATCTCGTTCAGATAGTGGGTCGCGATGGTCTCCACCGAAGTAAACCGCGCTGGGCTTCCATCCTCGGCTTGATGCATCAATGCATAAAGCGGTTGATCCGCTTCGATATAGTGGCGCAACTGGATATTACTCTCATCTCCATGCACGAGAAAAAAAGGCGGTTTCGAGCCGCGCGGCTGAATTGGGATCAGGAACGGTGAGAACTTGGGCCAAGTTTCTTCCTGAATCAGATTTGACAGTTGAATGATCGTAGGGGCTTGCACCAAAACCGCTAGCGGCAGCGTCTTACCGAATGCGTTCTCAATTCGCGAGAGCAGTTCGAGCCCCAATAAGGAATTACCGCCCAGATCAAAAAAATTGTCGTAGACGCCAACGATCGCCAGCCCAAGCACACTGAGCCAAATTTTTGCGAGCCTATCTTCTGTTGCAGCTCGCGACGCGACATGGGCATCGCCAACAACCGGAGTCTTCGCAACACCGAGTGTTTCAGCCAATCCGTGCCGATGAACTTTTCCAGTCATTGTTCTAGGAAGCTGATCAACAATCACTATCTGGCGCGGAACCTTGTATTCGATCAGCTTGGTAGCGGCAAAATCTCTGATCTCCTCTGGCGTGACCGAAGCATCGCCTTGCAGAACGACGGCAGCAGCAACATCCTCACCGAGTGTCGGATGGCTAACGGAAAACGTCGCGGCCTCCCTCACGGCAGCATGCTCCAGCAGGACTTCATCGACTTCCCGAGGCGAAATCTTTTCACCACCGCGGTTTATCACTTCCTTGAGGCGGCCGGTGACAAAGAGATGGCCTTCATCGTCCACATTTCCCAAATCGCCAGTTCGGAACCAGCCGTTGACGAATGTACT
>Ga0310810_10002960_pt1 | contig 18420 bp, 21 predicted proteins | sample NCmetagenome_FD_207641 | JGI IMG/M metagenome (GOLD analysis project Ga0310810, IMG submission 207641) | Soil microbial communities from experimental microcosm in Duke University, North Carolina, United States - NC | ecosystem: Engineered > Artificial ecosystem > Soil microcosm > Unclassified ...
CGAAGCAGGCAGTGAATCCTGGGAAAGATTTCGGGCCGTATGGTCTGCCCAAAGCCGCGACGTTGTTCCTGGTCAAGCAATATGCGCTCGATCACGGCAAGGACGGCATCCGCAGCAATGCCGTGAACGCCGACCGCATCCGCACCGGCCTGCTTACCGACGATATGGTCTCGGCGCGTGCCAAGGCTCGTGGCGTCTCGGAAGCCGACTACATGAGCGGTAACCTTTTGGGGCGCGAAGTCACCGCCGACGATGTCGCGGATGCATTTGTCTTCCTCGCGTTGGCGCGCAAAACCACCGCAGCCGTGGTCACGGTCGACGGCGGCAACATCGAAGCGAGCCTGCGTTAAGCGTCGGAGCACCGGCAATGGAACATGAGCACGAAATCGAGACGCACCCGCCGATCAACAAGCGGATCGGCATCCTGATCGGCGTCATGGCGACGATACTGGCCTTCACCGAAATGGCGGCGCACAACGCCGACACCGACGTGCTGCGCGAAAGCGTGGAGGCGTCAGACACCTGGGCGTTCTTCCAGGCGAAATCGATACGCGCGGCCATGCTGCGCGCCGATGTGCGCGCGCTCGAGGCCGAGACGTCCGGTCAGTCCCAAGCCGACGCGACCAAGGTCGCCGCCACCATTTCGGAGTGGAACGAGGCCGCCGCGCACGAGGACTCCGAGCCTTCCACCGGCGAAGGCCGCAAGGAGCTCGCCGCGAAAGCGCAGGCTATCGAAAAGCACCGCGACGAGCGCAATGCCGCCAAGGAGACCTACGAATATTCGAGCGGCGCGCTGGAGCTGGGCATTCTGCTCGCGTCCTCCGCGATCGTGACGGGCCTGATCCCGCTCGCATATCTGGGCGGCGTTCTCGGTGTCCTGGGATCGGTTCTCGGCGTCTTGGGCTCACTCGCGCCCCATCTCGTCGGCGGCTGAGTTCGCTCAGTTATGGTAATCGCGCTCGTAGCTCATGCCTTCGAAATAGGTTCGCTGCGGCACTTGCGAGGGCGTGGCGCGCTCGAGACTCCGATGCAGAGCCTCTGTCCGCGCGAGCCGCATATTGTCCTCGATGCAAGCCGGAAAATCGGCGTCGCTTTGCTGATACCCCGCGGCCATACAGACCGCTGCCGCATGCTCTATCGCTTCAGTGCCGGCGCAACTCACCAAGCCGACAGCGATCACGACGATAACAACTCTACTCATTCGCCTCACTTTAAGGCCCACGGCCCAGAACGGGGCCGTTGTAAAAGAATTTGATCCCTGCTTGCTGCGCCGGGTGATCGGCGATGTCGAGCTCCTTGCGCAGTCTCTCGCGCCTTGTCTCCGCGCGAAATTGCCGTGTGAACTGGACGCACTCGTCGTAATCGTTGTCGTGTGGCTGGAAGCCGGCGCGCATGCAGACTTTCGTCGCATCGAGCTGGCTTGACGAGGACGCAGCACAGCCGCACAGAGTCAGTGCGGCGATAGCTGTGAACGGGATACGGCGGATGACGGGTGCGTTGCACATAACGCACACACTATAGCGTCAAACTGGGCGGCGGGCGATCAGGACGCGGTTCACGAAGGTGTACACGAGCATCCCATCCTGATCGCGGGCCTCGTTATGTCCCTCGATCAAGCCGAATTGCGGCAGGCTCGGCCAATCGAGCTTGGCGACGGGCTCGTTGGTGTAGGTCAGCACCATCCCCGGACGCACCGGACGCAACCATTTCAAATCGCGCACTCCCGGAGAGACGAAATTCGACTGCGCCTGGACGTCCCCCGCGGCGACGCGTGCGCGACGATGCGTGATCATGAGTTTCATCCACACCGCAGCGGTGTGCCAGCCGCTTGCGATCAGTCCGCCATAATGCGAGCGCGCGGCCGCCTCCTTGTCCATGTGGAAGGACTGCGGATCGTACTTCCGCGCAAACGCGATGATGTTCTCCTCGGTGAATTCGTAAGACCCGACGGTCACTTTCACATTCAGCGGGATGTCCTCGAACCACATCGCCCGGCCTCAGCTCGCTGCTGCCGCAACGTGGCGCCGGCGGAACATCACCGGACAGGTGAACATCATCACGCGCTCTCCGTCCGGGTTGTCGTTGATGCGCCACATCGAGAACCGAAAGCGCACGAAACCACGCTCGGGCCGGGACGAGCCGCGCACCTCCAGCACTTCGCAGTCGAGCCGCAGACGGTCTCCCGCGCGCACGGGCTTGCGCCAGTGGATCTCATCGATGCCGGGTGCGCCCATGCTGGTCGAGCGATTGAACAGGCCGTCCACGAGCATGCGCATGGCGATCGCGCATAGGTTCCAGCCGCTGGCGCAGAGCCCGCCCAGCAAGTCCTTGGCCGCGTCCGGATCGAGATGCTGCGGCTGCGGATCGAATTCGCGCGCGAACTCGAGAATTTCCTCCACCGACAATCTATGCGTGCCGAGCGCGAACAATTGCCCGGCGCGGAAATCTTCGAAGTGAAGAAGATCGCTCACGTTTCTCACACGTTGAAGCGGAAATGCATGACGTCGCCATCGCGGACGACATATTCCTTGCCTTCCAGACGGAACTTGCCCACCTCGCGCGCGCCGGCTTCGCCGTTAAAAGCGACATAGTCGTCATATGCGATCGTCTCGGCGCGGATGAATCCCTTTTCGAAATCGGAGTGGATGACGCTGGCCGCGCGCGGCGCCTTCGCACCTTTCTCCACCGTCCATGCGCGCGCCTCTTTGGGCCCGGCGGTGAAGAACGTAATCAGGCCGAGCAAATCGTAGCCGGCACGGATCAGCCGATTAAGCCCCGGCTCTTCGAGGCCCAAGCTCTTCAGATATTCCGCCCGCTCTTCCGCGGGCAATTGCGTGAGTTCTTCCTCGATGCCGGCCGAAATCGCAACAGCGCGGGCGCCCTGTACCTGGGCCATGGCGTCTACACGCTTGGAATGGGCGTTGCCGTTTGCAGCCGAGGCTTCGTCGACATTGCTGACATAGAGCACCGGCTTTTGAGTCAGGAGGCCGAGTTGGCGGTACGGCTCGCGTTCCTCGGGGGTGAGATCGGCTTGCCGCGCCGGCTTTCCTTCGCGCAACAAATCCAGTGCCTTCATCATCAGGTGATAAGGCTGAAGGGCTTCCTTCTCGCCGGTTTTGGCGCGCTTCTCGATCGGGATAATCCGCCGTTCAAGACTTTCGAGATCGGAGAGCATCAACTCGGTTTCTACCGTCTCGGCATCGGAGACGGGATCAATGCGCGATTCCACATGGGTGACGTCGCCGCCCTCGAAGCAGCGCAGGACATGCACGATGGCGTCCGATTCCCGGATCGCGGCGAGAAACTGGTTGCCCAACCCTTCGCCCTTGGAAGCGCCGCGCACAAGACCGGCAATGTCAACGAAGTTGATGCGGGTGGGTACGACCTTGGCCGATTTGGCAATCGCCGCGAGCTTGTCCAAACGCTCATCGGGCACCGCGACATCGCCGATATTGGGTTGCACGGTGCTGAACATGTAATTGGCCGATTCCGCCGACACGGTCTGTGTCATGGCGTTGAATAGCGTCGACTTGCCGATATTGGGCAGGCCGACAATGCCGCATTTAAATCCCATCGGGGTCCTTCTTTTCCGGTTTATCCGGCGGCGGTTTTTTCACCGGCGGGTGCAATATCACGGCGACCTTGTTCATGAATCCGGCATCATCGTCGCGGGCGAGATGCGGCGCGGCTTCCGCAATGGCGGAGAGCAGCGGTACCAGCCATTCCTCATCGGCGGCGGAAAAATTCTGCAGCACGTGTCCATGCACGCGTTCCTTGTCGCCGGGATGACCGACGCCCACCCGCACCCGCCGGTAAGCGGGACCGAGCGCCGCGGTGATGGAGCGCAGGCCGTTGTGCCCGGCATCGCCGCCGCCGGTTTTCACTTTCAGCTTGCCGGCGGCGAGATCGATTTCATCGTGCACGACGACGAGCGAATCCAAATCGAGCTTGAAAAAACGCAACGACGCGCCGACCGAGCGTCCGCTCTCGTTCATGTAGGTGGCGGGCTTCAGCAGATAGGTTTTGCGCCGCGCCAACACGCCTTCCGAAATCGCCCCTTCGAAGCGCCGCCGCCAGGGCCCGAATTCGTAGTTCTCGCGGATAACGTCCGCGGCCATGAAGCCGACATTGTGACGGTTGCGCGCGTAAGCGGCGCCGGGATTGCCCAGCCCGGCGATCAGAAGAGGAACATTGGCCATCGGCGGAAACCGGAAAGCGGACGCGGAAGGTCAGACGGATAAGGCTGTCCGACCTCCGGTCCGGATCACTTCTTCTCCGGCGCCTTCCCCTTTTCGGGTGCGGCAGCGGCGGGCGCGGCGCCCGCGGCAGGAGCCGCAGCAGCACCCTCGGCACCTTCGGCCGGGACGGCACCTTCCGCACCTTCGACGGCGGCGGCCGCGGTCGGCGTCTCTTCGACGAAGGTTGTCGGCGGCGCGATGGTCGCGACCGTGAAGTCACGCTCGCGGATCATCGGCGTGGCGCCTTGGGGCAACGTAAAAGCCGAGATGTGCAGTGAGTCGCCGATGTCGAGGTCTGCAAGATCGCCTTCGATGTATTCGGGGATGGCCTCCACCGGGCAGCGCAGCGCCACTTCATGGCGTACCACGTTCAGCACGCCGCCGCGCTTCAGGCCGGGCGAGTTCTCATGGCCGCGGAAATGCACCGGAATGTCAAGCGTAACGCTTCCGCCTGGGGTGAGCCGGAGGAAATCGATGTGGATTGGCCGGTCTGTCACCGGATCCACTTGGACCGCGCGCGGGATCACCCGCGTCTTCTTGCCACCGGTCTCGAGGTTCACCAGGGTCTGCAAGAAGACACCGGTGCTGTAGTGGCGAACCAGGGTGCGCTCATCGACCTGGATGGCCTCTGGCGCGCTATCGCCGCCGTACACCACGCCGGGGATCAGGCCTTGGCGACGGGTCCGGTAGGTGGGGCCTTTGCCCAGCTTGGTGCGCGGTTCGACCTTCAATTCCAATGTTTCGCGCATGGCTTGTATCCTCAGGTTCCGGGCGGCTGTTTCGCGGGAAAGCGGTGGCTTTTAGCGGAAGGAGCCCGCTCGCGCAACCGCGGGTCCGGGGGGTATCCGATACAGGCGGCGTTCCGTCTCAAGTCAGCGGAAAATCCGGGTTCCTTTGCCAAACTCCTGCTAAGTTGAGGCACTGGCGCCGGGTCTAAAAGACGGGGGAAGCCATGCCGGTCATAAACTATATCGGTGTCTTGGCAGCAGGCGTCGCTGGATGGCTGGTTGGCGCCGTCTGGTACGGCGTGCTCGGAAAGGCCTGGATGGCCGCCCTCGGCTGGACCGAGGCCGACATGCGCGGACCCGACGGCAAGCGGCAAATGCCTATCGGGCCTATGATCCTGGCCTTCGTTGCACAACTTCTCATGGCGCTGATGCTGGCCGGCCTGATCGGCCACATGGGCGGGCCCACCCTTACCAACGGGGTTATTTCGGGGGCGCTCGTCTGGCTTGGCTTCGTCATCACGACGATTGCCGTGAACAATGCGTTTCAGAGGAAGAAACCGATGCTGACCGTCATTGATGGCGGCCACTGGCTGGCCGTGCTCCTGTTGCAGGGCGTCGTGCTGGGTCTCTTGCGATGACCCCGATCGAGCAAAGACCGCCTGGGTCGGCGTCCTGATCTGCGGTAGATTGCTCGCGTTTTTCCGCCCGCATTTTTCATTGAGCATTCTTCGGGAGGCGCATGTGAGAACCGCTCTACTGCTCTTGTCCGCCGCTGCGCTCGCCGCCGGCGCCGCCGTGGCTCAGGACGTCGCGCCGCAGTTGGCCATGGTGCCGCCGGAAATTGCCTCCCCGAAGGACGCGGCCTACCCCGGAACTATCAAGCTTCTCGTGGATGCAACTGACACCGACCGGCACATTTACCGGATTCATGAAACCATTCCGGTCGCAGGCGCAGGGCCGATCACGCTTGCCTACCCGCGCTGGATTCCCGGCAACCATGCCCCTACCGGACGCATTGATGAACTTGCGGGGCTAACGATCCGGGCCGGAGCCGCGCGTGTGACGTGGACGCGCGATCCTGTGGATGTGTTTGTGATCCGGGCGGCCGTCCCCGCGGGCGTGAATGCGCTCGATCTGGACTTCCAGATCGTGACGCCAACCGATGGCGCTCAGGGCCGCGTGGTCATGACGCCTGAAATGCTGAACCTGCAATGGAATGCGGTTGCACTTTATCCGGCCGCTTATTTCGCGCGTCGGATCATGGTCGAGCCTTCGATCAAGCTGCCGGAGGGGTGGCAATACGGCACCGCGCTCGAGACCGCGTCCAACACCGGCGGCATTGCGACGTTCAAGCCGGTGAACTTCGACACGCTCGTCGACTCGCCGATGTATGCCGGGCGCAATTTCAAAAAGCTCGATCTGGACCAAGGCGGCCCGGTGCGTGTCACGCTCAACCTCATGGCCGACCGCCCGGAGCTGCTGGACGTCAAGCCCGAGCAACTCGAGGCCCATCGCAATCTGGTGCGGCAAGCTTACCGGCTGTACGGCGCGCACCATTATGACCATTACGATTTCCTGCTTGCGCTGACCGACACGATGGGCGGCATCGGCCTCGAGCATCACCGCTCAAGCGAGAACGGCTCGGTGCCGACCTATTTCACCGAATGGGACAAGAACGCCGACACGCGTGATCTTCTGCCGCACGAGTTCACTCATTCCTGGAACGGCAAATACCGCCGCCCGTCTGACCTATGGACGCCGACCTTCAACGTCCCGATGCGCGATTCACTCCTCTGGGTTTACGAGGGGCAAACGCAATATTGGGGCTTCGTGCTTGCGGCGCGGTCCGGGATGTTGACCAAACAGCAGGCGCTCGATGCGATCGCGGCGACCGCGGCGGCTTATGACAACCGCAAGGGCCGTGAATGGCGTCCGCTTCAGGACACCACCAATGATCCCATCGCTGCGATGCGTCGCGCGATACCGTGGCGCAGTTGGCAGCGGTCGGAAGACTATTATTCCGAAGGCGAGTTGATCTGGCTCGATGCCGACACGCTGATCCGCGAGAAGTCGGCGGGGAAAAAATCGCTCGACGATTTCGCGCGCGCTTTCTTCGGCGTCAACGACGGCAGCTACGAGCCGCTGACCTACAGCTTCGAGGACGTCGTGAAAACGCTGACTGGTGTGGAAGCGCTCGACTGGGCGAAATTCCTGCGTACGCGGCTGGACACGGTCGGAGGCGAGGCGCCGCTCGATGGGATCGCGCGCGGCGGCTACAAGCTCGTCTACAACGATACGCCGACCGATTTCTTCAAGGCCGCCGAGACACGCCGGCGCATCACCGACCTGACCTACTCGCTGGGCTTCGTCATCGGGCGTGAGGCGCGCATCACCGATGTGATGTGGGAGGGCCCGGCGTTCAAAGCCGGCTTCACCGTGGGAACCCAGATCATCGCGGTGAACGGGCTCGCGTATGATGGCGATCGGCTGAAGACCACCGTGAAAAACGGCAAGGCCAATCGCGACGCGATCGAATTCATCGTCAAGAACGGTGACCGCTACCGCACCATCCGCATCGACTACCACGAGGGCCTGCGCTACCCGCATCTAGAGCGCGCCGGCACCGGGGAAGCCCGCCTCGACGCCATCCTCGCCGCGAAGAGCTGACCGGCTAGAGCCCTTCGACAATACGGATGTCGCGGTCGGCACCGTTGCCGAGCGCGGTCAGCGCTTCTTTGTAAGCGGGCGAGTTATAAGCCGCGATCGCCTTTTCCACGCTGTCGAACTCGATCAGCACGGTGCGCTCCTGCAGGCCGTTCTCCATGGTCTTCGCCGGTGTGCCGCGCGCGAGAAAGCGCGCGCCCATCCCGGTCAGCGCCGGCGCCGCGAGCCGCGCATATGCCGCCAGCGCATCGGGATTGGAGATCGAACGGTAGGTGGTGATCCAATAGGCCTTCGCCATGGTCTGCTCCTGAAATGGGTGCCCCATCTTGCGCTTGACATCCGCCCGGGATCGATGAGGCGCTCCGGCAACACGATAGATGACCCTAGCGCAAATCACGGCCCGCCCGCATATCCAAATCGCGCCAGTTCGCCCCGGAATGACACGTGTGGAAACTACGCCGCGTTCGCGGGTTCGCCTTCGAGCGCCTTTATCAGACGCTGTTCGATCGCTTGCAGCCGCTCCGGATGCGTGACCTTCTGGCCGAACACGTCGCGCACGTAGAACGTATCGACCGCAAGCTCGCCATACGTCGCGATGATCGCCGACGAAATGCTGATCCCGCTTTGGAACAGAGTCCGGGTGATCTCATACAACAGTCCAACCCGATCGAGACTTTCCACCTCGATGACCGTCGAAACGGTCGACGCTTCGTTGTCGAAATTCACGCGCGACGGCGTCTTGAACGCCGCCGCACGCCGCCCCGGCGCGCGCTTGGCCAGAACCGTTCGCGGCCTGATCTCGCCCGTCAGCGTCTTAAGCACGGTCTGACGCAGCCGCTCGATACGGCCGCGGTCGCCGCTGAGGTCGCCCTCGGCGTCCTGAACCCGGAACACGTCGAGCGCGTAGCCGTCGGAGGTGGTGAAAATCTTGGCACCCACGATCGAGCTGTTGGCGACGGAAATGGCGCCTGCCAGCCGCGAGAACAAGCCGGGATGGTCTGGTGTGTAAATGACGAGTTCAGTCACCGCGTTGGAAACGTCGGGCCGCGCGCCGATCACCAGCGGCTCGCCCTTGGTGTCGCCCTCGAACATGAGCCGGGCGTGGAACTCCAACTCTGCGGGCTCGAAGGCCAGCCAATAGCTGTCGTAGTGGCGGCTGAGAGCGCGGCTTCGCGCGGCTTCTGGAAAATCGCGCAGCGCTTTTTCGAGCCCCTGTTTCGCGCTCTCGATGCGGGTGTTGCGCGCCGGCGTGGAATCGCCGCCCTGCATCAGCGTCTCGGCTTCGTAGTACAGCTCGCGCAAAAGCTGCGCCTTCCAGCCGTTCCACACGCCGGGACCGACGGCCCGGATGTCGGCTGCGGTGAGAATCAGCAGCAGCCGCAAGCGCTCGGGCGTCTGCACGATTTGTACGAAATTCTGGACCGTCTTGGGATCGGACACGTCGCGTTTCTGCGCCGCGTCGCTCATCACGAGATGATTGCGCACGAGCCACGCCACTGTCGCGGTATCAGCCGGCGATAACCCGAGCCGCGGGCAAACTGCGTCGGCCATCGCGGCGCCCATCTCGGAATGATCGCCGGGCAGGCCCTTGGCCATGTCGTGCAGCAGCACCGCCACATAGAGCACCTCGCGGGATTTCACGCGCTTGATCAGATCGCTGACCAGGGGCAGTTCTTGCTTCGCCTCGCCACGTTCGATCTTGGACAGATTGCCGACGGCCACGAGCAGATGCTCGTCCACCGTGTAGTGGTGATACATATTGAACTGCATCAGCGCGACAACCCGGCCGAACTCCGGCATGAAGCGGCCCATCACGCCGGCTTCGTTCATCATCCTCAGCGCGCGCTCGGGATCGCGCTTGGAACACAGAATGTCGAGGAACAGCCGATTGGCTTGCGGGTCCTGGCGCAAATCCTCATTGATGAGATCGAGCTGACGCGTCACGCGCCGCAACGTCGCCGGGTGAACGTCCAAGCCCTTGGCATCGGCGACATGGAACAGCCGGATCATGTTGATCGCGTTTTCGCGGAACAGGCCGGTGCGCGCCGCGAGGCGACCGTTCTCGACGAAGAAGTCATCCGTCGTCGAATGCAGCTTCAAGAAGCCCGGCATCAGCCGCGAGACCGACGGCCGCGGTTTGCGGTTCTGTTCCTCGAGCGCAGCGCAGAAAATGCGCGTCAGATCGCCTACGTCTTTGGCGACCAGGAAGTAGCTCCGCATGAAGCGTTCGACCGCACGGTGCAGATTGACGTCGCTGTAGCCAAGTCTTTTAGCAAGTTCGGGCTGCATGTCGAAGGACAGCCGCTCTTCGGCGCGGCCCGAGAGATAGTGGAGATGACAGCGCACCGTCCACAGAAAGGCTTCCGCCTTCTGGAACGTCTTGTATTCGTCCTTGGTGAAGACGCCGTGGTGGACGAGGTCGCTCGGATCCTCGACGCGATAAAGGTATTTCCCGATCCAATACAGCGTCTGCAGGTCGCGCAAGCCTCCTTTGCCGTCTTTGACGTTGGGCTCGACGAGGTAGCGGCTTTGTCCATGGCGCAAATGGCGCTCGTCGCGCTCGGCGAGCTTGGCGGCGACGAAATCTTGGCCGTTACCGGTGGCGATGTCGCTCCAGAATTTTTTGCGCAATTCGTCGTAGAGCTCGCGGTCGCCCCAGAGGAAGCGCGCTTCCAGGAGCGAGGTGCGGATGGTGATGTCCTGCTTCGCGAGGCGCACGCATTCCGCAATCGAGCGCGTGGCGTGACCGACCTTCAGATTCAGATCCCAGAGCATGTGCAGGACGAATTCGATGACGCTCTCGTCCCAAGCGGTCTCCTTGAACGGGCGAATGAACAACAGGTCGATGTCGGAAGCCGGCGCCAGCAGCCCGCGTCCATAGCCGCCCGTCGCCACGATGGTCAGCCGTTCCGAGGGCGTGGGATTGGACGCATGATAGAAATGGCGGACGGCGAAATCGTAGATCACCTGGATGGTGGTGTCCTGGAGCGCCGAAAGCGCGCGCGCCACCGAAAGGCCTGGCGACACACCCGAGTCCATGCCGGCCTTGACCTGTTCTCGTGCCGCGAGAAACGCGGTGCGGATCGCCGTCAAGGCTGCTTTGCGCAAATTCGCCCGGTCGCCGCCGGAGGACCGCGCCAGCGCAGTCAGGTCCCGGCGCAGCGCGTCGCCATCGAGCGGCTGCGCGCCGTCCCTCAGCAGGCCGACCGGCAAATGGGGTGCTTCCAGGTTCACGCCATGACATCCAGACTTGCGTTCCCATAAGATGCTGCTCGCCCCCGAAAACACAAGGCGAATAGGCAAATGGCGGAAATCATTCGGGAAATGAGGCTGGCCCGGCCGGGTCTACGGCTCGCCAAAGCGCGCTCGCAACGACGGCCGCCGGGGCCGCACGAAGTCCGGATTCGGGTCCTTGCCTGCGCCGTTTGTCGGACCGACCTGCATGTCGTCGACGGCGAATTGCCCAACCCAAAGCTTCCGATCGTACCAGGACACGAGATCGTCGGCCGTGTCGAAATGACCGGCTCGGCGGTGACCGGCATGCGGGAAGGCGACCGCGTCGGCGTGCCCTGGCTGGGGTGGACCTGCGGCGTCTGCGAGTTCTGCACGAGCGGGCGGGAGAATCTATGCCCGCGAGCAGAATTCACCGGCTACACCCGCGACGGAGGCTTTGCCGATGTGGTGTACGCCGATGCACGCTATGCCTTCCCGTTGTCGGCAGCCTACAGCAATGAAAAAGCAGCGCCGCTGTTGTGCGCCGGCCTGATCGGCTGGCGGGCTCTGAAGGCGGCGGGCACGGGGCGGCGCTTGGGACTCTATGGCTTCGGCGCCGCCGCGCACATCGCGGTACAAGCGGCGCGACATCGGGGCCAGGAGGTGTACGGCTTTGTCCGGCCGGGCGACGATAAGGCCCGCGATTTTGCCCTGCGCTTGGGTGCGGTCTGGGTCCGGCGGCTCTCGCGGCGGTCAAACCCGGCGGCACTGTCGTGTGCGGCGGCATCCACATGAGCGACATCCCGAGCTTTCCATACGAGCTCTTGTGGCATGAGCGCGTGCTGCGCTCGGTTGCCAATCTCACGCGTGCCGACGCGCAAGAGTTCCTCGCGCTGGCGCCGCAGGTTCCCATCCACTGCGAGACGGTTCCCTATGCGCTGGAGCGGGCCAACGAAGCGCTAGACGACTTGCGCGCCGGTCGGCTTACCGGCGCGGCAGTGCTCGTTCCTTAAGCTTCGACATGGCGCTTCGACCGATGTAGAGAGTGGCCATGTTGCCTGCGATCAAAACCGTCCTCGTCACCGGAGGCGCCAAGCGCTTGGGCCGCGCTATCGCGCTGCATCTGGGAGCGCACGGATGGTCGGTGGCGGTGCACTACAACATGTCGCAAGGCGATGCAGAAGAAACGGTTGCCATGCTTCACGACAAGGGCGTGCATGCGGTCGCGCTCAATGCCGATTTGTCCATGGAAGACGACACCCAGCGGCTGATCGCACGCGCTAACAAGGCGATCGGGCCACTGACGGCCCTGGTCAATAACGCCTCCGTATTCGAGAACGACACGCTCGCGAGCATGACGCGCGCCTCGTGGGACAAACACATCGAGACGAATTTGCGCGCGCCGCTCGTGCTGGCGCAAAATTTCGCCGAGCAGCTGCCGGAGGGCTCGGAAGGCGCCATTGTCAATCTGCTCGATCAACGCTTGTTGAAACCGACGCCGCAGTACCTTTCTTATGCCGTCAGCAAAGCCGGTCTGCATTGGCTGACGTTCACACTGGCGCAAGCTTTGGGCCCGCGTATTCGCGTTAACGCGGTGGCGCCCGGTCCCACGTTGCGCAACGCGCGTCAGAGCGAGTCCCATTTCAAGAAACAACAGGCGTCGACCATTCTCGGTCGCGGCGCGACGCCGGAAGACGTCGCCGCCGCAACACTCTATTCGCTCGAAGCGCGCGCCGTGACCGGGCAGACGATCGCCGTGGATGGCGGCCAGCACCTCGCTTGGCGCACGGCCGATGTTTCAGGCGTGATGGAATGAGCAACAAGCGCGTTGTCGTCTCGATCCGCAATCTCGAACTTCTGATGCGCATCGGCGTGCACGGCCACGAACAGGGCAAGCCGCAGCCGGTGCGCATCAATGTCTGGCTCAGCGGCGAGATCGAGGCAGGCGCTGACCGGCTCGAGAACGCGATCGACTACGAAGCAGTCGCGGAGAAAATCCGCGGCATCGTCGCCGCGGGCCATATCAATCTGGCCGAGACTCTGGCCGAGCGCATCGCGGCGTCGTGTCTGGAGGACAGGCGCGTCGCGCATGCCCGCGTGCGGGTAGAGAAACTGCACGCGCTCCCCGGCGCCGAAGCCGCCGGCGTGGAAATCGAACGCACGCGCGGCTGGTAGCCATCCAGCCAAATCTAAAAGCGTGTCATCGCCCGCAACAGCGGTCATACAGCCGTCGCGCATCCGCGCGATGATTTGGGACTAAGCATCACTCGGGGCGCACCGCTTAACGAAACCTTAGCGCTATCGGCCCTATCACATCGCAAGGGGGGACACGGCTTTGCGCGTCGACCGGAACGAGCCGGTATGCTCATGGCAACGCGGCGAACAGTTATTGCGGTCGTTGACGACGATTCCGGGCTGCGCAACTCCCTGCGACGGCTGTTGTCGGCATTTGGATATCGCGCCGAGAACTTTGCATCGGCCGCCGAATTTCTGAATGCCGCGCCGGCAAGCAAAGCCGCGTGCATCCTGGTCGACATCGAAATCGGCGACGCGTCAGGGCTTGAATTGGTACGCCAGCTTTCTGTGGCCGGTTTCCGATTCCCGGTCATATTCATGAGCGGATCCGACAACGAGATGTTCCGCAGGCGCGCAATGGATTTAGGCTGCGAATATCTGCTTAAGCCATTCGCTTCAGATCGGTTGATCGAGGCGATCGAAAAGGCCATCGATTCAAATCGCCCATAGCCGCTGCCCGCACGAGTGGGACCCGGCTCAACCGGTTCGCGGGCGTTAAATGCGAACAGGTGGCGCTTCAGGCCATGCTTTTCCATTCCGCGAAGACGGGAACGGTCATTCAACCTTGCCACTCGGCAAGTCGCGCTGGACGAACGAAAACGCCTAATTCCGTCCGCCCTCCACCGGGCCGCCTTCGGCGCGCCACCGCAACATTCCGCCGGACAAATTTGCGACGCGCTCGAATCCCGCCTGCAGCAGCATATTCACTGCCTGCGCCGAACGGCCGCCCGCGCGGCATACCGCGACAATGGGCTTGTCCTTGGAAAGCTCCTCCGTGCGCCCCGACAACTCGCCCAGCGGAATCAGCTTGGCGCCATAAATCCGCCCCAACGGCCCGCTGAATTCGTCGGGCTCGCGCACATCGAGCACCAGCACCGTGCCGAGATTCTCTTCCAGCCACGCCGGCTGCAATTCCCACACGCCCGCGAAGGTGCAGGTGAGCGGCGCCCAATCGGGATCTTTCATCGGTTGTTCCTCCGCGGGTTTTCCGCATTTCAAATTGGCAGGCACCGCGACATCGAGCTTCTTCGGATGCGCGAGGCGCAGATTCTTCATCGTCCCGGCAAAGTCGCTTTCCGACAGCGAACCGCCCAGCCGCGGATTGAACCGCTTCTCCTCGCCGACGCTGGTCACCGTCAACCCGCGATAATCGTGACCGGGATAGAGCAGACACGAATCGGGCAGCGTGAACAGCTGCAGATGCACCGAGCGGTAGAGCGCCCGCGCGTCGCCCTGCTGAAAATCCGTCCGGCCGCTGCCGCGCACCAGCAGCGCGTCGCCGGTGAACGCCATGCTCTCGTCGCCCAGCACATAGCTGACGCAGCCATGCGTGTGCCCGGGCGTGGCGCGCGTCTCCAAAAAATAGTCGCCGAAGCGCACCTTGTCGCCGTGCTCGAGATAAACATCCGCGTCTTCCGCGCCGCTCGCCGCGGACAACGCGATCCGGCTCCCCCAGCGCTGCTTCAGCAGCCATCCCCCGGTCACGTGATCGGCATGCACATGCGTCTCCAGCGTGCAGATCAGCTTCAGCCCAAGCTCCTGCATGAGCGCGCTGTCGCGGCGCACCTGCTCGAACACCGGATCGATCAGCACCGCCTCTTTGGTTTTGGCGCAGCCGAGCAGATAGGTGTAGGTGGAAGACTGCTGATCGAACAATTGCCGAAATATGAGAGCCATGCTGTTCCCAAGGTCACCGCGCGCAACACGATAACAGACGTATAATGTCCGTCCATGGATGAAAACCCGCAAAACCCGCCGCCCGAGGAATCCCCGCGCCTTCCCGCCGATGCGCCGCTCAAAGGGCCTGCGCGCATCGAAGCCTACGTCAAGACGCTGCCCGACAGCCCCGGCGTCTATCGCATGCTCAACGCAAAGGGCGAGGTGCTCTATGTCGGCAAGGCGAGCAGCCTGAAAAAGCGCGTCGCCGCCTACACCAAACCCACCGCGCAAACCTATCGCATCGCGCACATGATCTCCGAAACGGCCGAGATGATCTTCATCTCCACCGCGTCGGAAACCGAAGCGCTGTTGCTCGAATCGAACCTGATCAAGCGGCTGAAGCCGCGCTACAACGTCACCTATCGCGACGACAAGAGCTTCCCCAACATCCTGTTGCGCACCGACCACCCGTTCCCGCAGGTGCTGAAGCATCGCGGCGCCAGAGCGCGCGACGGCGTCTATTTCGGCCCCTTCGCCTCGGCGGGCGCGGTCAACATGACGCTGAACACGCTGCAGCGCGCCTTCCTGCTGCGCTCTTGCTCCGATGCGGTGTTCCAGGGCCGCACGCGTCCCTGCCTGCTCTACCAGATTAAGCGCTGCAGCGCGCCCTGCACGGGGCGCATCGATGCGGAGTCCTATGCCGCACTGGTGGCGCAGGCGAAAACCTTCCTCACCGGCAAGAGCCGCAGCGTGCAGGAACTGCTCGCGCGCGAAATGAACGACGCCTCCGAGCGCATGGATTTCGAGAGCGCGGCGCAATTGCGCGACCGCATCCGCGCGATGAGCCAAATCCACGCGCGCCAGGGGATCAATCCATCCACCTTCGCCGAGGCCGACGTGTTCGCGCTCCACCGCGAGGGTGCGCAATCTTGCGTGCAGGTGTTCTTCTTCCGCGCCAACCAAAATTGGGGCAACCGCCCGTTTTTCCCGCGCCATGCGGGGGACATCGGCAACGACGAGGTGCTCGCATCGTTTCTGACGCAGTTTTACGACACGCGGCCCGCGCCCTCACTCATTCTCTTGAGCGAAGACATTCCTGATTGCCAACTCATCGCCGAGGCGCTTTGCATCCGCGCTGGCCACAGGGTCGAAATCGCGGTCCCCGTCCGCGGCGAGAAGCGCGAGATCGTTGAGGCCGCGCTGCAAAACGCGCGTGCCCAGCTCGCCCGCAACCAGGCCGAGAGCGCCACCCAGCGCGCGCTGTTGGACGGCATCGCCGAGACCTTCGCGCTGGACGCCCCACCGAAGCGCATCGAGGTCTATGACAACTCGCACATACAGGGCGCGAATGCGGTGGGCGCCATGATCGTAGCGGGGCCAGAAGGCTTCCAGAAAGCGGAATATCGCAGGTTCAACATCAAGTCCGCCGATCTCACGCCGGGCGACGACATCGGCATGATGCGCGAAGTGCTAACGCGGCGCTTCGGCCGGCTGATACGCGACAGCGGCAGCGAAGAACCGATCGACGAGAAATGGAGCAAATGGCCGGATCTCGTCCTGATAGATGGCGGCGCCGCGCAGGTCGAAGCCGCCCATGCCGCCCTCACCGAAGTCGGCGCCGATGACGTTACCATCGTGGGTGTCGCCAAGAGTATCGAGCGTGAGGCAGGGCGCGAGCATTTTTACCGCCAGGGCCAAGCCCCGTTCCGGCTCGATGCGAAAAGTCCCGTGCTTTACTACCTGCAACGCCTGCGCGACGAAGCGCACCGTTTCGCCATCGGCAGTCATCGCAAGCGCCGCGCCAAGGCCATCGGTGCCACCCCGCTGGAAGAGATCGCCGGTGTGGGCACCCGCCGCAAAAAGGCGCTGCTCACCCATTTCGGCTCCGCGCGCGGCGTGGCTCAGGCGAGCCTCGCCGACCTCGAGGCGGTGGACGGGGTCAGTTCCGCGCTCGCCCGCAAGATCTACGACTTTTTCCACACCGAGTAGGGAACTTGCGGGTCCAAGGGGTGACTGACTTCCGGCACAACTCTCCTATAGACTGCGCTCATGTCGTCATTGCCCAATGCCCTCACCATTGGCCGGATCGGGCTTGTTCCCCTTTTCGTGGCTGCGTTTTTCCTGCCCGGAGACAACGGCCGCTGGGTGGTTTTCCTGCTGTTCTGCGTGGCCGGCATGACCGACGCGGTCGACGGAATGATCGCGCGCAAGCTCAACGCGGAGTCCTCGCTCGGCCGCATGCTGGACCCTATTGCCGACAAGCTGGTCGTTTCAGCGGCGCTACTGATGCTGACTTCCGATGGGACGTTGCGGGGCGTCAATCTGATCCCCGCGCTGGTGATCCTGTGCCGCGAAATCCTGGTCTCCGGCTTGCGCGAGTTCCTCGCCGGCGCCGACGTCAGCCTGCCGGTCACGCGCGTGGCGAAGCTCAAAACCGTGGTCCAGATGGTGGCGATTGGGGCTCTCATCGCCAGTTCTGCGACCGAGCAGATGGTGCCTGGCGTGACTCTGGTGGCGGTGATCGGGCTGTGGCTCGCGGCCGCGCTGACGCTCTACACGGGGTACGCGTATTTGCGCGCCGGGCTGCATCATGCGCGCGGCAGGCCCATCGCCGACGTGCAGCCCGCGCGGCGTGCTTCGGTCACGACCGTGGAGGGGCTCGTCGATTTCCTGAGACGGCGCGGCGCCGGCTATGAAGCGGCGTTCGCGGATTTGAAGTTGCTGCGCGTTGCGGTCAACCAGCAGCACACGAATTTTGCGGCCACGCTCGGGCCTCATGACGAGGTTGCTTTTTTCCCGCCGGTGACCGGCGGATGAGCGAAATTCGCATTCAGAATCAGGACTTTAATGCGGGAGAGGAGATCGCCGCTCTGACCGATTCCGGGGGGGCGGTGGGAGCGGTCGCAAATTTCATCGGAATCGTGCGCGGCGACGACGGGATGGTCGCCATGACGCTCGATCATTACCCCGGCATGTGCGAGCGCGAGATCGCCGCCCATGTGGAAGAGGCCAAGCGGCGCTGGCCGATCCTGGGCGTGCGCATCGTGCATCGTGTCGGACGTCTGACGCCGGGCGACAACATCGTCTTCGTCGGGGTGGCGAGCGCGCACCGCCAGGCGGCGTTCCAGGCGGCGGAATTCCTGATGGATTATCTCAAAACCCGCGCGCCGTTCTGGAAACTGGAAGAGCGAAACTCCAGCTCTGTCTGGGTCGAAGCGAAATCAGAAGACGACCACAGCGCCAACCGCTGGAAGTGAAATTTCTTCCTATGCGTTGATGCGTTGGCGCGGGGCACCGGCGGGATCGGGTTTGCGCACTTCTGCGGTGAAGTCGTTCATCAGCGTCTCGGTGATCTGCCCGGGCTTGAAGCGGTATGGCCCAATCTCGGAGACAGGCGTCACTTCCGCCGCCGTGCCCGTGATGAAGCATTCCTCGAAGCCCGCCATCTCGTCCGGTATCACGGCGCGCTCGTGCACCGGGATTTGACGCGCCCGCGCCAAGCCCATGACTGCGCGCCGCGTGATGCCGTCGAGGAAACAATCGGGTGTCGGCGTGTGCAGCCGCCCCTCTTTGACGAAAAAGACGTTGGCGCCGGTGGCTTCGGCCACGAGCCCGCGATAATC
>Ga0310810_10002962_pt1 | contig 18414 bp, 18 predicted proteins | sample NCmetagenome_FD_207641 | JGI IMG/M metagenome (GOLD analysis project Ga0310810, IMG submission 207641) | Soil microbial communities from experimental microcosm in Duke University, North Carolina, United States - NC | ecosystem: Engineered > Artificial ecosystem > Soil microcosm > Unclassified ...
ACGGACGCCAGTCGGGCGCTCGCTCGGCGCGTGGCTGATACTCTTCGCCGCAGTCCTGACCTCGTTCTTGGACTTCCCGCAGGTCGAACGCCGGTCGAGACGTACACGGAACTATGCCGTCTCCACGCAGCAGGGGAGGCCGACTTCTCGCAGGCGACAGCGTTCCTGCTCGACGAGTTCGTCGGCCTCGACTCATCTCACGCCGGTAGCTTTCGACGGTTCCTGACCGAGCATCTCCTGTCGGGCATCAATCTCGATCCCAATCGAACTTACAGCCTCAATGGTGTCGCGGCTGATCTCGATGTCGAATGCGAACGCTACGAAGAAACGATCGCGGCAATCGGCGGTCTGGATCTGCTCCTGCTTGGCATTGGTGTAAACGGGCACGTCGGATTCAACGAGCCAGGCGATGCGCTCGCCGCGCGGACACATCGGGTCGCGCTGGTCGAAACCACACGAGTGGAAAATGCAGGCCTCTTCGGAGGCATTGCGTCTCGCGTTCCACAGGCGGCGCTGTCAATTGGAATGGGAACGATTCTTCGTGCGGAAACGATCGTGATGCTCGCAACAGGGGAGCGAAAGGCGTCAGCCGTTGCAGGAATGCTGCGCGGCCCCGTCCTGACGACGCTACCTGCGTCGTTCCTCCAGCTGCATCGCCGCGTCGAGGTCTATCTGGATCGTGCGGCAGCGGCCGCGCTATGACCGTCGCTTGCGAGTGGCGTCGTCGCCCGTCTTCACCGTGGCGAACTCGTTTGCCACAGCTGCCGCTTCGGCGTGACCCTGGAGGAGTCCGCGCAGACGTGGCTCGATATCCTCGCCGAGCGCTTCACGCATGGAGTCGTGGGCCTTCCGCAGGCGTGACAGCGCTTTCGTGTACGACAAGCCGGTCTTCTGCATGACGATGGCGGCCTTGACGTTCCAGTGAGCGACCTTGAGCAGGCGATCGGCTTCGTCGTACTCGAGGCCGGTCACGATGTTCACGATGCGCCTGGCGCGATCCTTCAGCTTCTCCGAACCCGTCTGCACGTCGACCATCAGGTTCCCGTAGGTCTTGCCTGTCCGGATCATCGCGCCCGTCGTCAACATATTCAGGACGAGCTTTGTCGCTGTGCCGGCCTTGAGTCGCGTCGACCCGGCAATGACTTCAGCTCCCACGCCTGGGGCGATCGTGAGATCGACAAACGTCTGTAACTCCGTGCCGGGGTCACACGTGACGAAGATGATCCGTGCGCCAACCTTGCGTGCCATCGTCAACGCACCGCGAACAAACTGCGTCATGCCGCTCGCCGACACACCAATGACGATGTCTTTCTTGGATGGCCGGAGACGTGAGACGGCGCGCTGGCCTTCTTCGTAGTGATCTTCGACGCCTTCCTTGGCGGCAAAGATCGCGTCGCGCCCGCCGGCCATCACCGCCTGAATGTTTTCCGGCTCGGTTCCAAATGTCGGCGGCATTTCGGCGGATTCGAGGATACCAAGGCGTCCGCTTGTCCCTGCCCCCACGAAGACGATCCGCCCGCCTTTGCGAAGTGCCGACGCGATCATTTCCACGCCGACGGCGATGCGTTCGCGCTCGCGCCTCACGGCTTCGAGCATCTTGCGATCTTCGTTGAGCATCAGGTCGACGATGTCGTCGGCCGCGAGTTTGTCGATCCCGAGACTGAACGCGTTGATGGCCTCGGTGGGCAGCGACTGCCACTTTGAACGGACGGGCATACGACTACAATTCTATCCGGAGAGAGTCAGGGTCGAGGCTCCAACCAGATCAAAGTGACAAGCACTGTGTCCGCACTGGACGCGTATCTTACGCACCTCACCGTCGAGCGCCGCCTTGCGGCAAACTCGCTCGAGAGCTACGCCCGCGATCTGAATGGCCTGGCCGAATTCGCCGCCGGTCGGGGGACGTCTGTCGATCAATTGAGCCGGCAGGATCTCGAGGAGGCCGTGAGGGACATGATGTCCCAGGGGAGGTCGCCGCGATCGGTGGCGAGGGCGGTGGCGTGCTACCGCGGCTTCTACCGTTTCCTGCTGATCGACGGACGCTTGCGTACGAACCCGTCAGAGGACTTGCACCCGCCGCGCGCCTGGAAAGTGCTGCCGCGATACCTGTCCGTCGAAGATGTCGATCGGCTGATCGCTCAACCCGATGTCTCGACACCGCGTGGGCTGCGCGATCGTGCGGTGATCGAATTGTTGTACGCGACCGGCATGCGCGTATCGGAGCTCGTGGCACTGCGGCCGCCAGACGTGCACCTGGATGCGTCGTACCTGACCTGCACCGGCAAAGGGGACAAGGAGCGCATCGTTCCAATCGGCGATGAAGCCGCCGCCTGGGTGAAGCGATACCTGCAACAGTCGCGCGCGGTGCTGCTCGGGAAGCGGCGGAGCAGTCGACTGTTCGTCAACGCCCGTGGTGGCGGCATGGGGCTGACGCGAGTCGGCTTCTGGAAGATCCTCAAAGGCTATGCGGGCCAGGCCGGCATCACGAAATCACTCAGCCCGCACATGCTCCGGCATTCGTTCGCGACGCATCTGCTCGAGCGCGGCGCCGATCTCCGAGCCATCCAGATGATGTTGGGGCACGCGGACCTGTCGACGACGCAGATCTATACCCACGTACTCGAGCAGCGCATGCGCACGATCTACGACCAGTTTCACCCTCGCGCATGAGGCGATGGATATGGATGGCAGTGGTCGTCGCAGTGGGTATCGCGTGGTACCTGCTGTTGCCGCTGCCGCCAGTGACGCTGGCGCCGAGTCCTGCCGGATTGACGCTCCCGATCCGCGGCGCGATCCACGTTCACACGCGACGATCTGACGGCACAGGCACGGTCGATGAGGTTGCCGCAGCCGCGCGACGTGCCGGCCTGCAGTTCGTCATCTTCACCGATCACGGCGACGGAACACGCGGCTCGGATACCCCGGTGTATCGCAATGGTGTGCTGTGCATCGACGCCGTTGAGATCAGCACGAACGGTGGTCATGTCGTTGCCTTAGGCCTGCCACAGTCGGAGTTTCCGCTGGCTGGGGAAGCCGGCGACGTGATCGAAGACATCCGCCGGATGGGCGGGATGTCGATCGCCGCGCATCCTAATTCGCCGCGCGCTGAACTGCGGTGGAACGACTGGAACGCTCCGATGGACGGCGTGGAATGGCTCAACGGTGATAGTCAGTGGCGCGACGAAGAATGGGGCACGTTGGCTCGTGCGCTCTTCACGTATCCGTTTCGCGGTGCCGCAACACTGGCGACATTGCTCGATCGCCCCGATGATCTGCTGAATAGATGGGACGCGCTGACCGCCAGCCGTCCCGTTGTGACACTGGCCGCGGCCGACGCGCACGCGCGTGTGGGAACCGGTGGCGATCCCTACGGTCGTTCGCTGTCACTGCATCTGCCGTCGTACGAACAGATCTTTCGCACGTTTTCGATCTCGCTCCCGCGGGTTCAACTCCATGGGAACGCGTCTGACGATGCGGGTGTGGTCGTCGACGCCATACGCGCGGGACACCTCTTCTCAACCATCGACGCCATCGCGAGCCCAGCGGTCTTTTCGTTCTCGGCGACCAGCGGCTCCCATCAAGCGGTGATGGGAGACCGGCTGCCGCTCGACGGGCCGGTCATGCTGCGCATCGAGACCAACGGCCGCGATGGCTCGAGTATCAGGCTGCTCGCAGAAGGGAAGACCGTCGCATCCGGCGCTCCGCCACTACTCGAATACACCGCACCGGCGAAGGTCGCTGTGTATCGCGTCGAGGTTGATGTAGCCGGCGCACCAGGCGTGCCGCCGATTCCGTGGCTCGCGTCGAATCCGATCTACGTGGGCACTCCGGTGTCGTCTGAAGGCTCGTCCAAGGCGGCGATGCTGTCCGACGCAGTGGCGGTGTACTCAAACGGTGCCGCCACCGACTGGCGCATCGAGAAGAGCGTGCGCTCAGAAGGCACGATTGGTACGGCGCCGAGCCTCAGCGGTACTCAATTACTTCTGAGATTCGGACTTGGCGGAACGCTGTCCGAGTCGCCCTTCGTAGCGGCCGTGATCGCATCGAACACGGACCTGGCGCAATTCAAGGGCGTGAGGTTCACGGCTCGGACCATGCGACCGATGCGGCTCACGTTTCAGCTGCGGGCACCTGGTGCGGGCGATCGTCGATGGGGACGCTCTATCTACGTCGACGATACGGCTCGTACCGTGACGATCGCGTTCGACGAGATGCTGCCGATGGGAACTGCAACGGGGCGTCCTTCGCTCGACGATGTCCGCGACCTGCTGTTCGTCGTGGACACCGTTCACGCGAAGCAAGGTTCGAGTGGGCAGGTCTGGCTCGATGAGATCCGTTATGTCCGATAGCCCGCGTCAGGTGCGGACGGTCAGCAGGAGATAGGCCGCACCAACGCCGAACAGGAGATTCGGCGCCCACGCCGCGAGCACCGGCGGCAGGACGCCGCCTGACCCCATAGCCGCGAAGAAGAGAATCGTGACCCAGTACGCCAGGGCGATTCCGATACCGACACCGATACCCGCCATTGCGCCACTCCGTCCGATCGTGACGGCGAATGGCACCGCGATCAGCGTCATCACGATGGTGACGAACGGAAACGAGAGCTTGCGGTACAGCGCCACGCGCTGACGGACGACATCGAATCCACTCTGCGCGAGTTGCTCGGTGTACGTGCGGAGCTGCGTGAAACTCATGAACTCAGGGTCGGGCGGTTCCGTTGAAAAGTGTTCCGGCGGCTCGAGCGCACGGTTGACCGTTGCGAACTCGCTGAACGACGCGGGATCGCCGCTTCGATCGAACGTCCGCGTCCATCCACGGCCGACATTCCACGTCGCGCCGGTGTATCGCGCCTCGTCGGCGAATGTGCGCTGCGACATGCGCTGCATTCCGCCATCGAACTCATAAACCCAGAGGCCGCTGAAGCGTTTCGCGCTCGGATCGAAGTAGGTGTAGTGGTAAATCGAGCCGTCGCGGCCGACCACCCAGCGGCGATTCAGCATGTCGAACGTCTCGGGCGAGCCGCCGTCCAGGACGTGGCGAATCACGCCTGCGCGATGATTGGCGGGACCGAGAATCGTCTGCTCGAGCCCAAAGAGAAACATGCCGGCGGCGATCGCACCGGCAACCATGGGGAGCGCGAAACGATACAGGCTGATGCCGCACGCCTTCATCACGACGAGCTCGCTGTTCTTGGTCAGAATGGCAACCGTGACGAGCGAGGCCAGCAGCACTGAGAGTGGGACGATGTAATAGAGATACTGCGGGGTGATGAAGACGAAGAACTGGGCCAGCATGCCCCAGGTTCCGGTGCCCCTGAAGACCTTCTCAGAGAGATCGATGAAGGCAGACACATAGAACACGCCGATGAGGGCAAGTCCGGCAAGAGCGAGAATCCGCAGGTAGGTGAATGCGACGTAGCGATCGAGAATGCCGAAGGGGAGTGCAAGGTGCCCCATCGCTTGCGTCCGCTCGGCCAGGCGCCTTACGAGCGACTGCACGAACGGGATCGAGATGGGCCGGTCGGCGACCCGGTCCCGCCACTTGAAGAGCATCACGCCAAGAGTGCCGAGGACGATGTTGGCGAGCCACGCAGCGAGCCACGACGGGACGACTTGTCCCCGGACCAGCGACTGTCCGAACCAGAGCAGAAGGTAGTACGCGAAGATGACCGCGACGCCGACCACGAAGCTGGCGAGCTTGGCGTCTCGCCGGTTGGTCGCGCCAAGGGCCAGCCCGATCAGCCCGAAGACGAGGCACGCTGCGGGAATTGAAAAGCGTTTCTGAAGCTCGAAGATCTCGTTGTGAGGCGACTCACCCGCGGCGCGCATGCCGGCGATCCGCTCCCGCAATTCGGGCACGGACATCTCGCGCAGACCCTTGGAAATGTTTCCAGCCCCGAACATACCGGCCGGGTTGATATTGAGGACGAGGTAATTGCCACGGGCAACGACGTACCCGCCTTTGGCGTCCGCAGTATGCCGCGTCCAGTCCTCGAGCACGAGCTCGACGGTCTTTGCCGAGCGATTGACCACGGCCCGCCCATGACGGGCCAGGTAGACTGACGCGCCCTCGCCGGACCGGTTGTCCGCGATGAACACGCCATTCCAGCCACCGGTCTGAGGCAACTCGCGGGCGTACACCACGATGCTCGAGAACCCCTCGAAGAAGACCCGCGGTTTGACTTCGTTTTCCGCGCTCGACGCGATGATGTTGAAGGTGATCTCGCGGAAGGTCTGGTTCCCGACCGGAATGAGCACCATGTAGACGTACGCCGTAGCCAGGCAACTGGTCGTGGCGACGAGCGCTACCGGGCGGAACAACCGGTACAGGCTGACCCCACACGCCTGCATCGCCACGAACTCCCGATCCGCCGACAGCCTGCCAAAGGCCACCAGCAGGGCCAGCAAGAGGGACATCGGGATCGTCAGCGCCAGGGAATACGGCAGCAGCGTCAGGATCAGCTTTCCGACGGTCAGGAGCGCGACACCCTTTGAGACGTACTCCTCGGCATACCGCATCAGCTCCGGGACGATGAGGAGAAACGTGAAGATGGCCAGACCGAGGCTGAACGGCCAGGCCATTTGGCGAAGGATGTAGCGGTCGAGGGTTCGCATCAACGATCGGTGGTTCTGTGAGGGTTATCGGCTCGATTATACGGTTTGGCGCGGAGTTCGGGCCCTTTCTGGCCCGATTTCATCAACGTCGCATAACATGCGTTATGTTAACTAGCATTCCCGAGTGCTGGGGCAGTCGAGGCTTGATTGCCCCAGATTCTGGCGCTGCTCTCAGGGCCGAAAAACTCCACTGCCCTGACGCGTCGTTCTCCACGCGCTGTCCTTGGATTGGACCCGAGCGCAGCTCCTGCGGTTTGGCTGAATCAAAGATGAAAAGCCGCCGGCGTCCCAGGGCCTCGGCCCCGTGAACACGACTCGATCTTAATGACGCTTGGCGGCTTTCAGTTCCCGGATGATGTTCTCGAGCGCTTCGATGATCTCGCTCGGTTCGACCTTGGTCTTCTTGAAGCTCAATCGCAGATCGAATGCCTTGGTCGGCGGTCGGAACGCAAAGACATAAGCCTTTGGTCGTCCAGGCTTCGCCTTTGCCGTCTCCTCACGCGCCTGTTGACGCGTGACGGCGCCCTGGCCGGCCAATTTCTCCACCAGAGCGACCATTTTCTGCGGGTTGGCCTGCCTAACTATCTGTAAAAGCGTCGACTTAGCGCTAATGTCGGCCAGCCGACAAAGATTTCGGACCTCTTCGGGCATCGCCGTCAATGACAGCGACTCTGTGATTGAGGTTCGGGACTTTCCAAGCTTGCGGGCCAGGTCCTCGTGCGTGTGGCCGCACCGGTCAGCCAGCTGCTGGAGGGCTTCCGCTTCTTCAAATGCCGTCAGGTCCTTGCGCTGCAGGTTTTCGACCAGCGCCAGTTCCATGACCTCGGCGTCATCGACTTCCCGTATGACGACCGGGACCTCGCGGAGCCCCACCTGGACGGCCGCGTGATACCGGCGTTCGCCGGCGATGATCTGGTATCGGTTCCCGCGCTGTCGGACGACGAGCGGTTCGATGATCCCTTTTTCGGCGACCGAGGCCATGAGCTCGGACAGGTCGCCCATGACCTGGCGTGGTTGATCCGGATTGGGATCGAGCAGATCGATGGCTACCATGCGACCCACGGGCTCTCCCGCCGAACCCACGAGGGCTTCGACGTAGTGCTCGTCGTGGCGCATTCTCAGCGTATCAGGCAGTCCTCGCTTCGGCACGCTCGATGACCTCCTCGCAGAGACTGTAATAATCCGTCGCGCCACTGGATTCGGGCGCGAACGTAAAAATAGATTCCTTGTATGCGGGGCTCTCTTCCAGGCGCACGCTCTTGCTGATCACAGTCCGGAAGACTTTCCCGCCAAACACTTTCTGGATCTGTTCGCGGATGTCGCGCGCGAGGGCGGTTCGCTTGTCGTGCATCGTGATGACGACGCCGAGGATGCGAAGCCCCGGGTTCGGCCGCTGCCTCACCTTCTCGATCGTCTCGAGCAGATCGTCCGTGCCTTCGAGGGCAAAGTAGGACGACTGAATCGGTATCAGCAGATGCGTCGCAGCGACCAGCGCGTTGACCGTCAGAAGCCCGAGGGCCGGGGGACAGTCAATGACGACGTGCGCATACTCACCCGCCAGCTTGTCGAGCTTGTCCTTCAGGCGGAAGTGCGCGTCGAGCTCACCCACCAGTCGCGCCTCGAGCTTGGCGAGGGCGATTCGGGCTGGCGCCACGAAGAGGTTCTGGAGCGACGTCGCTGGCTGGATGATGTGCGCAAGCTCGCACGCAGGATCCGCGATCGCGTCATACATGCTGCGATCGATGGTGCCGTGATCGAGGAACGAGATGCTGCTATTGGCCTGCGGGTCGAGGTCGATGAGGAGCGTCTTGCGACCTCTCATGGCGAGCGCGGCGGCAAGGTTCACCGCCGTCGTGGTCTTTCCCACGCCACCCTTCTGATTGGCGATGGCGACGATCATCGACAGCCCGCCCCGAGGCGGGACTCATCGAAGGGCGGGGCTGACACACGCCACCCTACGGACCAGGTTGTGGCGTTTGTCTGAAAATTGACCACAGAGCGCAATTCCGAGAAGAGGTGCGCCCATTGTAGGGAGGGGTCGGAAGCGTGTCAACCGATGGAATTGTCGGCCGGCCGACAATCACATCTTATATTTGCCAAGTTCCTCAGGATCAAGGCTTTCGAGCCACTTTTGAAGCCGCTCATTATCCGCGGGCTCCGTGGTGAAGTCGGCGGTTCTGGCGCTTTCGATGACGGCCTCTTCTACAAGGATCGGCGACCGGGTCCGGAGTGCCAGGGCAATGGCATCGCTCGGACGGGCATCAACAGCTACTCGCTCGCCGCGCACAGTGAGATGGATCACGGCGAAGTAAGTGTTGTCCTTGAGGTCGCTGACCACGACGCGATCGACCCGCCCCTCGAGGTCCGTGATGATGTTCCGGAGCAGGTCGTGCGTCATCGGGCGCGGCGTGGAGACGTTCTCGATCTGCAGCGCAATGGCATTCGCCTCGGGCACACCGACCCAGATTGGAAGCACGCGCTCGCCCTGCTTGTCCTTCAGGATAACGATCGGCGTACCCGCCATTGGGTCAACCATCAGACCCTTGATGCTCATTTCAATCAGCATGACCGTGTCTCCATGCGTGGGGCTACCCAGGATACGGCTTCACCCGACAGGCTGTGCGGCCCCGATCGAGTGACGCGGACGGTAACAGTGCGGCCGATCCAATCGGCCGCTGCGTCGCTGTGTGAAGTATCGGACGGCATTGGGAGATTCACTACGGTGTTGCCCGATGTCCGTCCCGAGAGCTCCTGGTCCTTCCGGCGACCTACGGAGTCCACGAGTACATCGACTGTCGTCCCCACCGCCTGCTCGTGAAGACGGGTTTGAATCGAACGCTGCAGTTCCTGCAGGGCGACGATGCGTGCGGTCTTGTCTTCGGCGCTCACATCGTCCGGCATTCGTTTGGACGCCAGAGTGTTCGGGCGCGGTGAGTACTTGAACGAGAACATGCTGTGGTACTGCGCGGCCGCGGTCAGCGAGAGCGTGTCTTCGAAGTCCTCCGCCGTCTCGCCAGGGAAGCCCACGATCATGTCCGTCGAGAGCGTGACGCCAGGAATGGACTCACGGATCTGGGCGACGAGATCGAGGTACTCCTCACGTGTATGACGCCGGCGCATCGTGCGAAGAACATTCGTCGACCCTGATTGCACGGGCAGATGGAAGTGCTTGCAGACGTGCGGGAGATCGCGCACCGCCTCGATCAAGCGCGGACCAGTGTGACGCGGGTGTGGACTGGCGAACCGGATTCGATCGATTCCGGGGACCGCATCCACTTCGGAGAGGAGCTGCGCGAAGTCGCAGTCCGGGTCGTCGGGCGCCGAATAGTGATTCACGATCTGCCCCAGGAGGAGCACCTCGCGACGACCCGATGAAACGGCCTCGCGCACGTCGGCCAGGATGTCGGCCTTGGGGCGCATACGCTCGTGGCCCCTGGTGTACGGCACCACGCAGAAGGCGCAGTGATCGTTGCACCCCTCGATGATGGTGACGTACGCCCGCACCGCGTCAGACCTCCGCACCATTCCCAACGGAAAGCTCACGTCGTCCAGCGGGTTGATGTCAACGACAGGGAACGCCGTGTGTGACGCGCTCTCGAGCATGACCGGTAGCATCTTCAGACGCTGCGTGCCCAGGACGACGTCGATGACCTTCCCGTTCGTATTCGAGAGGAGCGACTCCCCCTCCTGCTGGGCAACGCATCCGGCAACCGCGACGAGCGGATTGCGTCCGGTTTCCTGCTGCAGCATGCGGAGCTCGCCGAGGCGTGTATAGAGCTTGTCTTCCGCGTGCTCGCGCACGCTGCACGTGTTGATGACGATCACGTCCGCGTCGCCATCGTCGGACGTGGGCTCATATCCCGCCTGGTCGAGCAGCCCCGCCATGCGCTCCGAGTCGTGGACGTTCATCTGGCAGCCGAACGTCTCAATGAGATACTTTCTGGCCATTTCTTAGCGACTTTCGCTTTCGCCTTTCGCCTTCTGTTTACCCTTCGCCTCTATGCCCAGCATCTCCCTCGCGCTGGCCCGAACGGGCTCGGTGACGGTCCTTCCACCGATCATGCGGCTGATTTCATCAATACGACCGGCCGCATCCAGACGTTGAACGGTGGTCACCGTCCGCCTGCCCCGCACCGACTTCTCGAGGTGATACTGCGTCGATGCCCGTGAAGCGATCTGAGGAAGATGCGTGATGCAGATCACCTGAAAGCGACGCCCGAGCTGCTGCAGCTTCTGCCCCACTACTTCGGCGACCTCCCCTCCAATGCCCGCGTCCACCTCATCGAAGATCAAAGTCTTACCCGCCCCATCGGCCACGGCCATCGTCTTGAGCGCGAGCATCATTCGTGACAGCTCGCCGCCGGAGACGATGCGCGCCAGCGGCCGGAGGTCCTCGCCGACGTTCGGCGACACGAAGAACTCAGCGTGATCGATCCCGTGCTCGGTCCACATCTCCTCTGCCGACTCATCGCCGTTGAACCGCACGTCGAACCTGGTTCGGGCCATTGCCAACTGCGCGAGATGCTCCTCGATCTGGGAGCTGAAGGACTTCGCCGCGACACGACGACGGCGAGATAGCTCCCTCGCGAGGTCGAGGTAACGCTGCCGCGCACCGGCGAGCGCCCGATCGAGATCCTCAGCTGCCTCTTCGGAGTGCGTCAACAATTCGCGCTCCCTCGCCAGCGACGCCCCCTTCGCGATCACGTCCTGCAAGGTTGGACCGTACTTCCGCTTCAATCGTTCGAGCAGGGCGAGGCGGTCCTCGACCTGTTGCAGGCGCGCGGGCGATGCGTCGATCTCGTCGCTGTAGCGACGCAACAAGAAGGCCAGATCCTCGAGCTGGGACTTGATGTCATCTCGCGACTCGAGCTGCGCTGCGAACTGCGGTTCGATCGCAGCGAGCTCCCCCACTCGCTTCCAGACTTGGGCCAGCCCTGCCAGGACAGCGTGATCGCTCTCGTAGAGCGCGGCGTACGATTCCTCGCACAGACGCTGAATCCGCTCGGCGTTGGCCAGCACCTGTTTGACTGTCGCCAGCTCCTCGTCCTCGCCTGGTTTCAGCGCCGCCTTCTCGATCTCACCCAGTTGAAAGGCGATCAGATCCAGCCGCGCCGCCTTCTCGCGGCCGTCCATGCGCGCGCGGTCACGCTGCTCCCGCAAGGCACGCATGGATGTCCAGGCCTCCGCCACGGGAGGGAGCAGGGATCCAAGGTTCGCGGACTCGTCCACGAGAGGCAGGTGCGACAACGGATCCAGTAACGACTGGTGTTCATGCTGGCCGTGCAGCTCGACGAGCCGATCAGCGAGTTCTCGGAGACCGCCGGCTGTGGCGAGCGTCCCGTTGATGTACGACCGACTTCGTCCCTGGCTGGTCACTTCACGGCGAACGATGATCTCGCCGTCGTTGTCATCTTCGAAGATGGCCTCGATGGTCGCCTGGACCTCGCCGGTTCGAACCAGGTCTGCCGACGCGCGGGCGCCGAGAAGGAGGCCGACGGCCTCGACGAGGATGGACTTGCCCGCTCCGGTCTCACCCGTGAGGACGTTGAAGCCCGGCTCGAGCTCGACCTCGACCGCCTCGATCACAGCAAGGTTGCGGATGCGAAGCAGGCGTAGCATGTAGACGGAACTTCCATCGTATCATATGTTTGACAGCCCTCAGGCGGCATGCTAGTCTGCGGTATCTGCGCTGTCCCAGCGGCGCATCCCCAATCATGGACCGGAGGCTTCGGTGTATACGTTTGGCTCGTCCCTGCTTGCACTACAGGTGCAGGACGCTGCCCCGCCCGCTGGGAGCGGAGGCATGCTGCAGATCCTGGCCGACGCAAGTCCACTCAGCCAGATTGTCCTCGCGATCCTGATCGTGTTTTCGATCGCCTCATGGGCGATCATTTTGTTCAAGACGCTTTCCTATCGGGCCGTCGCGCGTCAGACCGCGACATTCCTGGACGTCTTTCGTCGCAGCCAGAAGTTTTCGGACGTGCAAGCGATCTGTCCGTCACTTCCCGCGAGTCCCCTGGTCGGCGTATTTCAGGCCGGCTATGCGGAGATGACTGCCCAGTTCCGTCTCACGGGACAGACCGGCAGTCCAGGGAGCAGCCCTTCCCGTCCAATCCTGAAGAGCCTCGAGGCGGTCGATCGCGCGCTCATCCGCGCCGCGACAACTGAAGTAAACAAGCTCGAGAGGCGTCTGACGTTTCTGGCCACGACGGCGAGCGTTGCACCCTTCATCGGTTTGTTCGGAACTGTGGTGGGAATCACGCTCGCGTTCCAGCGGATTGGTGCCACAGGCTCGACGAACCTGGCCGTCGTCGGTCCCGGCATCAGCGAGGCGTTGATTGCGACGGCAGCGGGATTGTTCGCGGCAATCCCGGCCGTGGTCTTTTACAACCACTTCGTGCATCGCGTGAAAGACTTTTCTGCCGCGATGGACGATTTCGCGCTCGAGTTTCTCAATATTGCCGAGCGCAACTTCACCTGATGCCTAAGGTCATCGCATCGGCGCCAAACGCAGGCGGTCGCCACCAACGAGGGCGACGGGTGGGCTCGAATCTCGCTGAGATCAATGTGATCCCGCTCGTCGACGTCATGCTGGTGCTGCTCATCATTTTCATGGTCGCGGCCCCCATGTTGCAAAAGGGCGTCGAAGTCACTCTGCCGGTCGCATCGCGGTCAGCTGACCTCGCGAGCGAACGGATCTTTGTCGACGTGCCCATGTCCTTCAGCAAAGACCGGCGAGTGTTTCTGGGAAAGGAATCGATCGGTCTCCCGGCGCTGCCCGAGCGCGTGCGTCAACTGATGCTGACTCGTACGGACAAGCAGGTCTTCCTTCGAATCGACGGTCGGCTCAACGTGCAGCATCAAATGGACGTGTTCGACGAGCTCAAGGCAGGCGGCGTCAGAGACGTGGGAATCGTCACCGAAGCGCCGAAACAGTAGTGACGCTATGACCGAGACCGTCACCGACATCATCGTTGCGCGATCGCGGCAGTCCGATGGACTGCAGACAATGATGCTGTGGTCGACGGCTGGACACATCGCGCTCGTGGCCGCCCTTCTATTCACGGGAGGCAGAGTCATCGAGGATCCGCGCGAGCCAGTGATGACGATCAGTCTCGGTGGCGCGCCTGGGCCGAAAACTGGTGGGCTCACGCAAGCGGGTGCGCGCGCGGTTCAGGAGCAGGCGCCACCCGATGCTCCGCCAAAACCGGTACTCACGCCACCGGCGCCCACACCGCCGAAGATGACGCTGCCCGATGAGAAGTCCAAGCCGCGTCCGCAGCCGAAGCCGACGACGGCGCCTCCTCAGGCGGATGCAAGAAAGACCAATACCGGTCCACGTCCGACTGAGGGCAACGCGCGTGCTGAGACGCCGGTCATTCGCGGCCAGGGTTTCGGTTTGAGTTCAGCAGGCGGCGTTGGTGGTCCCGTGCAACTGGATGTCGCCAACTTCTGCTGTCCCGAATACCTCGCGCAGTTGGTCACGTTCATTCAGCGATCGTGGGATCAGAACCAGGGCGTCGTGGGATCGACGACCGTGAAATTTACGATCATGCGCGACGGCACGATTCAAGCGGCACAGGTCGAGATCCCGAGCGGGTTCCTCGCGCTCGACAACTCCGCGCTCCGCGCCGCACAGATCACGCGACTCCCGCCGCTCCCCGCGGCCTTTCAGAATCCAACGCTGACGGTTCACATGCGATTCGACTACCAACGCTGATCATGAATACTTACTCACGAATCCGGAATCGGATCCTGCACTCGAGAAACTGGCGACTCGGCGGCTTGAGCCTGTGCGCAGCGCTCGTCGCGGCCGCAGTTGTCATCGCCGCTCCGCAGCAGCCACAGCAGCCGGCTCCTGCCGCGCCTGCGCAACAACCATCCGAAGTGTCACTCGTGATCAATGGCGATGGGGGTACGCCCCCACGTTTCGCGGTGCCCGACTTCGTTGCGCTCTCTCCCGACGGGGCTGAGGCCGCAAAAACGATCGCTCAGGTGTTGTGGGACGACCTGAACTTCGAAAAAGAGTTCTACATGCTCCCGCGCGACACCTACTCCAGCGTGCCGGTGGTCAGGCGAGCGGAAGACGTGCCGTTCGCCGCATGGCGCGAGCTCGGCGCTGATGCCATCGTGTTCGGCACCGTGCAACAGCAAGGTGGCAAGTCAACGGTGCAGATTCGACTGATGAACGTCCGTTCACGCCAGACGGTGTTCGCCAAGGAGTACTTCAACGCGAGCAACCCACGCGCCTATGCGCACACGATCGCGGACGAGATCCATCAGCAGCAGCGCGGGCTGCGCGGTGTCGCGCGCACGAAGCTGGCCTTTGTATCCGATCGCAATCGCGACAGCTTGAGCAACACCGTCGAGAAGCGCGAAGTGAAGGAGATCTACGTCGCGGATTACGACGGTGAGAATCAGCGCCGCATCACCGTCAGCCGCCAATTGAATCTGACTCCTTCGTGGTCGGCAGATGGCCGTGCCCTCGCTTACACCGCGTTCCGTCCATTACCCGACATCGTTGTCTCGTTCATCTATCAGGGCTTGCTCCAGAACCCGACGAAGGGCCAGGGGACGAACTACGTTCCGGTGTTCTCTCCCGATGGGACTCGCATCGCATTCATGTCGGGGAGAGACGGGAATCCCGAGATCTACGCAATCAATGTCGATGGTTCGAACCTGCGCAGACTGACCAACCACCCCGCAGGCGATGGGACGCCCACGTGGTCGCCGAACAGCGCGCAGATCGCCTTCGTATCCGACCGGACGGGCACACCGCAGATCTATCTGATGGGTGCCGATGGATCGAATGTCCGCCGGATCACGATGAACGAATCATGGGCAGATCAGCCCACATGGTCGACCTCGGTCAACGAGATTGCGTATGCCGGACGTACCGGTTCGGGATATGACATCAAGATCTACGACGTCGCATCCGGCCAGTCGCGGCAGATCACCTTTGGAGAGGGTTCGAACGAACGGCCTGCGTTCGCTCCAAACGGTCGACATCTCGCATTCGCCTCGACGCGAAGCGGCGGCACGCAAATCTTCACGGTCGGCCGCGATGGTAAGGATCTGAGGCAGATCACGCGTACTGGAAACAACCAGATGCCGGCGTGGTCGAACTGAGTGAGGCAATCTTCTTGAGGAGAGTCATGAGCAGAACGAGGCAGATCGGCGTTGTGTTGATGCTGGTAGCGGTGTTCGTGGCGGGCTGCAATCGGCGCAAGCCTGCTACGCCCCAGCCTGCACCGGCGCCGGGGGCCACAACTCAGCCACCGGCCGTCACGAATGCTCCGCCGGCACCGCCGACGCGTGTCGATGATGCGCTACCGGTTCCACCGCAGCCGCTCACCGACGATGCGGTCGCCAACCGTTCGTTGGATGACCTGAACCGTGACTCTCCTCTCAAGCCGGTCTTTTTCGGGCTCGACAGCGCCGACCTCGACGATGTCGGTCGTGTCGCAGCGTCCGCGAACGCCGAGATCCTGAAGAAGTATTCAACGTGGGTCGTAACCGTTGAGGGTCACTGCGACGAGCGCGGCACGGCAGAATACAACCTGGCCCTTGGCGAACGACGTGCAACAGCGGTCAAGACATACTTGACGTCGTTGGGTATCTCGCCCGACCGTGTGCGAACGGTGAGCTATGGAAAAGAGTTTCCGTTCAATCCCGGCCACACCGACGATGCCTGGGCCCAGAATCGACGCGGTCACTTTGTGATTACGTCTCGCTGAGGAAGTCGCATGCAGAAGATCACCACAACAGCGGCCTTGTGCCTGGCACTGCTTCCCGCCATCGCGACGCCCGCCGCCGCACAGAATCGCGAGCATCTTCAGCTGGCCGCCGAGTTGCGCATGCTACAGGAGCAGAACCAGCAACTCAGCCTCGCGCTTACGCAATTGACCGACGCGCTCAAGGCAGTCAATGCCCGGCTCGATACGAGCGAAGAATTCCAGCGCCGTCGCTTCGCCGATCAGGAAGTGCTCGTCAAGAATCTCGGCTCCGACCTCGGCACCATTCGCGAGCGCACGCAGGACACCGACACGCGGCTGCGCTCGTTGAAGGATGAAATCGACGCGCTGCGGCAGACGTTCCTGTCTCTCCCCTCGCTGATCGCACAGTCGCAGGGTTCTGTGGCGCCGATCGATCCGAACAATCCGAATGCGACGCTTGCACCAGCACCAGATGGAGCGACGCCGGTTGGCCCACCGTCTCCCCCAGGCAGGCTGCAGCTGCCCCCGGATGCCAGCCTCTCCCCGAATCGCCTGTTCGATACGGCGTTCGGTGACTACACCTCATCGCAGTACGCGTCTGCCATCAATGGCTTCCAGCAGGTGATCAAATACTTCCCCACCGCCGAACGCGCGGACGACGCGCAGTTCTTCATCGGTGAGTCACTCGCCAACATGAATCGACTGCCGGAAGCGATCGACGCATACAATCTGGTGATCCAGAAGTACCCGACCGGAGACCAGGTGGACATGGCGTACTACCGTCGTGGCTTCGTGGAATCACTGATGGGACGCAACGACGCGGCACGCGCCACGTTCGAAGAGGTCGTCAAGCGATTCCCCGAGAGCCAGGGCGCGCAGTTGGCGAGACAGCGGCTTGCCGGATTGAAAACCCCACCGGCAGCAACCGCCAAGCCTTGACCTGGTCTGTCACTCACCGATCGTAAACTTCAGGACAACGTTGTCCGTCTCGCCGAAGCGCGATAGAAGCGCGAAGACGGACGGACGTATGAAGCGGGCACGGCAGCAGCTACTGCAGCCGTAGGGGCGGGCGACCGCCCGGAAGGAAACGACATGGGCAGTGTGAACAAGGTAATCCTCGTCGGCAACCTGGGTCGCGACGCGGAGTTGCGCTACACGCCAGGAGGCGCGGCCGTCGCCACGCTGAATCTGGCGACCACCGAGGTCTGGAACGACCGGAACAATCAAAAACAGGAAAAGACCGAGTGGCACCGCATCGTCCTCTGGGGCAAGACTGCGGAGAGCCTGCAGGAATACCTGACCAAGGGCAAACAGATCTACGTCGAGGGCCGTCTGCAGACGCGTCAGTGGGACGACAAGGACGGTAACAAGCGCTACACCACCGAGATCAAGGCTGACCGCGTGACGCTGCTGGGTGGCGGAGGCGGAGGCCGCGGCGGCGGGATGGATCGCGGTGGCGGTCAGGCACCAGGCGGTGTTGACGAACCACCGATGGAACCGATCACCGACGACGACATTCCGTTCTAACGATCGTCAACTCCCAACGTCTGTCGCAAGTCCAACTTCCAACTTCCAAACGAGCCCGGAATTGGGAGTTGGATTTTGGGAGTTGGCGATTGCGAGTCGTTAAGTCCCTTCCCTGCCGTATCGATCTTCCAGCCTGACAACATCGTCGAGCTCCGGCGTCGACGCTTCGAGCACGTCGCAGTCTTCAATCGCCGTCATGCGATGGATGGTCTTCGGCAGCACGTGAATCGAGTCGCCCGGTTTCATTTCGATCTTCTTCAACTTGCCGTCGACGTCGATCTCGTACAGCAGCTTGCCCGAGTGGAGGTAGATCGTCTCCTCCTTGAGATTGTGATACTGCAGACTGAGCGCGTGCCCCGCGTTGATGTGCAGGATCTTCCCGACGTACTTGTCTGTCTTCGCCCAATGAAGCTCATAGCCCCACGGCTTCTCGACTCGTCTGACGATGTTCTCCACTGGCTAGCCCTCGCTCCCGACTTCGTTTTTCGCGACCTCGTCGTTGAGATAGCGCTCGATCTCTTCGACCGTTCCGAGCGTCAGCACCCGCGCCGCCACAC
>Ga0310810_10002963_pt1 | contig 18411 bp, 12 predicted proteins | sample NCmetagenome_FD_207641 | JGI IMG/M metagenome (GOLD analysis project Ga0310810, IMG submission 207641) | Soil microbial communities from experimental microcosm in Duke University, North Carolina, United States - NC | ecosystem: Engineered > Artificial ecosystem > Soil microcosm > Unclassified ...
ACAATTCAGCCTCGGTCTCGTGCACGGCGGCGTTGGCGACGGCGGCCCGGTACTCCAGGCTCACGTTGTAGGGCGCCAACTGAATCATCGACTGCGCGAGCAGGGCCTGGTTGTCTTTGCGCTCGGCCTTCGCCTTGGCGATGAGCGCCGTCACGTCCGCAGCCGACACCATGGTTCGCGCGGCGGCGGCTGACGGTGCCGAGGATTGTTGAGCCGCTGCGGGAGATGCGATCAGAACTCCGATCAAGCCAGCCATTACAAAGCGCATGAGGTCCTCCAGCCGTCGAATTGTAGCTGGTCGCCGGTCCGCGCGCGCCGGCACCTGACGGAGGCATCGAGCATAGAATCGATCCATGACCTTCTTGCGCGCGGCGATCGCTGCAACACTCGTCGCGCTCGCGACCCTGGGCCAGACGCCGCTTTCGGCGCAGAGCCCGACTGATCTTTCCGGTTCGTGGGCGCTCAACCGCCAATCGAGCCAGTTTCCGCAGGATGTCGGCTTCAGCGCCAGCTTCATTCCGACCGAACCGGCAACGGGGCCCGATCGTGGCGGCCGCCGCCGCGGCGTTCAGAGCGAGACGCTGGAGGACGCGTCGCGCCTTCGCTTCCTGACCGACGAAGTGCGCGTGCCTCCGGATCGGCTGACCATCGAGGTCACGCCGGCGCTGGTGACGATCACGCCCGATCCCGGTGCGCCACGCACGATTCAACCTGGACGTCGCGACCAGGAGGTGAAGATCGGCCCGGTCACGGCGATCACGAACGCATCATGGGACGGGGCCCGCCTCACGATCGCGTACGAAGCGGGGGCCGGCCGGCTCATTCGCTACATCTATTCTGTTAACCAGAGCCCGGTGGCGTTGATCGTGGAAGTCGAGTTCATCGAGGGGCGGGCTGTTGGGGACAAGGTCAGGCGGATTTACGAGAAAGCACCAGCCCTGCCACCGCCCTCAACATCGTCAAGCGCTGCTCCGCCGCGTGAAGCTGCTCCGCCCCCAACAACCCCTCTGCCTCCAACAACGCCTTCTCCGTCTTCGATCCCCACGGCCGCAATCGATCAAAGGCCCGACGCGCCCCTCAAGGGCCTGACCCGTCTCGGTGTCGTGGTGGAAGGTGTCGGCGCCGAAGCGGCCAAGTGCGGCTTGAAAGAGGAGGCGCTCGAGATGGCCATCACCAAGCGGCTGACCGACGTCGGCCTCCGCGTGGTCCGGTACTCAGACGACGACACGTACCTGTATGTGAACATCAACACCGTGACCGCCTCGGCCACGCTGTGTGTGTCTCGCTATGACGTGACGCTCTACTCACATACCGCCGCGAAACTGCCCCACACCGCCGCGCCGGTGCTCCTGCAGGCGGAACTGCTGCACAAGGGCGGCCTCGCGGGCGCGGGGCCGGCCGCGCACGCCGATGGCGTGCTGAAGAACGTGCTCGAGTACGTCGATCAGTTCTCGACGCGCATTCGCGACGCGAACAAGTAGAGATCAAGGGCGTTCCAGCCTCTCAATCCCAACTGCCAACTCCCAACGTCTTTGTAGCGCCTGCGACTGCGGGGTGCGATGTGGGCCACGCCCGCCTGCCGGTCCGGTCGGCGCCGGCGCTGCACGCCGGAAATCGGTTTTCGCTCATACTCTTTCGGTGCCGCGGCGAGTAGGAGGTGACGCGCGGCTCCATGCGCCCCCGGCTCAAAGTGTTCGAGGTGCCTCGCAGCCACCAGGACGCACGGACGGAACTCGCCGCGAGGAATCGCTCCACCCGATTTCCTGCTGCGCCGTGTTCCCCCTCCGCACGGCTGTGGCGCTGGCGCAGGCGCCGCCGTCCCGGCAGGACGTCCGTGGCGTGTTCATCGGCGAGTCGCCTCGCGTGCGCGCCGGACAGCGGTGGTGACGACGGCGGTGCCCTCGAGGCGGCGCGATCAGCGCAGCCGGTAAAAATGCAGCCGCAGGCGGACCACCTGGCGACGGCGTGGCGTCCTGGCACGGAAGATAAACGTGGGCCGCGGATCGGCAGCCGGAGGCGCATTTTTTCCGTGCCGACCTCGGGGCCCGCCAGCGTCAGCACCCTGCCCGGCCGCACCGTCAACAGCGAGATCTCCGCTGCCCGCTCACCAGTGACCTCCCAACTCCCAGGCGGTTGAGATATGGCTTGGGAATTGGACGTTTGGGATTTGGGAATTGACTGCTTCTCGGTCTTAGTCCGAGAACTCTCGCGCCAGGTGCACCCACTCGCCGTTTGGAGCGAGCTCCTGATACGCACGCCAGTGCAGTCGCGCCTCCTGCGACAACCCGCTTTTCTCGAGCGACACGGCGAGATAGAAGTGCGCGTCTGCGTAGGTGGGGTTCAGGCGGATCGCATCGCGGTAACACTCCTCCGCGTCCTGGAAGCGGCCGAGGTCGTGAAAGATGTTTCCCAGATTGAAGTGCGATTCGAACACGTCCGGCTCGAGCGCGATCGCGCGCTCGTAGAGCGCCTGCGCTTCGGCCATTTCGTTGCGCGCGTAGTGAATGTTGGCGAGGTTGATCAGCGCGGGCACGAGGTTGGGATCGATCTCGAGCGCGCGGCGATACGCGTCGAGCGCGTCATCGAAATTCGTCGGGTCGCCATCATCGAGGGTCGAGGCGAGCGCGAACTCCCGTTCAGCATCCTGCGCCTCGTCCGCGGCGGCGATCGCCCCCATGAGAACTGCGAGCGGTGGCATCTCGGGCCGCTTGAGCTGCAGGATTTTGGCGGGGCGTGCCTCGAGGCGAAAATCGAACGTCAGTTGACCGTGCCGCGACGCCAGGAGATTGCGGAGAACGGCGCGAAAGCTCGCACCCTCCGCCAACTCGGCATCGGCCTGCCGGATCGTGGCGAGATCGCCGAAGGCGTAGAAGACTTCGCCGTGTGCGCGATGTGAAGGCTGGATCAGCCCCCACTTCTGCATGTAGCGGAGATAATCCTCCCGCAGGTGCGTGTGTCGCTCGAGCACTTGACGGCGCGAGACAGCACTTGGACCAGGAGTGGCCACTGCGTCACTCACTATAATCCAGTCATGGTGCTCGCGGGCGACGTCGGCGGAACGAAGACGCTGCTGGGGCTGTTCGAAAATGGGCCGCAGCGGCCGGCCGTGCGTCTCACTCGCAGCTACGAGACCACCGCGTTTTCCTCGTTCCGCGACATCCTCGACGCGTTCCTTCGCGACGTTCGGCCAGATGGTGGAATACAGGCGGCAGCGTTCGGCGTCGCCGGCCCCGTCGTCCACGACCAGGCGAAGTTGACGAACGTCGGCTGGCATCTCGTCGCGCCCGACATTCGCACGCAACTCGGCACCCCGCAGGTGCGGCTGCTCAACGATCTCGACGCCATGGCGCGATCGATTGAAGTGCTCCAGCCGGACGAGGTGCTCGTGCTCCAGGAAGGCACCGCGGATCCCGACGCCTCCGTCGGCGTGATCGCCGCCGGAACGGGTCTGGGACAGGCGTATCTCCATCGGCGCAACGGACGCCTTGTTCCCGCTCCGTCGGAGGGAGGCCATTCTGATTTCGGTGCCCGCACGGATCGCGAGATGGAGCTCGTACGGATGCTGCGCGAGCGTTTCGGTCGCGCGGAAGTGGAGCAAGTGCTGAGCGGACCGGGCCTGGTCAATCTGTACCGGCTGACGCATCGCGGCGGCGAGTGCGTGGTGGTCGACGATGTGACCGGCGCTGATGCTCCGGCACGGATCTCCAGGGCCGGCCTCGGCGGACGATGTCAGGGGTGCGCCGAGGCGCTGCGGATGTTCGTCAGCGCGTACGGTGCCGAAGCCGGTAACGTCGCCTTGCGCGGCCTCACACTTGGCGGCGTGTACATCGGCGGGGGCATCGCGCCCAAGATCCTTCCGGCGATTCAGACCGGCGCGTTCATGCAGGCATTCCTCGACAAGGCACCGATGACAGACCTTCTGACCAGAGTTCCGGTGAAGGTGATCCTGAATCCGGAGGCAGGTCTGATCGGCGCGGCCACGTGCGCGACCGAGCTCGGTCGATAAACCATCTCGACGCGCGAGCGATACGCGATAGGAGATTGAGCGAGTGCCGCAATCAGACGCGCAGGTCTCGAGAACGTCCATCTTCGTCGCCGCCGGCCGTGCCGTCGGTGCGCGTGAACCCGATCCCACGGTGCGAAATCCCGACTCCCTGGCTGAAGCGCTGCTCGGCGACCCGTCGACGATCGATCTCGACCACCCCTCCGTGCGGGCACTGAGACTCTCGTACGACGACGCCATGCAAGACGTCGAGGTCGTCAGCAACGTTCGCATGATGACCATTCGGACGCGCTTCATCGATGAGGCGCTGGCGCGCGCGATCGCCGGAGGAGCGACCCAGGTCGTCATCCTCGGCGCGGGCTTCGACTCGCATGCGTATCGTTGCCAGGAACTGCTGGCACGCGTGAACGTGTTCGAGGTGGATCGCCCGGCGACGCAAGCGCTGAAGAAGCGGCGCGTGAACGAGGCGCTCGGCGGACCACCATCGAACCTGACCTACGTCGCAATCGACTTCCAGCACGAGGATCTGGCTGACGTACTGTCGCGGTATGGCTACGATCCGGCGCTACCGACGTTCTTCATCCTGGAAGGAGTAACGATGTACGTGCCAGAAGCGGCCGTTCGAAGCACGCTGCAATTCGTGGCCTCCCATCCACCGGGCAGCGCCATCGTCTTCGACTTCGTTTATGGGGCGATGATCGAGATGCTCGCCCGGATCGACATGGCGAATATCCCCAAGGCGCAGCAACCCTTCGTCCAACGCTTCCTCGATCTGATCAAAGACGAGCCGTGGATCTTCGGCCTGCCGCTCGGACGCGAGCGCGAGTTCTTGCGGGAATGCGGACTGGAGTTACGGGAGGCGTTCGCCATAGGCGGCGAGGAGTCAGTCAAACGATACCTGACCAGGGCCGACGGCACGCAGGTGGGCGGACAGGCCATTGCGGCGGCGATGGTGCGCATGGCCGAACGTGCTCGTGCAGAGGGGCAGCCAGCGCCGCAGCCTCCGCAGATGTCACCGGAACAGATGCGGGAGCGGCAACGGATGATGGGATATCAGTTGGCGGAGGCGGTCGTCGCAGAACGCTGACGCGATGAGCGGTGTCCATTCCGTGTAGCGGCGGGTCTTACCTGGCCTGGGGCATGTCGAAGGCAGACCCGCCTTGGATTCCTCCGGTTTTGACTGCGGAACGGGGCGCTATACTAGCGACCCGATCGTCAGACTCGTTCAACCCGAAACCATTCGCGAGGGCAACATGATCCCGACTTCCGTCATCCGCAGGGGCTTCAGCACTCGGACGTGGGCTATCGCCAACGCGATCGCCGTGCTCGCTTGCGGGAGCAACGCTCTCGCGCAGGCAAACCCGCAGAGCGGCGGATTCCTGGAGCACGAGGCGGTGACGCCCTCGCTGATGTTTCGCGAGGTCTGGCAGCAGCCACCGCATACCGGGCCGCTCACTGACGAGAATCGGCGAATCACGCCAAAGGCGCTGACCAACGCTGACCTGGAGTTCCGTCTCTATGGCACCGACGCGAGCAACATACAGGTAACGGAGCACAACGGCATACCAGACCTCTGGATGGGGTTCACCAACTCGCCGGTGGCGCTGACGCTGCGGCACAAGAACTCGTACATCGATCTGACTGGACTGACGAGGATGCGGTGGCGGACGCGTACGGAGAATCTGCACGTGTTGCATCCGGTGGTGAAGCTCGCCGACGGCAGTCTGCTCGTCGGCAGCCAGGAATTCTCCAGCCCGCAGCGGCCGATGGTGGGATCGAACGCCTTCTCTGGCAACTTCGTCGTGTCGGAAGTGACCTTCGACGATCAGCGCTGGTTTCAGCTCGATCCGGCGAAGGTCGTCGTGATGAAGGAAGTTTCCAACCCGGACTTGAGTCGCGTGGACGAGATTGGCTTCGTCGATCTCATGCCCGGCGGCGGACACGGCTTTGCCGGATGCTCGAACGTCTCGTGGATCGAGGTCTACGCGACGCCACGCAAGCGCTGAGGCAGCCGCGGCGCTGCCCCCATAGAAGAGTCATCTCACCGCCGCGCGGTACGGGCCTCGTGCCGGTTCTGTAGTCGCCGTGGATGGTGACCACTCGGTCTTCCCTACGCTGCCCACGGCGCACGACACGGAATATTTCTGCGACTCATCGTGTTTGTTCTGCGGGGGACAGCGACGGCCCCACACGTGAAACAAAGGCCCCTCATTCCACTCATCGGCTATCTCGCCTGTTTCTATCTCGCGTGGACGTTCGTGTGGGTCTATGGCGTCTATCCGTGGGCGAACAAGACCGTCGGCAACGCCACATTCGCGTACGCGCTCATTAATTTTGTCTTCCGACTTGTGATTTGGGTCCTCCCTGTGGTCGCGTATCTTCGTTACATCGATCGGGTTGAAGTCTTGCAGTACCTTCAATTGAAACAGCACTGGAAGCGCGGCGTCATCGTCGGTCTGACGGTCACGGTCATCAATGTTCTGGGGACCTTGTGGCGCATCGGTCCACCGGTATGGAGCACCGCCCACGTCACGTGGAACAGCATAATAGGTACCTCGATCCTCGTGGGGGTGTTCGAGGAAATTCCGTTTCGTGGTTTCCTGTTACAAAAACTTCAGGAGCGATTCGACTTCGTCACGTCGACGGTCATCTCGTCCTCACTCTTCGTCGGCGCGCACGTCCCAGGGTGGATCATGCTCGGAGCACTCACCGCATCTCACATCGCCTACATATTCGGATTCGGCACGATCATGGCGATCATCTTCAGATATTCACAATCGCTGTGGGCACCCATCATTTCCCACAGCCTGAACGATGGTCTCTCGAACGTGATCTTCCACATCAACTAGAACCCGTCTCATAAATGGGTTGCATCAACCCGACGGCCTGCGGCCGCCTTGGACTGGCGACAGAGGAGCAACCGTGCGGTGCTCGGAGACAGTCCCGAGATGATGTCATTCGTCACAGGAAACTGCTCAGTCAGGACGCACGCCCACGCCAAAGCGTTCTGCCGGTTTGCGCTTAGAATGAGCTCGATTCGCGCCTTCGCATGACCGAGGAACGCAGGCAGTGGCTCAGCGACTGTAGGGAGAGGCAGTGGGGTTCGTCCTCGCCGCCGAGTCGTCCCGGCGCACCTTCGCGCAGCGATCCAGGGATGCTGCGCCTGACGTGACTCCTGAGCGCTGGCGCCGCATCGAGGAGCTCTTCCACGCAGTCGCCGAGCGCAGCACACGTGACCGGGACGCGTTCCTGATCGAAACCTGCGGCTCCGACCTTGCACTGCGGCGCGAGGTGGAACTGCTGATTGCGCAGGCGCAATCCCATGGCGGCACCGTCCAACACTCCCTCTCTCCCGAAACGAGTGACGACTCGTCGAATGTGACCCGCACGGCGCACAAACGAACCGATCTGATTGGCGCGGGGCTGGGTCCGTATCGCATCATCGGACGTCTCGGTTCCGGGGGGATGGGCGAGGTCTACCGCGCCCGAGACACCAAACTCGGCCGCGATGTCGCCATCAAGGTCCTGCCCGACGTGTTTACGAGCGATCCTGAACGCCTCGCGCGCTTCGAGCGGGAGGCGCGGATGCTCGCCGCCCTCAATCACCCGAACATCGCAGCAATCTACGGCTTCGAAGACGCGGATGGTATTCGGGCCTTGGTGCTCGAATTGGTTGAGGGCGACACCTTGGCGGATCGGATCGGCCGAGGGCCCTTGCCCCTGAAGAACGCACTACCGATGGCGCGCCAGATCGTTGAAGCCCTCGATGTCGCTCACGAAAAGGGTATCGTCCATCGCGATCTGAAGCCCCGCAACGTCGCGGTGACCCATGATGGCACGGTGAAGGTGCTTGACTTTGGGTTGGCGAAAGAGACGGTCCGCGATGGCGCGGCAGGAGACGGTTCGCACGCGCCAACGATGACCATCGGGGGAACCCGCGAGGGCATGGTCCTGGGCACCGCTTCCTACATGAGCCCGGAGCAGGCGCGCGGACAGTCGGTCGACAAGCGTACCGACATCTGGGCGTTCGGATGCGTGCTGTATGAAATGCTGACGGGACAGGTCGCGTTCTCGGGCCAGACGATTCCAGACACCATCGCGGCCGTCCTCGAACGCGAGCCGAACTGGGCGGCGCTCCCTGCCGCGACGTCATCGAACCTTCGCCGATTGGTGCGTCGCTGCCTTCAAAAAGATCCGAAGGAGCGGCTCCGGGACATCGGCGACGCGCGAATCGAGCTCGACGAGGAGTTATCAGGACCTGAACGAGCGGGACTCGGAGAACGTCCGCAAACGGCACGCTTGCCAGGTGTTCCTGCTTCGCGCTGGATGTTTGGCGTCGGCATAGGCCTGCTGGTTCTTGGAACTGCATTTGGGTGGTGGCTCCGCGCTCGACCGTCAGCCATCGAGCGAGGCGCCGTTCGCATTGACATCAGCCCTCCGGCGGGGACGACATTCGTGGTTGGCTTTGGCGCCGTCTCGCCCGACGGTCAGTTCCTGACCTTCGTTGCACAGTCTCCGAGCGGGCCCAACCTGTGGGTGCGCGCTCTGGACTCTCAAGCCGCGCACGAATTGCCTGGAACCGCCGGCGCGGCATTTCCCTTCTGGTCGCCCGACAGCAGGTCAATCGGCTTCTTTGCCTCCGGCAAGCTCCGGCGCATCGAGGTCGCAGGCGGCACGCCCGCGGAGATCTGCGATGTGCCCGTGGGGCGAGGCGGGACATGGAATGCCGACGGCGTGATCGTGTACAACGCGGTCAACGACGGTCCCTTGCTGCAGGTTCCGGCTACCGGCGGGGCGCCGATGCCGTTAACGACTCTTGACGTCGCCAGGCATGAGAATTCCCACCGCAACCCCACGTTCCTTCCCGATGGCCGACATTTTCTCTACTTCATCCGCAGCGACGACCGCGAGATTCGCGGCATCTATGTCGGATCCATGGAACGGCCGCAAGAAAGGATCCGCGTCGTCTCTTCAGATTTCAGCGGGGTCTACTCGCCGGGGCTGAACGAGCGGTCCGGCTATCTCCTCTGGCTTCGAAATGGTGCTTTGGTTGCCCAGCCATTTGATGCCGAGCGATTCACCCTCGCAGGCGAGGCTGTCACCGTCGCGGATTCAATCCAGAATTTCGGGATCCCTGCCAACTTCTCGACGGTGTCAGCGTCGCGGGATGGGACACTGGTCTACGGATCCTCTCCAGAACCGCACTCCCAACTCACGTGGTACGCGCGCGACGGCAAGCCCGTCGGCACGGTGGGAGCTCCGGACGCTTACCTCAACTTGAGAATCTCGCCAGATGGCGCGCGAGTCGCCGTCTACCGTGTGGACCCATCCGCCAGGACCGGGGATATTTGGCTGATGGATCTCGAACGGGGCGTGCCGAATCGCGTCACGTTTGAGGGCGCGAATGACAACGGGCTCGCATGGTCGCCGGACAGCGGACGAATCGCGTATCCCAGCGCAAGCGGTCCTCCAAACCTGTTCGTTCAAGGCGTGACCGCGGCCGGCTCGACAGGGAGTCTGGTCAGTTCCCAAAATACACAAACGTTTCCCGAGTGGTCGCCGGATGGACAGTTTCTGTTGTTCGCGGAGAATGTGAACGCTCCGTCTTCAACAACGCGGACCGACTTGCAGCTGTTGTCGCTCGACGGCGCACGGACGATCACGCCGTATCTCCGGACGCCGTTCGCGGAAACGCGCGGCCGTTTCTCACCCGATGGCAAGTGGGTCGCGTACACATCGGATGAATCGGGTCGGAACGACGTTTACGTTCAGAGTTTTCCCGTTGGCGGGCCCAAGAGACGCATCTCGAGCCAGGGCGGCGACTTTGTGCGATGGCGCCAGGACGGTAAGGAAGTGTTCTATACAGCGCCCGACAACACGCTCATGGCGGTACTGGTTCAGGCACTCCCGAATTCGTTAACCGTTGGCGAGCCCAAACCGTTGTTCAAGATTTCCGGCCGCGCCGGCACCTATGACGTTGCTCCCGATGGCCAGCGGATTCTGGCCTTGCCGCCGACAGGTGACAATGCAGCGTCGTCGATGACCGTCGTCGTCAACTGGCCGACGCTGTTGAAGAAGTGAGGATGACTATTCATTTCCCCAGTACAGTCTGCCCGGTTCGCCGAAGCCAGCTCCCATTGGCCGCCGGACAATTTCTGAGTTGACGGCGTCGTGTTGACCGAACGCCGGGCAACCCCAGTTTGGCTGTCCAGCGACGGATTCATTCTGGCCGGATGGCTCATGCCGCTTCGCGTTATGCCCGTGACCTCACGCACGAGCAATGGGACCTCATTGGGCGCTTCTTGCCCCTCCGTCTGTTGCCAGATTCCTGCACGCCCGACTCGGGTCGGAATATTCAGCGACGTTTGCCGGTTTAGCGACGTGCACCCCCTCAGCGGACGAACGGTCGTGTCCCAGACACCGCGTCCGCTCGTGTGAGGCGATCAGGTGTCGGAGGATCATCATGCGCATCACTCGGTCCAGTGCATTTTTCGTCGCATCACTGTTGCTATCGGCAATCCCGTCGCAGGTGAACGTCGAGGCGGCCCAACACGCCGATCACGCAGCCAACTCGCGATCCGTGTTGGTCGAAGCTGTTCGTCAGGCCACGGAGTCGTTCCGCGACGTTCGTAACGCCTCACCCGACTACGGTCCGATCCTGGGCTGCGTCAGCGGCCCCGATGCCGGTGCGATGGGGGTGCATTTTGTGAACCCCGCGTTGGTCGGAGACGACGTGCTGGATGCGGCGCACCCGGAAGCGTTGATTTACGAGTTCCAGAATGGCAAGGCCCGTCTGGTTGGCGTGGAGTTCATCGTGCTCGCCAGCGTCTGGCACACTAATCATGCTCCCGACAATCCGCCGGTTCTCGAAGGCCAGTTGCTGCAGTTTGTCGACAGCCCGAATCGATTCGGATTGCCGGCGTTTTACGAGCTTCACGTGTGGGCGTGGCGGGACAACCCCAACGGCGCATTTGTCGATTGGAATCCTCGGGTCTCCTGTGAAGGCCAGTAACCACGAGCCCGCGGAGCGTCTCGAACACCTTTGTTCGTAGCGGCCCAGCCCGGCCCTGAACGAGCAGTCAGCGTTCGCCTGCCTCCAGGCGCAACGACTCGCATTCGGAGGTCGGGCTGGGGCCACTGCGCCGTGCGTGTGGGCAAGGGATCTATAGCGACACAGTATGATGCTCGGACGCTATGACCCTGTCCTCAGGTGACCGCCTCGGCGCCTTCAAGATCCACTCTCCCCTTGGAAAAGGTGGCATGGGCGAGGTGTACCGCGCCACAGACACCAGGCTCAATCGCGACGTCGCGATCAAGGTGCTGCCAGGCGAGGTCGGCTCCGACCCCGAGCGGCTCGCGCGCTTCGAACGTGAGGCGCGGATACTCGCCGCGCTCAATCATCCGAACATCGCGCACGTTTATGGGTTCGAGCGCGCCGCGCGCGCCGACGGTGAGCCGATCTCCTTTTTGGCGATGGAGCTTGTACCGGGCGAAGACCTTGCCGAACGGCTCGTGCGCGGGGCGATTCCCATCGACGAGACGCTCGCCATCGCCAGGCAGGTAGCCGGGGCGCTCGAGCAGGCCCACGAGAGCGGGATTGTGCACCGGGATCTCAAGCCGGGCAACATCAAGATCACCCCGGACGGTACGGTCAAGGTCCTGGACTTCGGCCTCGCCAAGGCGACCTCAGGCGACCCGTCGGGAGCGCCAGTCGATCTGTCGCATTCGCCCACCTTTGCGCAGACCGGGACGCAGGCCGGCGTCATCCTCGGGACGGCCGCCTACATGTCGCCGGAGCAAGTACGAGGGAAGCCCCTCGACAGCCGAACAGATATCTGGGCGTTCGGCGTCGTGCTCTTCGAGATGCTGGCCGGTGAGCGGCTCTTTGCAGGCGAGACGGTCAGCGATCTGCTCGCGGCAGTCCTTCGCGCCGATCTCGACTGGGGCGCGCTGCCGTCGAACACGCCGCCGCGGCTCGAGGCGCTCATTCGGCGTTGTCTCGAACGCGATCCCAAACGGCGGCTTCGCGACATCGGCGAGGCGCGGATCGCCCTGGAGGACATCACCGCCGGTGTTAGCGACACACCGGTGGTCGTCGATCGGCCGCCCCCGGCCCCGGTGAGTCGAGCCACATGGCCCTGGCTGATCGCGCTGGTCGGTGCCGTCGTCCTCGGCCTCGTCGTCGGACGATTCGCGATGACGCCGGCGCTTCCCAATCCGCGGCCCGTCCGATTCGAAATCACTGCCGGTGCGGTCTCATCTGCCGTGCTGTCTCCGGACGGTACGCAACTGGCGATTGCAGCGCAGGGTCACTTGTGGGTGAGGGATCTCGCCAGGCTGGAGACACGCGCGATCGATGGGACCGACGGAGCCGTCAGGCCTTTCTGGTCGCCGGACGGCCACACGATCGCCTACGGCGCCCGCGGAAAGCTTTGGAAAGTGGCCGCCGACGCCGGTGCGCCGTCCGCGCTGTGCGACCTGGTTGGTGGCTTGTGGGATGACGATGCCGGGGGCGCATGGCTGTCCAACGGGACGATCGTCTACAGCAACGGGAACGCCGGCCTGTGGCAGGTCTCTGCGCAGGGTGGAGATCCTGTCGTGGTGCTCGCGCCAGACCCGCAGCGCGAGCTCCACTTCCATACCGCGAGCGTTCTGCCCGACGGTCGCAGCGTCGTGTACACGGTCCACCGGTCTGGTGAAGGCGTGGGGACCAATACGGTGGCGGTGTGGTCGAACGGCAAAGCGCAGGTCGTATACGAAGTGGCGGCAGGACAGTCACTGGACGATCCCGTCTTCTCGCCGAGCGGTCACATCCTGTTCCAGCGCTCGCCGATCAACGCCGGCGTGTGGGCACTACCTTTCTCCGTCGAGACGCTAAAGGCGACCGGCGAACCGTTCCTGGTGGCCCAAGGAATGCGAGGCCCGAGCGTGGCCTCGAACGGAACACTCGCCCTGCTGCCGCCGCTGCGACGTCGTCCATTGAGTCTTGCCTGGGTCGATCGGCAGGGGAAGCTCATGTCTCGCATCGACGAGCCCCGATTCAGGCCAACCGCTGCAGCCATCTCTCCTGAAGGCGACCGGGTCGTATCCGTGGAGGTAAACGAGGGCAAAGCCGACATCTGGCTGTATGACATCCGTCGAAACGCACGCACGCGCCTGACCTCGGACGGCGATGCCAGCAATCCGGCCTGGATGCCCGACGGCCGCACGATCCTCTACGAAGGCGCGGCGGGCAATCGGGGCTCGTCGATCAAACGTGTGAGCGCGGACGGTTCAGGGCGCGCCTTGGAAGTACTCCCAGGCAGGCGGCCGAGGGTGTCCTCCGACGGGACGACGGTCTTCTACGGGGCGGCCGACAAGGACGGGGTTCGCCTCTGGTATCGGTCTCTGGTGACCAAGGACGCCATGCCGCTTCCGTTCCTGGCGCAGCCGTTTTACTCGATCAGCGCGTCACCGTCGCCGGACGGCCGCTTCATCGCCTACGATGCGGAGCCGGGCCCCGATCAATCCGAAATCTATCTGCGCCGGTTCCCACCCTCAGACGAGATGTGGCAGGTGTCGACCAGCGGTGGCACCACGCCGCGCTGGTCGAGTGACGGGCGCTTGTTCTTCGCGAAGGGGGGCGACGTCTTCGAAGTCGACATCACCACCGATCGTGACGTGCGTGTGGGCGCTCCACGACATCTGTTCACGCGGACGCCATCGGGCGGCGCTGCGGTGCCCTCCGCCTTTGAGGTGTCCCCAGACGGCACGCGTTTCCTGGTCTACGAACCTGTCGGCGATGTGACCGATGAGCGCATCCAGGTCGTACTGAACTGGTCCCCGGACGTCACGAAGTAGCCCCTGGCGCGTCACTTCGTCCCTGAACCCGGACCCGAGAACCGCGAAGTTCGAACGACACGGCCCTGACACGCGCTACTTCCTCATCTCCTCCAGCGCCTTGACGCCCGAACGCATCGCGAGCCACCCGGTCGCCACGCAGATTGCCGACGCGGCGGTGAAGCTGGCCACCATCATCGCCTGCCGCTCCACTGTGAGTTGGAAGCGGACCTGCCCGCTTCGTGAGATCAAGTACATCGACGCGGGCCAGCCGACCAGCACGATCGTGACGATGATCAGCGCGACGGCGGCGATCATGAACATGACGCCGCCATAGGAGCCCGCGGCTTGCGTCGCGTCCGCGTTGAAACGCGGATAGCGCGCGCCGAGCCCCGACGCGAGACCCACGAGCGCAAATGTGAGGAACAGGATCGCCGCCGCGGCCACGATCTTCAGGAACGGATCGATCGCCAGCAACTGATTCGCGGCGATCGTCAGCACCTCGGTGAAGACGAGCACTGGCAGGAGCGCCGTCCAGAACTTGGACCACAGAAAATCGTGCATCGAGATTGGCGACGTCCTGATGATCCAGAATGCCGATCCTTCCGCCGACACCGCCGGGAAGACGAACCGCACCGCAACGGTCGCCATGACGAAGCCCGCCATCCCGAGGTTGATGAAGGCGTACACGTTCTTGAGGAAGCCGCTCATGTACGGGATGCGATCCAGATCGAGTACGCGGAAGTTGTAGAGATAGAGCAACACCAGGGCCAGCAGCGGCAGCAGCTGCACCCATTGACTGACGTCGCGGAGGAAGATCTTGACGTCCTTCACAAGCAACTGACGGCGGACCGGCGAGAGCGGCAACGCGGACGCGAGCACGTCGAGCGTGCGGAAGCGCGCGAAGCGGGTCTTCGGTGCCTCCTGCGATCGGCTGTAACCGGCAAAATGCCACCGCTCATGCGCCGCGCCGAGCAGCACTGTCAGCGCACCGGCCGTGGTCCAGAGCGCACTCTGATGCAACCAGTCGAATCCGCCCTGGACCGCCGCAAAGAGCGATTCGCCCGCCCAGAACGACGGCAACATCGGCGTGATCGGTGACTGCAGCGTCGCGAAGAAGTCGGTGATGTCGGGCAGCGATTCGACCCGCAGGAGCCGCTCCGGCTGGATGAACCTGAGGAGCAGGACCACCGCCGCCGCAAACACCAGCCCCATCAACATCAGCAGGTCGCGCGCCCGCTTTGCCGGAAAGACGTTGACGACACACAGCGTGCAGGCAGAACCGAGTGCGACAGGAATGATCGAGAACGGAATCACCGTCGCAATCGTGGTCGCATAGAACCCGAGCGGCGCGCACCGCCCGACCCCGACACCCATGAGCACGGGCGCCATGAAGATGACGACCATCCACGATGCCGAGCCGACCGTGCGCGTGAAGCGAGCCAGGAATAGACGCGGTGCGGCGACCGGACTCGCCATGAGCAAGCGCAAATCGTCGGATAGGAAGAACGTCGAGAGCGCGGTCACGACGCCGCTGAACGCGAGGAATGCCAGGAAGCTCAGAAAGAGCCACGACAGCCCGAGGCGGAGCAGGTAGTCACCGAACTCCTCGTATGCCGCAAGCTGCGTCGTGACCCAGTACGCGCCGTAGAACAGCGCGCCCGCCACGAGCACTCCAATCGCGCCGAAGACGATGCCGCGGAGCAGATCGCCTTTCTCGCCACGGCGAACCCGGTTGCGTGACGCCCACGCGTGCGGCAGCAGGAGGAAGGGAAAGGGTTGCGTCACGTCAGATTTCGTCGATTTCCTGCAGCGCGCTGCCGCCGGTCAGCTTCAGGAAGACCGAGGTCAGATGTTCGTCGGCGCTGCCACCGGCGATCTGCTTGACCTCGTCCACGGTGCCGTGCGCGATGATGCGTCCCTTCTGGATGATGCTGACGCGATGACACATTTCCTGCGCGACTTCCAGCGTGTGCGTGCTCATCAGGATCGCGACGCCGCGCTCGCTCATGCGCCTGAAGACGTCTTTGATGAGCCGCGCGCCACGCGGATCGAGTCCGACCATGGGTTCATCCACCGCTACCGCCTGCGGACGATGAAGGAATGCGGAGCTCATGACGAGCCGCTGCTTCATCCCGTGGGAGAAGCTTTCGATCAACTGGTGTTCCCACTGGCGCAGCTCGAAGAGATCGAGCATCTCGTGGACGCGACTCGCCACGTTGCCGTTGCCAAATCCGTAGAGCCCGGCATGGAACGTGAGGAACTCGCCGGCGGTGAGCTTGTCGTAGATGAACGGACGATCGGGGATGAATCCGAGCGCCCGTTTCGCCGCTTCGGGCTCGCGTTCGAGGTCGTGGTTATCCACCAGGATGCGGCCGGACGTCGGCTTCAACAACCCGGCGATCATTCTCATCGTCGTCGTCTTCCCGGCGCCGTTCGGACCGAGGAAGCCGTGGATCTCCCCTGGCTTGACGTCGAGCGAGATCCCGTCGACGGCCCTGAACCGGCCGTATTCCTTCACCAGATCCTGAACGGCAATCATTGAGCGCTCCCTGTGCCGGCTGATGTCTTGGCGCCACTGCATCGGCAACCGCCGCTCGCAGCACGCGGGACCTCGATGGGAATCGCTGCGGTATTCGCAACAGGTTCGGCTGGCCGTCCAACGATCACGCGGTCGGTGCCGGGGACCAGTTCGAGGTCGAGGATGGTCATCTTCAGCCGGCCGATCAGCGGAAGAATTGCCGCCTGTCGATCGAGTCCACCGCGCGCGAGACGGAGGTGAGTGGTGTCGGCCGGGAACTGGTTGAGCGTGGGATCGACGGGCAGCCACAGGCCACGGCCAGGCCGCTCGGTGAGATAGACCTCGGGCCACGCGTGGTAGTAGAACGCGCCGTGCATGAATACCAGTCCGACGGCGATTCGTGCGGGAATGCCGACCGCGCGGGCCATCGCCACGAAGAGCGCCGTGTGCTCGTTGCAGTCGCCGACCTTGGTTCGCAGCACCTCACGCGCGGAAGGCAGGCTCACGGTCGGCTTTTTGTCGAGGAGACCGTTGACGTAGCGCGTCAGACGCTCGGCCCGATCGCGATCGCTCGTCGCCCCGCGCACGGCGGTTTCAGCCTCCGCGCGAATCATCGGATCGTCGCTTTCGATGAGCGGCTGCGGCGCGAGATACTCCTTCGCGCCGGCGTCCGCCGCGACTGGTTCAAAGGTCCGCGGATCGGTCACTTCGATTACGTTGCCGTCGAGCGTCTGCCCGACGCCATCGATGTCGTCGCGTGACAGCTCCGCGCCCTCGAGGCGAAGCTTCAGCCGGCGCACGTCACGCGGCTCATCGATCCGCTCGGTGGTCTGCGGGACAACAGCGGCCGCCTGCAGCAGATCCGCCTGGATCCGTCCGGGAACCGCAAGGCCCTGCGCGCGCTCGGCCGGCTCGCGCACGGTGATGAGTCCCAGCGGGCTCTCCTCTCGCACGACTTCGCCGGTGTCGGTCACCCACGATGTCGTCTTGAGCCCGCGAAAATCCATGTCTACGCGAAACGCCGGCACGAGGGTGTCGTTGGCGCGCACGACGCCGCGATCGCCGACGTGAATCGATACCTTGGCGCTTTGCAGCGTTGCCGGATCGAGCACGGTCCATTCGTGATGCGAACCCGGCACCAGCCGCTCGTTCGCCAGGAGTCGCGACAGGTTCTGCGACACGACGGGTGCCTCGGGCAGATCGCGTGTCTCGGTTCGCGTGGCACCGCCCGACGTGATGCCCAGGTTCAGACGCCACAACGCCGTGGTGCTCGGAGGACGATCGACGGTTCCCTTCACGACGATCGGGCCAGTGCCGGGATCGAGCGAGAACTCGAAGCTGCGCAGCGTGAAAGTGTCGTCCACGCGCGCCGTGGTGCGGATGCGCGCGGCCGTATCCTGGCCGAGCAACAACATCTGCAGCCGGCCGTCTTCCTGAAGCTCGAATCCGTCTCCGGTTTTCGTCGTCTGGCTGACGGTGAAGCCGATCTTCTCCCCGCGGTAATAGACGCCGCGCCATACCGCAGTCGAACCATACCGAGCGAGATCGGTGGCGAGATTGACTCGATTGGACTGGCCGTACGACCTCGCCACGAGAGTGCCCATCGTGGCCACCCAGGCAATCACAACGAGCAGCGCCAGAGGGCGCGTCACGACACGTGGAAGAGGTCTGAAGAACGTCGACACCGATACCGATCGAACTATCGGTGGGGGCGAGCCCTGTCTGTAGGTCGAGGGACGATCACGTCCCGAGGCAGCCCAACCTCCAACGTCAACGGTTAGCGGGCAGCGGAGATCTCGCTGTTGACGGTGCGGCCGGGCAGGGTGCTGACGCTGGCGGGCCCCGAGGTCGGCGCGGAAAAAATGCGCCTCCGGCTGCAGATCCGCGGCCCACGTTTATCTTCCGTGCCAGGACGCCACGCCGTGGCCCGGGTGGTCCGCCTGCGGCTGCATTTTTACCCGCGGCGATGATCGCGCCGCCTCGAGGGCACCGCCGTCGTCACCACCGCTGTCCGGCGCGCACGCGAGGCGACTCGCCGAGGCACGCGCCACGGACGTCCTGCCGGGAC
>Ga0310810_10002964_pt1 | contig 18406 bp, 16 predicted proteins | sample NCmetagenome_FD_207641 | JGI IMG/M metagenome (GOLD analysis project Ga0310810, IMG submission 207641) | Soil microbial communities from experimental microcosm in Duke University, North Carolina, United States - NC | ecosystem: Engineered > Artificial ecosystem > Soil microcosm > Unclassified ...
CTGATCTTCCAGGACGTCCACGTGCCCGCCGACCACGTCCTCGGCGAAATCGGCAAAGGCCACAAGGTCGCCTTCAACGTGCTGAACTTCGCGCGGTTCAAGCTGGGCGCGTCGTGCGCCGGCGGCGCGTACGGCGCGATCGGCGAGGCGGCGAAGTACGCGGCGACGCGGCGTCAGTTCGGGCAGCCCATCGCGTCGTTCGGAGCGATCAAGCACAAGATCGGCGAAATGGTGAGCCGCGCGTATGCGATTGAGAGCCTGCTCTATCGCACGGCGGGGCTGGTCGACGCGCGCATGACGGCGACGCCGCACGCCGCCACGGACGGATCGGCGGCGCTCGCCGCGTTCGAGGAATACGCGATCGAATCGTCGATCGCGAAAGTCGCCGGCAGCGAAGCGGTCGATTTCATCCTCGACGAGAACATCCAGATTCACGGCGGCAACGGGTACGTGAAGGACTACCCGGCGGAGCGCCATTTCCGCGACGCCCGCGTGAACCGCATCTTCGAAGGCACCAACGAAATCAACCGGCTGCTCATTCCAGGGATGCTGATCCGTCGCGCCCTCAAAGGCGACCTCGCGCTGATTCCGGCGGCGAAGGCGCTGCAGGACGAGCTGGCCTCGCCCGCCGCGCTCCCCGAGATGGACGACGCTCCACTCGCGGCAGAGCGGCGCGCCGTCGACGCGTTCAAGAAAGTCGCGTTGATGGTGCTCGGCCTCGGGCTGCAGACCTACGGCGAGAAGCTGTCCGACCAGCAGGAAGTGCTCATGCACGCCGCGGATATCGTAATGGACGCCTACGCCGGCGAGAGCGCGGTGCTTCGCGCCGCCGGCCGCCGCGGCGCGCGTGCCGATCTGCACGTCGATGCGGCGCGTGTGTTCGTCAACGACGCAGCGCTGCGCATCGAAATGGCGGCGCGGCAGGCGCTGGCCGCGATGACGGAAGGCGACACGCTGCGCACGATGCTCGCCGGCCTGCGCCGGCTGCTCAAAGTGACGCCGGTCAATACGGTAATTCTGCGGCGCCGTCTCGCCGATGAGGCCGTTGCGCGAGGGGCGTATCCGTTTGCGTAGCATTCGCGCGCTCGCGCCCGTGCTCGTGTGTGTTGCCGCATGCTCGAGCGGTCCGGTCGAGGAGAAGGACTACGCTGGCACGATCGCGTCCGCTCGCTCGGCGAAGGACGCCGCCTTCGCCGCGGCCGACGACCCGATTCCGCGCGCGAGCCACGACAAGTTCCTCCCGCTCGCGTACTTTCCGATCGATCCCGAGTACAACGTTCCCGCATCGCTGAAGGCCGTCGACGACCCGACGATCATCGAGATGCCGACGTCGACGGGGGGCGCCGACAAGTTCCGGCGCGTCGGCACGCTCGAGTTCGTGTTGAAAGGCCGTTCCCTGACGTTGACCGCATTCGTGGCGGCCAGCGCGAAGACCGTCGATCGCTTGTTCGTCCCGTTCACCGACATGACGACCGGAACAGAAACGTATTCGGCCGGCCGCTACCTCGATCTCGATCGCACCGCCACGAACATCTACAACCTGGACTTCAACCGCGCGTACATTCCGTACTGCTACTACAACCCCACCTACGAATGCCCGTTTCCGCCGCGCGACAACCGGCTGCAGGTCCCCGTCCACGCCGGCGAACGCATGAAGAAATGAGCCTGCGCGCCGTCGTGTTCGATTTCGACGGCGTGATCGCCGACAGCGAGCCGCTCCACTTGCGGGCGTTTCAGGACGTGCTGCGCGAAGACGGCATCAGCCTCACCACCGAGGACTACTACGCGCGCTATCTCGGGTTCGACGATGAGGGCGTGTTTCGCGCCGTAGGCGACGCGAATCGGCGCGTGTGGGCGAGCGATCGGATCGACGCGCTCGTCGTCCGCAAGGCACGGCGGATGGAGGCGCTCATGGAGAACGTGTCGGTCCTGTTTCCCGGCGCCGCCGACGCCATTCGCCGGATCGCGGCAGCCGTGCCGGTTGCGATTGCTTCAGGCGCGCTCACGGCTGAGATTCGACGCATTCTCGATCGCGAGCGGCTGTCCTCGGCGTTCACGGCCATCGTCGCGGCCGAGGATGCACCAAGCAAGCCCGCGCCCGATCCCTATCTTCAGGCGGTGGCGAAAATTGCGGCCGCGGGCCACGGTCCGCTCGCGCCCAGCGACTGCGCGGCCATCGAAGATTCGGTCTGGGGCATTCAGTCCGCCCGTGCCGCCGGCCTCCGCGTCGTCGGCGTGACAACCACATACGAGGCGTCACATTTGGTGGACGCCGACCTGATTGTTGCATCACTGCACGACTTGACGCTCGAGGCGCTCGAGGCCTGCTGCCGGTAGCAATTTCGAATTTGAACAATGATTCAATAAGTTGGATTCCGGCCTGTTTTGACGTTTTTCACATTGGTTTCGCCCTTTACTGAAGATAGAGCGGGGCGGGACACTGGCCGTATCCGGATGGCGTGCGCAGCTGAGACTGTGTGCGAATTCGGCGCACTAAGGTTCCAAGTACTTTGAATCGAGGAGGCACGATGAGAGGTCGAGCAATGGTCCTTGCCCTTGCCGCCTTGCTGGCGGTGAGCACCGCGGCAAGCGCGCAACAGCAAACCGGTGAAATCATCGGCAAGGTGACGGACACTTCCGGCGGCGTCCTTCCGGGCGTCACCGTCACACTAACGGCTCCGCACCTGCTGCAGCCGCTGACCGCCGTCACCAGCGACACGGGCACGTATCAGTTCCCGCGCCTGCCGATCGGCACCTATACCGTGAAGTTCGAGCTCACGGGGTTCAAGACAGTCATCAACCAGGACATCTTCGTTACGGTCGGCTTCACCGCGCAGGTCAACGCGCAGCTGGGCATTTCCCAGGTGCAGGAGACCATCACGGTGACCGGTGAGAGCCCGATCGTCGACACGCGCAGCACGGGCACGAAGCAGACGTTTACCAACGAGCTGCTCCAGAGCATCCCGTCGGCGCGCGACCCGTGGGTCATCCTGCAGCAGACGGCCGGCATCGCCATGGACCGCGAGAACATCGGCGGCAACATGTCAGGCCAGCAGTCCAACTACGCGTCACGCGGCGCGGGTACGTTCAACAACAAGTGGTCGCTCGACGGCGTCGACATCACCGACATGGCGGCCACGGGCGCGTCCGCCAGCTACTACGACTTCGACAGCTTCGAGGAAATGACGATCACGACGGGCGGCGTCGACGTGACGCAGCAGACGAGCGGCGTCGGCATCAACCTCGTGACCAAGAGCGGCACCGACAGGTTCCGCGGCCAGGGCCGCTTCTACGTGACCGATCAGAAGTTCGAATCACAGAACATCACCGACGCGCAGCGCAACCAGGGCGCCTCGTCTGGCAACCCGATTCAGAACATCAAGGACTACGGCTTCCAGCTCGGCGGCCCGATCAAGAAGGGGCGCGCATGGATCTGGGGCGCGTACGGCAAGCAGCTGGTCGACGTCGGCGTCCTCGGCTTCTTCCAGCCGACGGCGGCCTGCCAGGCCGTCAAGGCGACGCCGCTCTCATTCGGCATTGAACAGGTCAACGACTGCCTCAACACCGACGAGACGCTGCTGCAGCAGTCGAACCTGAAGGCCGAAGTGCAGCTGTTCAAGGGCAACAAGCTGACGCTCTTCAACAACTTCGCGAAGAAGGTTCGCAACGCCCGTGGCGCCGACGACCTGCATCCGATCGAGACGACGACGCCGCAGTCGGCCGTTTCGCCGGGCTTCGGGAAGAACTGGTGGACGACCGGTCCGAACCCGACCTACAAGTTCGGCGATCAGTGGGTCGTGAGCGATCGGCTGCTCATCGACGCGCAGTACACGCACCTGGGCAACAACTTCATCCTCGACTTCCACTCGCCCGAGCTCGCGAGCGTGCAGCCGACGCTGATCATCTCGACGGGCCTCAACGGCCGGTCGGGCGCCCAGAGCGTGTTCCTCCGCCCGGTCAACAGCGTCACCCTGAACGGCAACTACTTCCTGCCCGGCAAGATGGGGTCGGACCACGCGTTCAAGTTCGGCGGCTACTGGAAGGACGCGTACAGCCAGTCGTTCAACCACACAGGCGGCTACGCGACGGTGCGGTACCCGAACGAGGCGGCGCTGGCCGGCAACACGTGCGTGAGCGCGTCCGCGGGCTGCCAGGTGGATCTGACCCGTGACGGGCTCAGCATCTACGACACGCCGAACATCTCGTTGTACGTGCAGGACGGCATTACGCACGGGCGCGCGACGGTGCAGGCGGGCGTTCGCTACGACCGCATGTGGGACAAAGTCCTGGCGTCGAGCATCGTGGCCAACCCGCTGGGCGGCCCGTGGCTCCCGGGGATCAACTTCCCCGGCGCTGACCCCGGCATCACGTGGAATGTGTTCTCGCCGCGCCTCGGCTTGACCTACGACGTGCAGGGGAACGGCAAGACGGTGGCGCACGCCAACTACTCGCGCTACTACTCGCAGCTGGGCAACGGCAACATCGCGAGCACGATCAACCCGGTCGGCTCGACGACGCTGCGGTACCCCTGGACGGATCTCAACGGCGACGGCTTCGCGCAGGCCAACGAGATCACGCTCGGTCCGAATCCGCTCTCGGCCAGCACCAACTGGTCGGCGGCGAACCCGGCGAACACGGTCTCGGCGAACTCCGTGGATCCGAACCTGAAGGACGACACGACCGACGAGATCATCTTCGGTGTCGACCGCGAGGTCGGCGCCGGCTTCGCCGTCGGCGCCAATTACGTCTGGCGCCGGTACGCGGACTTCCAGTGGTCGGATCGAAACGGGCTCACCACGAGCGACTACGTGCCGATCACGTTCGCGGCGGCGGCGAGCACCTGCCCGGCGGCGCAGAGCGCCGACTGCCGGACGGTGACCTTCTACCAGCCGACGTTCCAGATTCCCACCGTCGTCACGCTGACGAACGTGCCGGACGCGACGCGCACGTTCAACGGCCTCGAGTTCAACGCCCGGAAGCGCATGTCGCATCACTGGCTGATGAACTCGAGCTTCGCCTATGGCAGCGGGCTGCTCAACTTCAACGGCTTCCCGGGCAGCATCAACGGGACATCGCTGACGTCGACGGCGTTCGTCGAGGATCCGACGAACCGCGTGACGCGCGACGGCCAGCAGGGTGAAGTGCCGACATCGGGCAGCGGGATCGGCAACGTCTACATCAACTCGAAGTGGCTGTTCAAACTGAGCGGCCTCTACAACCTGCCGTACGACATCAATATCTCGGCGTTCTACAACGCGCGGCAGGGTTATCCGTTCGAGCGCGTCGTCCAGGGTCCGTCGCGCGCCAACGGCGCGGGCATTCCGCTCGTGCTGCTCGACGCGATCGGCGATTCGCGCCTCCCGACCTACCAGAACCTCGACTTCCACGTCGAGCGTCCGATCAAGGCCGGCACCGCGCGCTTCATCCCGTCGCTGGACGTCTTCAACGTGGGCAACTCGAACACGGTGCAGGCGATCCGCGGGACGCAGAACGCGTCGAACGCGAACAACATTCAGGCGACCGTGGCGCCGCGTGTTGTCCGCTTCGGCGTGCGCGTGAACTGGTAGTGAGTCGCTGCAGCGCGAGGCTCTTGACCGCCGTAGCTTCAGCGAAGGCGGTTTAGCCGAGCGTTCGGCTTCGAGGGCGGTGGACCTCCGGGCCCCGCCCTCTTTTTGTTTCTGCGGTACCATTGAGCCGATGATTTCATCGCGCGCCGCCGAAAGCTTCGGCCGGACCGCACTGAGTCCCGACCCCGACCTGGCGGTCGCCGCGCTGATGATCGCGCGCGTCGAGTACCCGAAGCTCGATGCCGGTCCGTATCTCGATCGCCTGGACGCTTGGGGCGCCGAGGCGCGCCGCCGCGTCGCACAGGCCACGATCCCGCTCGAGGATCTGCCGCCGCGGGTGGATCCGATGCGCTACGCACGGATCATGGCGTTGAATGCGTACCTCTTCGACGAGCTGGGATTCGTCGGCAACGACGCGAACTACGAGGACCCCCGGAACAGCTGCCTGAACGAAGTCGTGGATCGCCGCACCGGCATTCCGATTACGCTCGCGCTGATCTATCTCGAGGTGGCGCGGCGCGCCGGCGTCGACGTGGAAGGCGTGAATTTCCCGGGGCACTTCCTCGTGCGGTGCCGCGCGCCGAGAGGTGTGGCGGAGACCGACGATCTCATCATCGACGCGTACCATCGCGGCGCGCTGCTCTCCGAGCGCGATCTGCTCCGGCGCTACGCGCAGGCGGAGGACGACGGCGAGGCCGATCCGGCGCGGCTGCTGCCGCGAGCGGTGAAGTCGCAGATTCTCTCGCGGATGCTGCTGAACCTGAAGCGCGTCTACGTCCAGATGCTGTCGTATCCGCAGGCGAGAGACGTGACCGAGCTGCTGCTCGCCGTCAACCCGTCGGCGATCGACGAGCTCCGGGATCGCGGCCTGTTCGCGTTCTATCTGAACGACTTTGCATCAGCGCTGCGCGACCTGCAGGCCTACCTGCAGCTGGCCGGCAAGACCAATCCCGACGAGGACGAGCGCAGCGAGCACGAGAAGATCTGGGAGCACGTGAAGACGCTCCGCAGGCGCATGGCCTCACTCAACTAGCGCGCCCTCTTCTTCCCCTCAGGACAATCGTCGAGAACCGGGCAGACCGAGCAATGCGGGTCCGCTTCCGTGCACGCAGAGGCGCCGTGGTGGGACAGATAGACGAACGCGCGGCGATACGTGTCGACGTCGGCGGGCAGCTCGCGGGCGACAGCCTCCCGAACCGAGCGCGCCATTTTGGTGAAGTTGTCCTGGCGCTCGCCGTAGCCAAGGCGGCACGAGGTTCTGGCCACGCGGGCGTCGACCGCCAGTACGGGATGACCGCCTGCGTAGAGCAGCATGCGGTACGCCCCCGCCTCTCCCATCTGCGGGAGACCTTTGAGCGCCTTCCGGGCAGGTCCGATCGGGCCGCGGATGATCGTCGGCAAGTCCGGCATCCGGCGGAAATGATCGATGCCGATCTTGAGCGATTGCAGGCGCAGCTCCGCGTGCGGCCCGGCCAGCACGATCGCAGCTTCGAGCTTCTTCTGTGGCGCACGCCACATCGTGTCTGGCGTCAGCGCGGGAATTTTCTTCAGCGCGGCAACCGCGGCGTCGCGTTTGCGCGGCGTCGAGTGCGACGACAGGACTTCCCAGACGAAGAGCGTGAACGGATCGTGCGGCGGCCTCGGCTGCGGGCCGTAGAAGCGCTCCAGCCGCCGCAGCAGATCGTCCAGCCGCGGCACGTGCCTACGAGGAGTGTCCGTTGATCGACGCGATTTCCTGATACAGGATCGCCGACGCGATGATTCCGTTGTGGAAGTTCCCGACGTCCAGCTTTTCGTTCGGCGCGTGCGCGTTCTCGTCGGGCAGGCCGACGCCGAAGAGCACCGACGGCAGTCCAAGCTCCTCCTGGAACGTCGAGACGACCGGAATCGATCCGCCCTCGCGCGTGAACACGGGCGGGCGGCCGAAGCCACGCTCGATCGCGCGGCCCGCTGCCTGGACGAACGGGTTGTCGTAGGCGGTCATCCACGGCTTGCCGCCGTGCATGCGCGTGACGGTGACCTCCACCGTCTTCGGCGCGAGCGCGCGCACGTACTCCTCGAACAGTTTCGCAATCTTGTCCGGATCCTGGTTGGGCACGAGGCGCATGCTGACTTTGGCCATCGCGACGGCCGGCAGGACCGTCTTCGCGCCCTCGCCGGTGAATCCCGAAAGCAGGCCATTCACTTCGAATGTCGGCCGCGCCCATGTCCGCTCGAGCGTCGTGTAACCGCTCTCGCCGAACACTTTCGGGATGCCGAAGTCCTTCTTGTACTGCCGCTCGTTGAACGGCAGCGACGCCCAGGCCTGCCGCTCTTCCTCCTGCAGCGCCACCACATCGTCGTAGAAGCCGGGAATCTTGATGCGGCCGCCGCGGTCCTTCATCTGCGCGAGCATCTGCGCGAGCACGAAGGCAGGATTCGCGACGGCGCCGCCAAACGATCCCGAGTGGAGATCCGTGCTGCTGCCACGGAGGTCGACCTGAAAATACACGAGGCCGCGCAGGCCGTAGCACATCGACGGCACGCCGCGGGCGAACATCGGCGAATCGGAAATGACGACGACGTTGGCGGCGAGCTCGTCCTTGTGGGCGCGGATGAAGTCGTCGAGATGCGCGCTGCCGACTTCCTCTTCACCCTCGAGGATGAACTTGATGTTCATCGGGAGGCGCCCGTTCTGTTTCATATGCGCCTCGACCGCCTTGAAATGCATGAACACCTGGCCCTTGTCGTCGGCGGAGCCGCGCGCGTAGATCTCGCCGTCGCGAATCGTCGCCTCGAACGGCGGCGACTGCCAGAGATTCAGCGGGTCGACCGGCTGGACGTCGTAATGACCGTAGAAGAGGATCGTCGGCGCGCCGGGCGCGCCGAGCCAGTCGCCGTAGACGACGGGGTTGCCCGGCGTCGGGATCAATCTGACGTTCTGCAATTCAATGCGCCGCATCTCGTCCGCGCACCATTCGGCGCAGCGCGTCACGTCGCCCGCGTGCTCGGGCAGCGCGCTGATGCTCGGGATGGCGAGGAACGCTTTCAGCTCGTCGAGGTAACGGTCGCGATTGACGTTGATGAAGTCGATGACGTTGTCCATCAGGAGAGTCTCCATCGGCCGCCTGCCTCGGCCGCGGCGCCGTCGGCGTGCAGCTTTTCGAGGTGCGCGCGCACGTTCTCGCGGGCGGCGGGCATCAGCGCCGGGTCGAGACCATGATAGATGGATTCCGCGATCGTCTGCACGGAGTCGTGCCCCGCGCCGAGGGCCGCGACGACCTGTCGTTCCCGCAGGCGGCGATGCTCGAGGTGGCCGGTGATGACCGCGCGGGGGTCGTCGATGGCGGCACCATGCGCGGGCAGCAGGATGCGGGGCTCGAGGGCGAGGAGCCGCTCGAGCGAGGCGAGATACTGGCCGAGGTTCCCGCCGCGGCTCGCATGAATCATGACGCTGCCGCCGGCGATGACGAGATCACCGGTGAAAAGCGTCCCGCTCGACGCGTGCCAGAATGCCAGGTGATCCGGCGAATGCCCGGGTGTATGGAGGGCGATCACTTCGTCGTCGCCCACGGCGATCGCGTCGCCGTCGACGAGACGGCGCCAGCCGACGGTGTACTGCGCGTCCTCCTCGGGCCAGTGGTATTTCGCGAACGTCGCGGCCGGATGGCGGCGCGCCAGCGCGGGCGCGCCCGAGGCGTGGTCCGCGTGGCCGTGCGTGACGATGACGTGCGCGAGGCGGCAGTGCACGGCATCGAGCTCGGCCGCCAAATCAGCGAGGTGCTGCTCGTGTCCGACGCCGGCATCGACGAGCACGGCGCGTCCGTCGGCGGCGGGAAGGAGGTACGTGTTGTTCCCCGCCGCGGTCATCGGGCTGGGGTTGTGAGCGGAGAGCGCGAGCACGCGCACGGCGTGCGTCAGACGCCTCAAGTGCCGCCGAACCCGATCGTGACCTGATCGCCGTCGACGATCACGGGCACGGCGCGGCGGCCCTTGCTGAATTCCAGCATCCGCGGCAGCTCCGCGGCGTTCTTCTTGACGTTGATGTATTCGAAGGCCACATGCCGCCGCTCATAGTCGTCACGGGCGGCTCGCGTGTAGGGTCAAGTGTCCTTGCCGAAGATCGTCACCATGAGCGCCATTGTAGAACGGGGTTACACGGTAGCTGCAACCGCCCTGATCCAGGTCGCCCTACCCGGCGCGCACCCCCTCCAGCAGCGCGCGCGCGTCGGCGGACAGCGGGACCGCCTTCCTCGCGTCATAATCGTAGCTGACCATCACCGTCTTCCCGTTCGCGATGACGCGCTCGGTCGCGACCGCGGCGATCTCGTACACCAAGACGAAGCTCGATCGCCCGATTTCCGCGACATTCAGCCGCACCTCGAGCTCGTCGCCAAAATGCGCCGGCGCCCGGTAATCGCACTCGGCGCGCGCCAGAATCACGCGCGTGTGCGGCGACGGCCATCCGGTCAGCTCGCGCCAGAACGTCAGACGGCACTGCTCGAGATACGTGAAATACACGGCGTGGTTGACGTGCCCCATCGCATCGCAGTCCCTGAACCGCACCGACAGGCGATGGCGATACGCCCAGCCGTCAGACATGAGAGGTAGAATACCCGACCACCGTGGAGACCTTCACGCCCGAGGAAACGCGCGCGCTCGCGCCGTACTTCACCAACACCGATCAACCGATCTTCGCGCTCACCAACCTGCCCGAAACGGTCAAAGGCGCGCTCTTCGCGCGGTACTCGCGATCCGCAAAATCGGTCCGGCGGCTGTTTCTCGACGAATTCCTCGGGCACGTCGACGCGGGCGCCGCGCCGCAGACGAGCACGGTCGGCACGACACGAGCCGACAAACTCTACGCCCGCGTCCTGAGCGAGTACGGCGACGACTCGGTCGCACAGCTTGGCGGCGCGCACATCGCCTGCGAAGGCGTGTCGAACGTACTGACGAAAGCGCTCGAGTGGGGACGCCTGATGGCGTACCTCGAACAGTCCACGCGCTACGTGCCGTACACCGACAAGCCCCACGGACGATGGAAGTATCACGTGCCGGCCGAGCTCGACGGGTCACCGCTCAGAAACGATTTCGTCGACTCGCTCGATGCGGCGTTCGATACCTACGCGCGCTGGATCCCGGCGATGGAAGCGCATTTCCGCGCGAAGTACCCCAAGTCGCCCGACGACTCCGACGGCGTCTACAAGTCCGTCATCCGCGCAAAGGCGCTCGATACCCTCCGCGGACTCCTCCCTGCCGCCACGCAATCCAACGTCGGGTTGTTCGGCACCGGCCAGGCCTTCGAAGCGCTGCTGCTGCGGCTCGCCGCGCACCCGCTCGCGGAGGCGCGCGCGTGCGCGCAGCAGATGCTCGCGGAGCTGCGGCGGGTGATTCCCGCATTCCTGACGCGCGTGGACCAGCCGGAACGCGGCGGCCGGTGGAGCGAGTATTTCGCCGCCACCCGACGCGGTTTCCAGCACCTCGCCGCCGACATCGTGGACGACCTGACCGCCGAGCCGCGCGACGAGGTGACGCTGACGGAATTCGATCCGGAGGGCGACGTCAAGGTAGTCGCGGCAGCGCTGTACGCCGCGTCGGCGCTGCCGGACGATCAGCTGCTCGCCGTCGCGCGCCGCATGTCGATCGACGATCGCACCGCACTCCTTCGCGCGTACGTCGGCAACCGCACCAACCGCCGCCACAAGCCGGGCCGCGCGTTCGAGCGGACGCACTATCGGTTCGACGTGCTCGCGGACTACGGCGCCTTCCGCGATCTGCAGCGGCATCGCCTGCTGACGATCGAATGGCAGCCGCTCAGTCCCCGCCATGGTTTCGTCGAGCCGAACGCGATCGAGGAAGCTGGCGCGCTCGCCGACTGGCGCACCGTCATGGAGCGATCGGCGGATCTGTACGATCGGCTCGTCGCGCACGATCTGCGAGATGTCGCCTCGTACGCCGTCGTCATGGCGTATCGCGTGCGCTTCTACATGGACATGAACGCGCGCGAGGCGATGCACGTGATCGAGCTCCGCACCAGCCCGCAGGGGCATCCGTCCTACCGGCGCGTGTGTCAGCTGATGCACCGCGCGATCGCGGAGCGCGCCGGTCACCGCGCGATCGCGGCGGCGATGCAGTTCGCGGATCACTCCGAAGTGGAACTGGAACGGCTGCAGTCTGAACGCCTGCTGGAACGTAAGCGTCAAGAACGCTAAGACCGCGAAGATCGCAAGAAAAAAGGACGCTTTATGGTCTTTGCGGCCTTTGCGTTCTCAATCCTGCTTTTGAAATCGCGAGTACTCTTCCAGGAACGTCAGCGACTCGAACGTCCGCATCCGATCGAAGAACAGCACTCCGTCGAGATGATCCGTTTCGTGCTGGATCACGCGCGCGGGAAACGCGCTCGCGCGAAGGTCGATGCGGCCGCCATCCCGGTCGAGCGCCCGCACACGAATCTCACGCGCGCGCGGCACCTTGCCGCGGATGTCCGGAATGCTCAGGCACCCCTCCCAGTCCTCGGCGATCGCGCTGTCGACGATCGTGATCTCCGGGTTGATGACGACGATCGGCTCGGGCTCCTCGTCGGCCTCGTGCTCATCGTCGGGCGGGCGCCGGGTATCGAGAAGCGCGACGAACAGCCGCAGCGATTCGTGCACCTGCGGCGCTGCCAGGCCCACGCCGTGGTACTCGCGCATCGTGTCGATCATGTCGTCGATGAGCTTCTGCACCTCCGCCGTGCGGATGTCGCTCCGATCGAGCGGCCGCGCCTTCGCGCGCAGCACCGGATGGCCCATGCGCGCGACCTTCAGAATCGACATACTCGCGAGAATTATACTGACACGCGTGGATCCGCATCCGCACGACGAGACCGCCGCGTACCGCTTCTGCCTCCGATGCGGCGGCGCGCTGGAGCGGCAGCGCCTCAAGCCGTCGGAACCGGCGCGGCCGGTCTGCGTGCAGTGCGGCTTCATCCTCTACATCGATCCGAAGATTGCCGTGGGCACGATCATCGCGACGCCGGAGAACCGCATCGTGCTCGTACGCCGCGCGATCGAGCCCGGCTATGGTAAGTGGGTGTTTCCCGGCGGCTACGTCGACCGCGGCGAACTGCTGACCGATGCCGCCGTGCGGGAAGCGCGCGAGGAGTGCGGCCTCGACGTGCGCGTCGACGCGCTGGTGAACATCTATTCGTATTCGGGCCGCACGCCCGTCATCGTGGTGTACGCGGCCACGCCGGTCGGCGGCGCCTTGTGCGTCGACGACGAATGCCTGGAGACCGCCGAATTCGCGGCGGAATCAATCCCCTGGCCCGAGCTGGCATTTCGCAGCACGCACGAGGCGCTTCGCGACTATTTGGCGGGGTTGCGCCATCCGTTGGGGGCAGGATAGGCAGGACGGGCTGGCGTGTTTTTCCTCCAAGCCTTTCCCGCCCTTCCAGCCGCTCCCACCCCTATACTGTCCGGATGAGACGACTCGCCCTTTTCGCACTCTTCATCTGTCTTTCTCCAACGTTGTTCGCGGCGGGTAAGAAGCAGGCGCAAGGACAGCGCGAGCCTGACATGTGCGCGCCGCCGCCGGGCGCGCAGCCGCTCCTTCCCGCGAAGCTCCTGCCGGGCATGGGCACGATCAAGGACTTTCCGGTGACGACGACGTCCGAGGAAGCGCGATGGTTCTTCCTGCAAGGCGTCGCGCAGATTCATTCGTTCTGGTTTGTCGAGTCGGAGCGCTCGTGCCTCCAGGCGCTCCAGTACGACCCGAACATGGCGATGGCGCACTGGTGCATCGCGCTCAGCGCGGCGGGCGACTACCGGCCCGCGTTCCAGCTGCTGCGCAACGCGAACAACGCCGGCGCGGGACGCGGAGGCGCGGTGCAGGCCGACAATCCGGACGCCGTGCAACGGACGGCGAACGGCGCGGCCGTCAATCCCCAGATTCGCGCGCGCGAGGCGATCGCGAAGGCGATGGCGCTGCGCGACAAGGTCACCGATCGCGAGCGGCTCTACATCGAGTCGCAGGCCGCCCGTCGCGGACCCGGCGGCAAGGATGCCGCAGACGCCGCCTACATCGCGGGTCTTCGCAAGCTCGTCGCCGCGTATCCCGACGACCTGCAGGCCAAGTCGATGCTCGGGCTCGCGCTCGACAACGGCTTCGATCCGGTGACGAAGGAACCGCGCGAGCACACGATGGAAGCGATCGGCCTGCTCGAAGACGTCGTCGCGAAGGACGACAAGGCGTTCGGCGCGCATCACTATCTGATTCACGCGTGGGAAGGCAGCAAGACGCCGGAGAAGGCGTGGCACTCCAACGCGCGCTACGGCGGGCTCGTCGTCGACATCCCGCACGCGGCGCACATGCCGGGACACATCTACGCGCAGAGCGATCGAATCAGTGAAGCGATCTCGGCGTTCTCGGCGGCCGCGGCGATCGAGCGCAAGTGGATTGAATCGGATTCGCTCTACTCGACCGGGCACCACGCCCACAACGTGCACTTCCTGATTCAAGCGCTCAATCTCGGCGGTCGTTACAAGGATTCGCTCACGAACGTCAACGAGTTGCTGTCGTTCAAGGAGAATCCGCGCGAGCGCGGCGGCAACGCGCAGACGGGTCCGTGGCGCCAGGGCTACTTCGGGTTGATCAAGACCGTAGTCCGGTTCGAGAAGTGGAACGAGATCCTCGACGGCAAAACGATTCCGGTGTACGACAAGCCGGAGCAGAACGCGTGGCGGCACTGGGCGATGGGGCTCGCGTACGCCGCAACCGGCCAGATGGATCAGGCGAAGGCCACGCTCGCGGAGATGAAGAAGGACGTCGAGGCGGTGACGTCGTACAAGGAGCCGCTCAGCATCGGCGCCGTGGAGCTCGAGGCGACGATCGCCGCGCGCGGCGGCGACAGGAGGAAAGGCTACGAGCTGTTCCGCAAGGCTGCGGATCGCGAAGCGGCGATGCTGTACACCGAGCCGCCGTCGTATCCGCGTCCGGTCGTGGAAGGGTTCGCCAACGTCGCGCTGGCAACGGGCGATTTCGCGACGGCTGAAAAGGAATACCGCGAAGCGCTCGGCCGCGAGCCGGGCAGCGGCCGTTCGTATTTCGGACTGGCCGCGTCGCTCGACGGGCTCGGCAACCCGAATGACGCGCGCGCGGCGCGCGAGCGGGCTGCGAAAGCCTGGGCGGCGGCGGATCAGGATCTGCCGCAGATGCAAAAGCTGCGGGGAACCGCAGCCGGCCCAGCCGGGCAGTAGAACGCATCGCACGCAGAACTCGCGGAACTCGCAGAAAGGCCTTTGGCGGCTGCGCGTTCTGCGGTTTCTGCGTATGGGATGTTTACTTGTCCAGGACGGCGCTCACCAAATCCCCCAGCTGCTGGGGCGTGAAGTCTTTCCCTTCCACCGTGGCCGCCAGCCGTCCGTCGCGATCGATGACGGCCGTCTGCAGCGAGTGCGTGATCAGCCCTTCATCCGCCCAGTACTGAATCCCGAAGGCGTTGCACACGCGCTCGATCTTCGCCGGCTCGCCGGTCAGGAAATGCCAGCCCGGCCCACCGGCGCGGTTCGACGCCGCATAGGCCGCCATCATCTGCGGCGTGTCGTACTTCGGGTCGAAGCTGATTGTCAGCAGGACGAGATCGCGATCCATCCGCGCGGCGAACCGGTTCCGAATCGCACGGAAGTTCTCGACCATCCGCGGGCAGTAGTCGGGCAGCGGACAGCGCGTGTAGATGAACGTGATGGCGACGACCTTCCCCTTCAGCGACGACAGCGCCAGGCCGCCGCCGTTCTGATCGACGAGATCGAAGTCGGGTATCGCCGCGCCGACGCGCACGAGCACGGGGACGGCCGGCGACTGCTGCAGTCCCGCGTCGACGGGCGCGGCCGAGACGACCTCGAGCCGATCTACCGACGAGTGGCCGCCCTTCACCGCGAGCCGAAGCTTCACGCGATCCCCCGGCGTCACCGAAACGCGCGCCGCGGCTCCGCTCAGATCGAACGGCATCGCCATCGCGCCCATGTAGCCGGGAAATGCTTCATGGGAGATCGTCACTCGCCCGCCTGGCCGATCGACCCTGAGAACGAGGCCCGTGGTCGTGTGATGTGCCGCGCATCCGGCGGCCACGAGTAGAGTAAATGCCACCACGAAGCCACGAAGACACGAAGCCAAGTTAAGTCTTCTTCCTGACTTCGTGACTTCGTGTCTTCGTGGTTGCGTTTCGCCTTTCCGCTGGCTCACGCGATGGTGATGTCCTTGCTCAGGTAGACGTCTTGAATCGCGTTCAGCAGCCGCACGCCTTCCGCCAGCGGACGCTGGAACGCCTTGCGGCCGGAAATCAGCCCCATGCCGCCCGCGCGCTTGTTGATCACGGCGGTCGTCACGGCTTCCTTCAGGTCGCTCTCGCCCTTCGATTCGCCGCCCGAGTTGATCAGGCCGGCGCGCCCCATGTAGCAGTTGGCGACCTGGTATCGCGTCAGATCGATCGGATTGTCGGTCGTGAGATCCGAGTAGACCTTCTTGTGCGTCTTGCCGAAGTTGAGCGCCGTGAAGCCGCCGTTATTGGCCGGCAGCTTCTGCTTGATGATGTCGGCCTCGATCGTGACGCCGAGGTGGTTCGCCTGGCCGGTGAGATCGGCGGACAGGTGATAGTCCGCTTCCTTCGTCTTGAACGCCGGGTTCCGCAGGTAGCACCAGAGCACGGTGAACATGCCGAGCTCGTGCGCCTGATGGAACATCTCGGTCACTTCCTGCAGTTGCCGCTTCGATTCCTCGGATCCGAAGTAGATCGTCGCGCCAACGCCCATCGCGCCCATCTCGAACGCCTGACGAATGTTCGCGAAGCGGATCTGATCGAACGAGTTCGGATACGACAGGAACTCGTTGTGGTTGAACTTGAGCAGGAACGGAATCCGGTGCGCGTACTTGCGCGCGACGGCGCCGAGCACGCCCAGCGTCGAGGCAACGGCGTTGCAGCCGCCTTCGATCGCGAGCTTTACGATGTTTTCCGGGTCGAAGTACGCCGGGTTCGGCGCGAACGACGCGCCAGCCGAATGCTCGATCCCCTGGTCCACCGGCAGGATCGACACGTAGCCGGTGCCGGCCAGACGCCCGTGGTTGATCAGCGCCTGCAGGCTCGTCATCACGCGCGTGGGGCGATCCGAGCCCGCGGTTGCGCGGTCGACGAAATCGGGCCCCGGCAGATGCAGCGCCTCTTTCGGGATCGTCTTGCACTGATGCAGCAGTAGCGGTGCATCGCTGCCGAGAATGGCCTCGATTTCGGAGAGTTGAGAAACGGTACCCAGCATGCGCGCTATTTTAGCATCGGGGCTGGCGATACAAAGTCTTCGACCACGGCGGATCCCGCGGCGGCCGCGACCATGTCCTCGATCGGCAGCGCCTGCTCGGCGGACTCCAGATCGGCGAGGCGCGCCCGCGTCGCCGGCCGCCGCGGCGTGAACAGGGTGCAGCAGTCCTGGTCGGGGATGATCGAAATCGGGAACGTGCCGATGCGCGCGGCCTCGGCCGCAATCTCATCCTTGTCCATCCCGACAAGCGGACGCAGCACCTCGAGTTCCGTCGCGGCGCCGATCGCGGTCATGTTCTCCAGCGTCTGCGACGCGACCTGTCCGATGACTTCCCCTGTCACCAGCGCGCGCGCATGCCACCGGCGCGCGACCCGCTCGGCAATCCGCAGCATCAACCGCCGGTAGATCACGACGCGGAGCGGAGGCGGAACGGCGAGGACCACCTGCTGCTGCAGGTCGCCGAAGGCCACGAGCACCAGACGCGATCGGAGCTGAAACCTGGTCAGCAGCGCCGCAATCTCGCGCACTTTCTCCTGCGACGCGCGCGACAGGATCGGATAGCTGTGGAAATGAATCAGCATCACCGAGCAACCGCGGCGCATCATTCGGTATGCCGCGACGGGCGAATCGATCCCGCCCGAGAGCAGGCACGCGACGCGCCCGCCAGTTCCGGTCGGCAATCCTCCGGCGCCGGGTTCCTTGCCGAAGAAGTAAAACGCGTGATCGGGGAGCATCTCGAGATGAATCGTGAGCGCGGGATGATCCAGCTTCACGCGCCATCCCTTTGCCTCCTTGATCCGTCCGCCGACTTCACGCTCGACCTGCGGCGACGTGAACGGCAGCCGCTTGTCGGCGCGCGTCGCCGCGACCCTGAACGATTCGGCGTCGCGATCGCCGAGGTCGCGCAGAATCGCCTCCGCCAGCGCATCGAAATCGTGGGGCCCGCGGTTCGCGTACGAAAAATTCGCGATCCCGAACACGCGGCTCACACGTTCGCGTACCTCGTCCCAGCCTGCCGCGCCGATCTCGATCTCGATGCGCCCCATGATCGACCGCACCGCGGCAATCCTCAGGCCCGCCAACGCGATCTTCAGATTGCGAACGAGCAGCTGAATGAACCACGGACGATTGCGTCCCTTGAGTGCGAGCTCCTTGTAATGAACGACGATCGTCGTCATTCAGCACAGAGCGCGGCGGCGCGATGGCCCGACCGGACCGCACTCTCGATCGTCGCCGGCAGGCCCGTGTCGATCCAATCGCCCGCGAGAAACAATCCGCGAATCGGCGTCTCCGACGGCGGCCGCTGCGGCTGTCCCGGGGCGAGTGAAAACGTCGCCCGCGGCTCGCGCACGACGGTCGCCCGGACGAGCCGCGCCGAACGGACGCGCGGCAGGGCGGCGGAGAGCTCGTCGAGCGCGAGGGCGATGAGTGCGTCGTTCGACTGTCCGACGATCGACGCGGCGCCGCTCGACACGGTCGACAGGTGCGATGCCGGCTCTCCGAAGATCAGGCCTTTGTCGAACACCCACTGCATCGTGCGGCCCGGAAGGCCGACGAACGGCTCGTCGAGCA
>Ga0310810_10002965_pt1 | contig 18405 bp, 14 predicted proteins | sample NCmetagenome_FD_207641 | JGI IMG/M metagenome (GOLD analysis project Ga0310810, IMG submission 207641) | Soil microbial communities from experimental microcosm in Duke University, North Carolina, United States - NC | ecosystem: Engineered > Artificial ecosystem > Soil microcosm > Unclassified ...
TGTGCGCTGCGTTGGATCGACGGATTGAGCTACGCTCAGATCGCCGAACGGCTTGGCATCAACGAGAAAACTGTCGAGAACCACATCGGCAACGGTCTTCGTTTCATGCGGAGTCGCCTGACTCAACATTGATCTTGGGGGTATAGCAACCCCCGTCGCGTCATTGGAGCATGCAGCATTACGACGCGGAATTCCTTGCGCTGCTCGACCGCTACCTGGCCGGGGAGTCGAGTGCCGTCGAAGCCGAGCAGGTGAGACAATGGCTCGCCGCGGATTCGGGGAATCAGGCGATTCTCAATGACGTCGACCGAATACGAGGCGTTGCGCGCAATCGTCCGCCGGCAACGCGTGTCGACGCTGCATGGACTCGCGCAGTAAGTGAGCTTGGGCTCGACGCTGGAATGGATAGCGCGCACGTAAGCGCTCCGACGATCCAGCCACGCGCACATCGACCAGCACACACTGAGACTTCGCGAAGAACCTGGACGTGGCGCGCGGTCGCTGCATCGCTTGCGGTTGCAGCAGTGGCAGCGATCGTCGTCACGACTTCGAGACCCCCGACAACTCAGCCGAAGGCCGAAGCTCGCGAATTCGCTACAGCGCGTGGTCAAAGGCTGAACGTTCAACTCGCCGACGGGAGCAAGCTTACCCTCGGACCGGCGAGCAGAGTAAAGGTCGCTGAAGATTTTGGTGCGAGTACGAGAGAGCTCACGCTCGTCGGCGAAGCGGAATTCTCGGTTCAGCACGATGCTTCGAAACCGTTCCGCGTTCATACCACCAACGGAACCGTCGAAGACCTGGGAACCGAGTTCATGATCGACGCGTATCCCGAGAACAAGGCGATGAATGTTGTCGTCGCGTCGGGAAAAGTCGCGCTCAACGGAACTGCGCTTACGCGTGGACAGCTCGGTCAGCTCGATCGAAGCGGATTGGTCACAGTCGCCTCGAATGTCGATCTGGCGTCGTGGTTCGGTTGGACAAAGGGCTATCTCACGTTTCACGACACCCCGGCAGTGGATGCATTCATCCGACTGGGCCGCTGGTACGATTTGAATTTTGTTCTCTCAGACAAGAGCCTCAATTCACTTCCGCTGACCGCATCGTTCCGCGACGAGTCTTCGTCGCAGGTGATGAAGGTTCTGGATCTAACGCTGCGCATGCGTCATGAAGTGCACGGCCGCACGGTGACTTTCTATCCGGTGCACGCACAATGAGAACGCGAGCTACCGCACTCGCGGCCGTAGTTCTTGCTTTCTTTTTGCCGGCCAAGACAAGCGCGCAGGCAAACAGCGCGCGGGGTGATGGACCGACTTTCCTCGTCGCTTCGGTTGGTCACGATGCTCCGGTCGTCATCGATGCGAGCGACGTGCCGGTGCTCCGTCGTCGGGTTTCTCTGTCGCTCGACCGAGCGTCGCTCGATGACGCACTGAGAATCCTCGCTGATAAAGCCGGAATCCATCTTTCATACAGCAGGGCGTACGTGCCACTCACACAGCGCGTAACGCTCGATGCGAAAAAAATCACAGTTGCTGCAGCGCTGACTGAATTGCTGCTGGACGCCGGCGTAGACGTCGTTCTCACACCGGGAGACCGAGTCACGCTGGTAAAGCGCTCGGCACCCACTGCGCCGATCGTGAATGGCGGAATTCTCGGCAGAATCTATGATGCTTCGACACGCCAGCCGATTGTAGGCGCAGTGGTTCGACTCGACAATGATGCTGTGGCAGGGCGCACGCGGATCGATGGAACATTCCGCATGTCCGAGGTTCCTCCGGGAGCGCATACGCTGCACGTGCGAATGCTCGGGTACACGAACATAGATCGTCGCGTCGAAGTAAACGACAACGCGGTGAGTCCCATCGAGATCGGAATGGTGCGCAGCCCATATCCGCTCGATCAGGTTGTTGTTACCGGTCCAGTCGCTCCGACTGAGCTCAAGGCAATCCCGAATGCAATCACAGTGATCACCGCGAAAGAAATCGAGCAGCGCGGAATCACGAAGATCGATCAGTTATTCCGCGGTGACGTTCCCGGTCTCTACGCTCTAAACCAGGGACCATCGGCAGCGCTCGATGAGGTCTTGATGTTTTCGCGCGGAGCCACTGCCCTCTCGGGATTCAGCGCCGGTACCGCTCTTGGAACGAATCCAATCAAGACGTACATCGATGGCGTCGAGCTGGCGGATCCGCAGTACATCAATCAGATCGACCCCGCGACCATTGACCACATCGAGATCATAGCTGGCCCGCAGGCATCCACGATCTACGGATCGAATGCGCTGAACGGAGTGATGCAAATCTTCACCAAGCGAGGCACGACAAACCGGCCGCTGACTAATGCGACACTCACGACAGGATTAATCGAAAACAACATCAGCACGTCAACCGCGCCGACGAATACAGCGATTGCTCGTGTGTCCGGAAATCAGCCGTCGTTCTCGTACGATCTTGGAGGGTCGGTAGACCACGTTGGAGCGTGGACACCTTCAAAAAGAACGACGCGCTACAGCGGCTCGGGCGGCATTCGACTCAGCTATGGAATGTTTGCGCTCGACGCCAGCGCACGCCGCGGGAAGACGCAAAACGATCGGCGTGGTGACATTCGTCAGGTTCAAACTGCGTGGAGAGAGCTCGGCCTGACTCAGCCGAACGGAACCGCCGGAGTGTCCCCACCTGCGACCAGTACGCTCAACGGTCAGACACTTGGCCTGACTCTGAGATTTACTCCGACGACCTGGTGGGTGCACGAGCTCGTGGTCGGTAAAGATCAAACCAACTCCGAGCTTCTCGGAACCGCACCCGGATTCATTACGCCCGCAGATTCTCTGATCTCGTACACACAGTTCAAGGAGTGGCGTACATCGGAACGTTATTCCACGAGCGCGAAAATTCCATTCGCGCGCATCGCAGCAGCAACGCTGACGTTCGGAGCAGATCACTGGAACAGCAGAACGTTGAATGCAACCGCAAGCTCGACGTCGCCTATTGGCCCCCTCGGCGACAAGACGGTTGTCAAAGATCCGCCGGGTAAAAACACAGGTGGGTTTTTACAAACACAACTTGGACTATGGGATGCGTTGTTCCTGACGTACGGTTTGCGTGCGGAGTGGAATCCGAATTACGGCGACGAAGCGCAGCCGAATTATGCTCCTCGCTACGGCGCTGCATACACACGCGATTTCGGAATGATCACCGCCAAGCTCCGCACGAGCTATGGACGATCGACCCGCCCGCCGTCGGTGCGTGCAAAGATCGCAACTCCGGAAACAAATCCGGTTACGATCGCACTCTACGGAAATTTCAATTCTCAAGTCGCGAATCCGGACATTGGACCCGAGACTCAACAGGGAATCGAAGCGGGTCTCGAGCTGTATCTGCGCAGTCGTGCTTCACTCGTCGTCACGCGATACAACCAAACCGTCGACAACCTCATCACACGCGTTCAGCCTGTCGATAGCGTTCGCTCACTCGCGCCCAATCCTCAGCTCGCAGACCACCTCGACGCGCAGGGCTTTGGTTACCTGTACATCAATCAGAATCTGAATGTCGGCAGCATTCGCAATCAGGGATGGGAGCTTCAAGGCTCGCTCTTCCTCGGACCGTTTGTCACACGCGGGACATACTCGTGGACAAAGAGCCGGGTAATCGGCATCACACCCCAGTATGCGAAGCTGTTTTTGAACAACGCGCTCTATCAAGTTGGCCGACCGTTCGATTATCTGCCGGAGCACACGTGGGCGCTGACACAGTCATATGCGAGGAGAGCAACGAATCTTGCGCTCACGCTCAATGGCCACGGCCAATTCTACAAAGGCCGCGATTATCTCACTCTCAACGCGTTCACCACGTTCCGTGATCCCAGTTATCGCCTGAGGCAGAATCTCCCGAGCTTCTATCGAGGGCTCGGACCGAAACACGTCACCGCTGATTTCAATGCATCACAGCGGTTCACGTCCGGCATAGAAGGCCTCGTGCAGGTTCAAAACCTCACGGACTACTATCAGGAAGACATCGACGTCGCGTTTCCGGCGATTGGCCGGCAGAGCAAGATCGGCGTGAGAGTAAAGTTCTGATGCCCTCGATCTCTCGCCGCGATTTTCTCACACGCGTAGCAGTTGGCGGAACTGCGTTGGCATTGCCTCAGTTCCTCGTAAGCGCATGCTCTGATGTAATCGGAAATCCAACGGAAAGTGCGACTCTGGATCTCTCAACCGATCCGGGAGTGCTCAACTACTTCTACGCGATTTCGCAGCTTCAGTCTGATTTCTGGACACGCGCGCAACTAAATCGCTTTCCCGGAATTACGACGGCTGAATCGACGGCGATGGTCTTTCTCTTCACACACACGACAAATCAGCGAAACTGGCTTCAGACTTACCAGACATTCGGCCGGGTGACGGATGTTCTGACGTTTGATTTCTCGAACGTCGATTTCACGAATCGATCTACTTCGTTCGGTACCGGAATCGTCATTCAGGATGCAGCATCGGCGGCGTATGCGGGTGGAATCAAGTATCTAACGAGTGCAGACAACATTGTGCTCGCGTCGAAACTCGCGAGCATCGCAGCCCGGCACTCCGCAATGGTGCGAGACTTCGGCGATCTGTTCGCCGGTGGAAGTACGCGCGCCTCGTTCGCCGGCGATGACATAATCGGTCCGACGGGACTCGAGCCTGCAGCGAGCCCAACCGACGTCATCGCGACGCTCCAGAAATATTTCAAGACCACCCTCAGCGTTCGCGGCGCATGATGCAAGATCCAACCGCTGCGCTTCAGCTCGCCGCCAAGCTCGAATACCTCGAAGCTGCTTTCTATGCGCTCGGCGTATCTGCATTTACAACCGGAGCCCAGGCATTCACAGCAGGTGAGCTGTCCGCAGTTCAGCAGATTCTCAAGCACGAGAACGCGCACGTCACCCTCATCAAGTCGATACTGGGAACCAGTGCGCCGGCGCAGCCCGCGAGCTCGACGTACGATTTCACTGCGGGCAGCGGAACGAAGAACGGCCCGTTCCCAGCGGTGCTTACGACTAAAGCCGAGTTCCTGAAAGTTGCGCAGCTGCTCGAGGATATGGGCGTGCGTGCGTACAAAGGACAGCTCGCGAGTTTTCTTGGCGACAAGTCGAACATCACGACGGCGATGCAGCTCCATCAGGTTGAAGCAAGACATGCGGCGATGATTCGGCGCCTGCGCGCTCAGAACGCGTGGATCAGCGGAGCGTCATTCGATGCAGGATACACAGGCTCTGCGACAACTGCGGGCACGCAGGCTTCGACAGCTGTCAAAGTTTATGGAGTGACAGTCACTGATCCGTTGACGGTGAGTACGAGCGAGGACAATCGGGTTCAGGGAAGCGTTCCCAACCAGGCTTCCGATTCTTTCGACGAGCCTCTTGCCACTGCGGACGTCACCGGGTTTGTGGCATTGTTCGGTGTTTCATAGAATGCAGAGGAGACTCAATCTCCAGGCTGCAATTGCATTGAGCGTCGCGTTTTCATTCGGCTGCTCAAACTCAACAGGCACGTCGCGCGACCAGCCTCCCGCGCACATCCGGATCATCAATTCGGTTTATCGAGGTCCGACGCCGCAGACCGCTGCTCCGGTAACGATTGATTACCTCATCGATGGGACAACGGAATCGCCAGGTGTAGCAGGCCTGACCGGAAACACAATTGCAACCGGTGGCACGCTCAACTTCCGTGACATCTCGGTCGGCGTTCACGCATTCATGGCAAGAATCGCCGGACAATCAACGACAGCCGATTCATTGTACACGACAACCACCAATCTTCCGTGGGTACCACGCCAATACATCACGGCGAATTCGTATTACACGCTTATCGTCGCGGGCCAGCTCCCGGCCACAGGGCCGATCAACAACAACACAATTCCGTTCAATCTCGTTGTTGACGATCAGTTTCCACCCGTCAAAGTGAACGGGAATTATCAGGCGAGATTCCGGGTCATCAACGCGGCCCCGTACGTTGCAGCGAGCGGCAACGGCTCGACACTGAACGTGTTCATCACTCCCGGAACAACCCCGCCGCCAACTCTCACGACAATTTCTGCGCTCACAACTGCGACGTATCGCAACGCATCTGCATATCTGAATGTCGACGCCGGTCAGTACGTGCTGACACTTGCAGTAGGTACTGCGACAATAATTTCGCAGCAAGTTATCACGTTCACCGCCGGCGAAGTGCGCACATTCATCGTGCAAAGCAACGGACCAGCACCGGTTCCAAGCGCGGCGAACAACAAGGTCACGTCGATAGTCGATCAGTCATTCTGATCTGCAGTCGATTTCTACCAACTGACCTTCGATGCCACAGTCACGCCGCAGCTTTCTGAAATCTCTTTCCGCTGCTGCGTTGGCTGCTGGATATCCGGCAACAACGCGGGCGGATCCACAATTCAGCGTCGATCGCTATGCGCACGCCGGCGATCCGCTGTTCAAGGATCTTGCAGCACGCGCGCTCGACGCAGCAAAGGCGGCGGGAGCAAGCTACGCCGATGTTCGATTTACTCGCACGCGAACGGAAGTCATCAGCTCGTTCGGAACTGGATCTTATCAGGTTCAAACCGACGACGAGCATGGCGCGGTCGGCGTACGCGCGCTGACTGACGGCGCATGGGGCTTTGCATCCAGTCCGCTCTGGACGCCGGATGAAGCCGCACGGTTAGGCCGCGACGCAGCGAGTCAGGCGAAGTACAACGCCCGCGGACACAAACGGAAAGTCTCACTCGGCAATGCTCCTCCTGCCGTAACCGGTGAATGGACAACACCGATCAAGACAGATCCATTCAACATCTCCCTCGCTGAAAAACTCGAAGTGATGTGGGCGCTGAATGAAATCGCAGAACGTCTCGACGAGCCTGCAACGATTGGCTCTTACATGATTTTGCATCACCGGCGACAGGAAAAAACTTTTGCGTCGACTGACGGCTCGTTCATCACGCAAACGCTGTTTGTCTCGCACCCGCACCTTCTTGTTTTTGCGCAGGACAATCGTGGGATCGGACAATCGCGCACACTCGACGCAATGCAGCCTGCTCAGGTGGGTTGGGAAAGAATGGCCGGACCTTCATACGGCGATGCGATTCCGGACGCTGTCGACGAAGCAGTCAGAGCTCTCGACGCCGAGCGCGTGACTCCCGATCGATACGATATCGTGCTCGATGCGTTGGCGATGGCGCAGCTCGTCGCAATGACGATTGCAGTTCCTGCGGAGCTCGATCGTGTTCTTGGATATGAAGCAAACGCAGGTGGCACGAGCTATCTCGCGCCGCCGGAAGAAATGCTTGGAAAATTTGCGCTTGGTCCGCGTTTTCTGAACGTGGCTGCAAATCGCTCGCGTGCGGGCGTGATAGGCACAGTCAAATGGGATGATGAAGGTGTTGTTCCGACGAGCTATCCCGTCATCAAGGATGGCGTGCTCGTGAGCTATCACACGAATCGCGAGCTGGCCGCAGCGCAAGGCACTCCGTCAACGGGAAATGCTGCGAGCGATAACGCAAGTCAGTTCACCCTTCTTCAGCCGCCGAATATCGAAATGCTTCCCGGTACTTCCGATGTGTCGCTGAACGATCTCGTGTCGCAGCTCGATCACGGCCTCGTCATACTCGGCGGCGCGCCCGGACCTGGCAGTCATGGGATTGTGAGCGTCGACCGGCAGCAGCTCAACGGAGAAATCGGTGGAGGAATGGTTTACGAAGTCAAAAAAGGAAAGCGAGTCGGGTATCTCAGAAATGTGGAGTGCCTGTTTCGCTCGCCCGATCTTTGGAAATCGCTCAAGGCAATCGGCGGACAGCGATCGCAGGTATGGACCGCTTCAACGATTGGAAAGGGTCAGCCGAATCAGAATCTCACGTTCGGTTCCGCAGGTGTTCCAGCGCTTTTTACAAAAGTCGCTGTGACTGACATAACGCGACGAGCATGACCGAAAGATTCCTGTCGCAGGACGCATGTCGGGATTTGCTTCAGCGAGTGATTCGATTGAGCACAGGCGGCGGTGAAGTACAAATCTCCGTCCGCAGCCGGTGGACCGGAAACCTTCGCTGGGCGCGCAATGAATCGACGAGCAGCGGCGACACAACCGCGCACAACATCAACATCACTCGATTCATTCGCGGCGCATCGGCGTCCGCTTCGACAAATCAGATAGACGATGAATCACTTCGGGCGTGCATCCGTCGCGCCGAGCTTCGCATTCTGTACCGCACTCCGGATCCCGATGCACCGCCTCTCAGATCGGCCGAGACATACATCAAGACGAATCTGTGGAATGACGAGACATTTGGCCTCGATGCAGACGCTCGGGCGGGGATTCAACAGAAAATCGTCGAGCCCGCAGTGGCCGAGCAGTTGTTCTCGTTCGGGTATCTGGAGATAACGGCTGTCGGGAACGGAGTGATGAATTCGGCCGGACTGTTCGCGTATCTACCGCAAACGCGCGCGGAATTCAGTGTCACCGTGCGAAATCCAAAGGCCACTGGGTCAGGATGGGCTGGAACAGAAAACAACGATTGGCGAAAGATCGACGCCGAAAAGGTCACCGCGCGCGCGATAGAGAAATGCAAATCATCTGCAAATCCAGTCGCCATAGAGCCTGGGAGATACACTGTAATTCTCGAGCCGCAGGCCGTCGGCGATTTGATGGAGCCGCTCGTGAGATCGTTGATCCGTCCTCCTGCTGAGATGGGACAAGGACCGTGGGCTGACCGAGCAGACGAGATCGAGGAGCAGACAAATCCGATGTCGGAGATCGCATCGACTCTTTCCACCCGTCCGACTCAAGGCGGCGGTTCGTCGCGCATCGGCAAACGCGTGCTCGATGCGCGAATCACGATCTCCGCCGATCCTGCCGATCCCGATGCGCCCTTCGTTCCATTTGCATTCGACACTTTGCCGTACCGCGCAGTGAAATGGATCGAAGCGGGAGTCCTGAAAGAGCTGTCGTATCCGCGACAGTATGCACTGTCGACTCTCAATCGATCTGATCCGTTGAACAATAGCGGAGCGTTCAGAATGACCGGCGGGCCGACATCAGTCGATGAAATGATCGCGGCAACCGGCAGAGGAATTCTGATTACGCGACTCACGAACGTGCATACGATCATCGCCGAATCGCTTTTTTGCGGCGGAACGACATCCGACGGGTTGTGGCTCATCGAGCACGGCAAAATCTCACGGCCGCTGAAAAACTTTCGCTTTCGCGAGTCGCCGCTCTTTGCATTCAACAACATCGAAGCGATCGGAGCCCCTGAGCGAGTATTGCTCGACATGCCGAGCATTTGTCCGCCGATCAAGGCTCGCGACTTCAGCCTGACCAGCCTCGCCGATGCGATCTGATTTTCCATGCAGCGTGGCTGTCCTGCTCCTCGGCGTCTCGATCCGCGTATCGGCACAGGACCCGGTCAAGCCATTCGAAGGTTTCACTCCTGGCGCGTGTCTCTGGGTTCCGCGAATGGTCGAACGTTTTGCGTTGCGTGATCATCCCGACACGAGTGCCTACAATCCAACGAAAGATTCGACGATTCGCCTCGCGCGAGACAGCGCACAAGTTTGCGGTACTTCAGCTCCGGCGCCAACCGCCGGAGTTGCACTGCTCGATGAAGCGCGCGTACAGCTCGTGACGGGCGATGACGCCGCAGCTAGAGCAACCGCATCCCGGTACTCGGGTTCGTTAACCGACATCGAAAAGAAAGCATGGGCGCTTCATCTCATTGTCGATGACAATGCGCACGCGCGACCCGAGCGACTGACTGACGCTGCGGCAGCACTCGCAGAGTTGGATAAGCTGGGACCACCGGGCACACGCGCGAGTGTGCTCTCACATCTCACAATGGCCAGAGCTCAGCGCGATCGGTGGAATGATTCGGCTGCGACTGCAGAAGCCTCCGCTTCGATTGCGAAATGGAGGACACTGTCACCGGACGCTGCCCTCGATCTGGCTGCGTCTGTCGTTGAAGCGTTTGTCATGAAGTCCGAGATCGCGTTGCGCACCAGAAATGCCGAAGCCGCGCGGGCGATTCTCGACACTGCATCGCAGACTGTACCATCGGCGGCCGGCGGAGCGCGCCGCCAGATCGATGCAGTGCGACGCCTGTACTCGGTAGCCGGCAAAAAAGCCGCGCCAGTACAAGCCACTTATTGGTTCAACCTGCCTGACACGAATCGCGTACGTCCTGTCCCGGGACACGTGTCGATCATGCTCGAGGCAACACACACCTGCGGATCGTTCTGCCGGCCGCGATATCGCGCGCTCGCCAGATATGCTGCCCGATTCGGTCAGCGCGGATTCGACATCATCAACTTCACAAAGACTGTCGGCTTCTATCGCGATGTAGCGCCAGTCACACCAATCGAAGAAGCGAGGTATGACAGCTCGCTCTTCATCGCCGGCCGACAGATGCCAGGCGCACTGGCAATTTACGAGACGAAGTTTTCATGGCTGCCGGATGGGCGAAGAGTAAACGAGAGAACTCCGCAGGAATTGAATTTTCCGCTCGCTTCGCTGGTGATCATCGACAAGCGTGGCGTCATTCGATACGCCGCCTTCGGATGGGACCCGGTTCTGGAAGAGCCACTCGCCAAGCTCATCGACCGACTTCTTTCAGAAGACGCTTCGTCCGGAACCCCGTGACGACTGCGGAGCGCGAGAATTTGCTGGCCGGAGCGGAGCGTCTGCGCGCTGAAATCTCAAAGCGCATCGTCGGGCAGAAAGAAGCGATCGAAGAGATTCTGCTCGCGATTGTCGCCGGCGGTCACGCGTTGCTCGTTGGCGTCCCCGGGCTCGCGAAGACCTTGATGATTCGCTCGCTCGCGGAAGCGCTTCATCTGCATTTCCGCCGAATTCAATTCACTCCGGATCTCGTTCCCGCGGACATTACCGGAAGCGAGATCATGGAAGAAGATCGCGCAACGGGCCATCGCGCATTTCGATTCGTCAAAGGACCGATCTTCGCGAATGTAATTCTCGCTGACGAGATAAATCGCGCGCCGCCACGGACGCAGGCCGCGCTACTCGAAGCAATGCAGGAGCATAGCGTCACTGCCGCCGGCGTAAGAATGCCGCTACCGCGCCCGTTTTTTGTTCTCGCCACGCAAAACCCGATCGAGCAGGAAGGAACGTACCCGCTCCCCGAAGCTCAGCTCGATCGGTTTTTATTCGAGATCAGAGTCGGTTATCCGGACGAAAGCGATGAAGTCCGAATTCTGAAATCGACCACGAGCGCAGACTTACCTGCGCTTAATCCGATTCTCGGTGATGCAGAGACGCTCGCGCTGCAGTGTCTCGTTCGCGATGTCTCCGCCGAAAACGGCGCACTGTCATACGCTGCGGCTCTAGTCCGTGCCACGCGTCCCGATAATCACCGTGCGCCGCGAATCGTGAAACGCTACGTCCGCTGGGGCGCCGGACCACGTGGCGGACAAGCCCTCATACTTGGCGCAAAAGCATTCGCGCTGATGAACGGCAGGTCAGCCGTCGCAACCTCCGACATTCAGCGCGTGACCCATGCTGTTCTCCGTCATCGTGTACTTCCCAACTTCGCAGCCGACGCCGAAGGCGTAAGCGTCGAGTCGATCATCGACGAGCTGATTGCCAGCATAGATCAACCCAAGAGAGGCAACTCGCATTGAAAACTCTTCTTCTAACATTCCTGCTTGGCGTACCCGTGCTCGCCCAGGAACCGGCGCTTTCGACGCCACTCCCGGTGGACACGAATGTCAAAGTTGGAACGCTGTCAAATGGCCTTCGCTACTACATTCGCCGAAACACGACGCCGCTCCAACGCGCCGAGCTTCGTCTCGTAGTAAACACGGGCTCGATTCTCGAGAAGGACAATCAGCTGGGCTATGCGCACTTCATCGAGCACATGGCGTTCAATGGCACCACGCACTTCGCGAAGAACGATCTCATCAGTTATCTGCAATCTGTCGGCGTGAGATTCGGCGCTGATCTCAACGCGAGCACCTCCTTCGATGAGACCGAATACATCCTGCCGGTTCCGACTGCAAATCCAAAAGTTGTAGATCAGGCATTCACGATTCTGGAAGATTGGGCGCACGGTCTCCTGTTCGACTCCGCGGAAGTTGTCGCCGAGCGTGGAGTTGTTCGCGAAGAGTGGCGTGGTGGAAGAGGCGCTGGTGAACGAATGCTCGAGCAGTGGTTTCCAAAAATCTTTCGGAATTCCATGTACGCGCGCCGTCTGCCAATCGGCACTGAAGCGAGTATCATGTCGGCCACGCCATCAGAGCTCCGGGCCTTCTATAAGGAATGGTATCGTCCCGATCTCATGGCCGTTGTAGCTGTTGGTGATTTCAACCCAGCCGATATCGAAGCCGAGATAAAGAAACATTTCGCTGCGATTCCGGCGACGCCAAATCCGTCGCCGAGAACTACCGCAACGGTTTCACCTGACACTGCGGCAATCGTCGCGATTGCAACCGACAAGGAAGCAACGAGTACGCGCGTAAGTCTGATGTTCCAGCAACCGCGCGCGCCGACGGCAACCGTTGGCGATTATCGTCGCGATCTGGTTGGCTCTCTCGTATTGCAAATGTTGAACGCTCGGCTCGGCGAGATCGCACAGAAACCGACCGCCCCTTTCCTCGACGCTCGCGCGTCGAGAGGTGGATTCCTTGCGAGAAACGTCGTCCGATTTTCGCTCGATGCTCGCGTCCGCGACGGCGAGGAAGAGAAAGGTCTCGAAGCAATCGTTACTGAAGTCCGCCGCGCACAACAATTCGGTTTTCTGCAAGCAGAGCTCGATCGTGCTCGCGCAAACATGATTCGCGACTTCGAGCACCAGAATGCCGAGCGCGAGAAATCTCAATCCGCGATGTATGCAGAAGAATACGTTCGGAACTTTCTGCAGGCTGAGCCATTTCCAGGAATCGTTGCTGAAAGCCGGCTTGCAAATCAACTACTTCCGGACGTCACGCTTGCAGAAATCAATGGCACCATAGCGAGCTGGATCAATGGAACGAGCCCTGTGGTTCTCGTGCAAGCCCCACAACGACCAGGGATCTCAGTAGCGACTGAGAGCCGGCTTCAAAGCGCACTCGACCGTGCGTCGAAGACTTCAATAGCCGCGTATAGCGAGAGCTCAACCAGCGGTGATTTGATCGCCAGCTTGCGACCGTCCGGAAAAATCGTTTCAAGTCGCTCGATACAGGGTGCCGGCATTACGGAATGGAAACTTTCCAACGGCGCTCGTGTTCTCGTCAAACCGACTGATTTCAAGTCGGACGAAATTCTACTCGGAGGTTATTCGCCCGGCGGAACGTCACTCGCGTCCGACAAGGACTTCGTGTCGGCAGTTTTTGCAGCACAAATCGCCGGCGTGAGCGGCCTCGGATCCTTCAGCCGCCCTGATCTGATCCGGAAACTTTCAGGAAAGTCCGTCGCACTGACGTCGTCGGTTGCCGAAACGCTCGAAGAGCTTGCTGGCAGAACCACGCCGAATGATCTCGAGACTTTACTCCAGATCCTCTACCTCCAATTCACCGGAACACGATTCGATAGCGCAGCGGTCGCGGCGTTTCAAAGCAACATGGCGTCTATTGCCGCCGATCGCGGAGCTTCTCCCGACGAAGTGTTCAGGGACACGATGCAGGTGACGATGTCCCAGCACGATATTCGGTCACGACCGCTAACCACGCAGCTCCTCGCAGAAGTCAACCCGCAGAAATCACTTCAATTCTTCCGCGATCGTTACTCAAATGCGCGCGGATACGCGTTCGTGTTTGTCGGAAACGTCGACACAGCCACATTGCGTCCGCTCGTCGAGCGGTATATCGCGTCACTCCCAAGTGCAGCGAAACTGGATAGCGCGCGGAATGTCACCCATGGTTATCCCCGAGGCGTTGTCGAGCGAACAGTTCGAAAAGGTCTCGAGCCCAAGGCGAGCACGGTGATCACGTTTACCGGCCCGTGTGCCTATACCGCCCAGTCGCGATTCGCCATTCGCTCAGTGGTCGCGGTTCTTCAGCAGCGGCTTAACGAATCGCTCAGAGAAAAACTGGGAAAGACCTACAGCCCGGGTGTCCGCGGCTCGTGCGGAAATGAGCCGCGTCAGGAATACGCGATCTCGATTCTCTTCAGCTCAGCGCCCGCTGATGCCGAGGTGCTTACGAAAACAGTTTTTGCGTTGATAGATACGCTGAAAACCAAAGGGCCAACGAGCGACGAAATTGAAAAAGTCCGCGAGCAGATGATTCGCGCTCGCGAGGTCGATCAGCGGCAGAATACTTTCTGGCTCTCGAATATTCTGATTCGCGATCACACACGTGAATCGTTATCCGATTTTACTGGCGAATTCGATCGTCTTGTAAAAGGATTGAATTCCAGAATGGTGATGGCCGCCGCAAAAAAATATTTCGACTTCAAGAACTACGCGCGATTTGTGCTTCTGCCGGAATCTCCCTGACTGCGAACGCCGAACGCAGCATTGAAATCGCCGCGTAAAGGACGACGACGATCACGATCCAGCGAACGTAGAGAAGCGGTAACCCACTGACCAGAAACGCCGCTATCAAAATGGCCGGCATTCCGCCAAGCGTTAAACCAAGCGCGGGGCGCAACGAATAACTGCGCTCGCGAATGAAGCGAATGCTCGCTACCGGAACTAGAAACGCACAGGACCCCATCATTATGGGAAACGCAGCCTTCGGACTCATCCCAAGCAAGCTCACCATAATCATGCTCGGCGCATACATCCCGATCCCGAGCGTCATCAGTGCGCCGAGTATGAAGTTCACGAGCACAGCGAACGCGAGGGCGACACCCGTGACTCCAATGGCATCTCCTCCCGCTGGAAGCAATTTCAACACGGAGAGCAGCATCAGCGTCGCCGAAACGATCAGCGCGAACCCCATTCCGATCTGAACCTTTCTTTTCGGCAGATTTGCCACGACACCGGCACCGAGCCATGCACCGATCGTTGCAGCCGCGATCATTAGAAGCAGCGTCCGCGCATCGACAGCGATCAACGCTACGATAATGAAAGTCTGAAGCACACCCGTTAGCGACGACCCGACATTCAACGTTCCTGGAATCAAACGGTCATCGACCATGCGCTTCAGCTTGAAGATCGAGGTCGTGGGCGCATACATCCCGATCCCCAGCGTGTCGAAGAAGTTCACCACAAAGCCGACACCCAGCTCAAGGGGAGTGGGGAATCGTACATCGGTCTTCGATCGAATGATCGCGCGAACCCAATACCCGACGAACAAAACAGTAAGAGCCCCCAGCGCTATGAAGAGCAGGGAGATCGGATTCATCAAGAGACTTTTCGAGTCTTCTTGCGAAGGAAATCCATCAGGATGAACTGACCAAGCGTCATGGTATTCGTGAAGTACGCCTTACCGCGACTGATCTCTGAAACGCGCTTGACGAATTCCACGAGTGCACGATCGCGAGCAAGCATGAACGTGTTGATCATGATCCCAGCTCGGCGACAATTTGCAACCTCCTTCAGCGTCTCCCCAACAACGGCCATGTCGAGTCCCATCGAATTCTTGTAGATGTGACCGTTGGGCATCGTGAGCGCACTGGGCTTCCCGTCGGTGATCATCACGATCTGACGCATGTCTTTCTTCTGCGCGAGAAGAATTCGCCGCGACATCTTCAATCCTTCCGCGGTGTTCGTGTGATACGGGCCGACCTGCGCCTGCGGCAGCATCGCAAGCGGAATCTCCTCCGCCGAATCGTGAAACAACACGACACGCAACGTGTCGCCGGGAAATTGAGTGCGGATCAAATGCGTAAGAGCCAACGCGACTTTCTTCGCAGGAGTGAATCGATCTTCCCCGTACAAAATCATCGAGTGCGATGTGTCCAGCATCAGAACCGTCGCACACGACGAGCGATACTCAGCTTGCCGCACCATGAGATCGCCGTAATCCAGATCCATCGGAATGTCGAGCGACCCCGTTCGCGCGAGAGAGTTCTTCAGCGTCTCGTTCACGTCGAGATTCAGCACATCCCCGAACTCGTACGGCTTGCTGTAACCGTCCGCTTCGATTCCCGTCGCGAGATACGGAGTGTCGTGACTTCCAAAACTCGACTTTCCGAGCGAGCTCAAAATCGAGCGCAGAGATTTGTAGCCGAGGAAATCGATTGCCTTGTCCGTCAGATTGAACTGAACGGATTTGGACGCAGCATGCGCTAGCCCACCCGGTCCCGTCACGGACTGATGACCCGCAGGCATCTGCGGCGGCGCATCGAGATTCAGATATCCCTGCTCGCTCAACTTCTTCACGAGGTCATCGAGAAGCTCCGCGAGCTTGTCTTCCGAGTCTTCGGTACCATCGCCGCGCAATGCCTCGAGCAGCTCGGGAGTGAACTGTCCGCTCTCGATCAATGCGTCGAGGATTGCCTGCTTCAGCGCTTCGATCGAGCGATCCGCGTCCTCCTGAAAATCACCCCACGGATCGAACTGACTTCCACCCGCGAATCCCGATTGCAGCAGAAAATCGGCGAGCTTTCCGAGCAGCGCCTGCAAATCGACAGCATCCGCCATCTCGGCGCTGAAGCGCGAGTATGTGTGCGACCGCATGCCGAATAATACAGTACGTCCCAGGTGCGTGTATAATCCCTCGTAATGCCAGAAGGGCGCCCCTCTTTCAATCCGTTCCGTGTGCTGCAGGCGCACCGGAATTTTCGCCTCTTCTGGATCGGCCAGACCATCTCCCTCATCGGAACATGGATGCAGCAGGTCGGCCAGGGATGGCTCGCGCTGCAATTGTCGAACAGCGCGTTCATAGTCGGACTCGTGAGCGCAGCCGGCTCACTGCCGATTCTGTTCTTCTCGCTTTACGCCGGCGTGATCGTCGACAGACGCGACAAGCTGCGCATGGTAAAAATTGCCCAGGTTCTCCTGTCTCTCGAAGCCGCAGTTCTATGGTGGGCCGTGTGGGATAAGTGGATCACGATTCCCTCGCTGGTAATTCTCGCTGCCATCAACGGTTTGATCAGCGCAGTCGAGATTCCCGCTCGACAATCATTGATTGTCGACCTCGTCGGACGCGACGACGTCGTCGATGCGATCGCGTTGAACTCTGGCGGATTCAATCTCGCGCGCATCATCGGTCCCTCGATTGCCGCAGCCGTAATCGCGGGGCTCGGACTATCGTGGTGCTTCGGAATCAACGCCGTCAGCTACATCGCGGTAATCGGTTGTCTCGCCGCAATTCATCTTCCGAAGTTCGTACCCGCCGAGACGATAGTTGCCGCACGCGAAGGATTCCGGGAGGGGATCGATTACATCCGCTCGCGCCGCGACGTAACGGGAATCATGTGGCTGATCGCAGTCTATTCGATTTTCGGATTTCAGTATCTGGCGATGATGCCCGTGATTGCGCGTGACGTGCTTCACACCGGCGCCGGCGGCTACGGATTTCTCGTTACGCTCGTTGGCGTGGGCGCTCTCAGCGGCGCGCTCTTGCTCGCCGGTCTCAGCTCGCGCATTCGCAGGGGAAAACTTTTTCGCATCTCCGCGATTGCGTTTGCCGTGCTCCTGCTCGTGTTCTCACTCGTACGTGTAAAAGAAGTTGCTGGTCCGCTTCTCGTACTCGTCGGATTGACGATGATGGTCAACGGCGCGCTCGCGAATGGAATTCTCCAATCACTTGTCCCCGATGAGCTCCGGGGCAGAGTGATGGCCGCGTACGTCTTTGTCTACGTCGGCTTTACGCCAATCGGCTCACTGATTGCCGGAACGATCTCGCATGTAATCGGTGTTCAGTGGGCAATCGGCGCCGGCGCCGCGATAATGCTGCTCTTCGCGACGTTCGCATTCTGGAAATTTCCGGAGATGCTGAGAGTCTAGCGTCGCGTTGCAGCCGGAGTGCCGCGCACGTACGCGATGTAATCCGTCGTCGCAGGTGTATCTCCACCCGCGCGAACTGCCGCGGCAATCTGGCCACGATGATACGCACCATGCAGAGCGACGTGAATCAAAATATCGGCCGGTGAGTTGGTGTATTCGTCGCCGATACTGTTGCGATATGTAACGCCACCGCTCAGCGCAATCTCGTCCATCGAGTCGATCAGCGCCGAGAGCTCATCGGCATTTCGTGTCCCGATTTCCGCGCACTGAGCGAGCGACAGCTTCGGCCAGACCGGGAGCTCTGATGTCTCTCCTCTGATGCGTGCCAGCCACACGTGCTCGGTTGCGATGAGATGCGAGAAGAGATCGAGCGTGTGGGCCGGAGGATTTCGGGCCTCCACCAGCGATTGGTGTACGCGCTGGTCAGCCCAGCGGAGGTGAGCGGCGAGCTTCTGAAAGAATTCGTTCATCGGGGTGGACACGTTGGGTGGATAATTTTACGAAAAAAGACCTTCCGTAACCCTCAAAACCACAAATCGGGGCATCAAAAACGGCCTCCAATCGATTA
>Ga0310810_10002966_pt1 | contig 18403 bp, 13 predicted proteins | sample NCmetagenome_FD_207641 | JGI IMG/M metagenome (GOLD analysis project Ga0310810, IMG submission 207641) | Soil microbial communities from experimental microcosm in Duke University, North Carolina, United States - NC | ecosystem: Engineered > Artificial ecosystem > Soil microcosm > Unclassified ...
AAGGCGTCGCACGTCCCGCCCAGATGGTACTGGACGATCTCGCCGCAGATCGTGAACAGCCCTCCCGCGACGACGGCCCCATCCCGCGTCACCACGAACAGTTCCAGCGCCTCGCCCAGGCCGCTCACGAGGCGGGAGAAATACTCCGGCTCGAACAAGTAGGAGTGGTGCGCCTTCACCCGGCGCATCGTCTGATGATAGATGTCGACGAACTCGGCCAGGTGGCGCTTGTCGCGGTCGCGCTGGCCGACGAGACCCGCGCGCCGCAGCTTCCCGATGCGCGCCCTCGTCGATGGGCGGTAACGCGCCCACTGCTCCTCCGGCGACCGAGTGAGGTCGATCGACACCGTCTCGCCCTCCGGCCTGCACTCACCGAGCGCGGCCAGCATCCCGCGCTGCGGGATCAGCGGGTGAAGTCGCGAAAACACGGTCACGATGCGGCGGGCGGCCAGCGCGTCGGTCAGCCCCTTCTGGAAGCTCCGCACCACGGACGCGGGCATCCCGGCGTGCGATGCGAGCGGTCCCGCGTAGCCATAGACCGAGGTCGCGTCGCTCCACGCCTCGCGGCCGGATGCCTCCACCGGCCGTAGCAAGAGCGGAAGGGCGATCGTGTAGGGGCCGTCGTGATACGCAAAAAGGTGCGCGCGGCCCTCGCCCCGCTCCTCCGCGATGCGATGATACTGCGCCAGGTGGTGGAAGTCGTGCCGCGCCACCTGGGCGAGCACGCCGTTCCAGTCTTGCTCCTGGGCGGCCGGCACGACGCGAAAGCGCGGGGCCTCGTGAATCATGCGGCCCTCGTCCCACCGTGATCGCCGGCGCCCACGACCACCACGTCCCGCCGCGCCGTCCGCAGATCGGCTTCGCCCTCTCCGGAAGCGGACCCACGACGCAGGGCATACCCGAACAGCATCCCGGCGAGCGCCCAGAACAGCAACGCCCCATCCCGCACGAAGAAGTCGTTGGTCATGTTGCGAGCCAGTACCCCAGCGACCATCGCCGCCCCCGCGAGTCCCGCCAGCTGGGCCCGGGGCTCTCCACGACCCGCCAGCTCCCAGAAGCGCCACGCAAGCGAGGCGAACACGGCCAGCACCGCCACCATGCCCGGCACGCCCGCGCTGATGCCGTAGGTGAGCACGAGGTTGTGCGGGTGCAAGTACACCGCGCCCTCCTCGGCCGGAAGCAAGGTGGGGTAGGCCTTGCTCAAGACGGCGCGTCCGAAGCCGGCCCCGGTCAACGGATGCGCGAGAATCTCTTCGCCGACCTTCTTCCACACCCGGGGCCGCGAATCATTCCCCAGCGCCATCGGCGATTGCGGATCGCCTCCGGTCCGGTATCGCTCGCTGAGGTAGACCCCGCCGCTCACCACGCCCAGCACGATGAGGCCCGCCAGCGCCAGACGGAGCGGGGCGACCGCTCCGGCGCGGACCCGCCACCGCCACACGCACACGATGGCCGCCTGCACGCCGAGCGCCGGCCACAGCGCCCGCTCGGCGGAGAGCAAGGCCACCGCGAGGAAGGGCACGCCGAGCCCCACCATCCACCTCGTCGCATGCCGATACCCGAACAGCGCCACCGCCAAGCCGAGAACGGGACCGACCGTGACGAGATAGCTGCTGACCGCCCCCACGTCGCCGTAGTACACGTCGGCCGGCCACTCGCCATTCCGGAGGCACGCGCCGAGCAGGGCCGAGCCCGACAGGGCCACGAATCCGGCCAGCACCGCCAGACACGCCAGGCGCAATCGCGCCTCGCTCCGCGTCCACGCCAGGAAGGCGACGAACGCGATCATCGCGTAGCCGACTTCGCTCTTGACCTCCCGCACGCTGTACGCAAGATCGACCGCGCCGAGAAGCGAGCCGAGTGCGACGCCCACCCATAGCCCGATCGTCCACCGGCAGGGCAGCGCCGGCGGGGCCAGCCGCCGCCAGGACATCGCGACGATCAGACACGCCGCGGCCAGACAGGCGAGCCGTACCGGCGCGGTTCCCCGAAAAGGCAAGATGCCCACGAACGCCATGAACGGCAATGCCGGCCACACTAGCGAGCGGCCTCCCCCGACGTGCGGCCCACGTGTGCCACCATCTGGTCGCAGCCGCGCCGCCCGAGGAGGCGCACGTATTCCTGAAACAAGGCTTCGCGCAGTCTTCTCGGCTCGAAATCGCGCCGCGCGCGACGCCGCCCGCTCGCTCCGTGCCGCCGACGCAGCTCCGGATCGCCCAGATACGTGCGAATCGCGGCGGTCAGCGCCCCGGCTTCGCGCACCGGCACCAGCAGGCCGGTCTCCCCGTCCCGTACCGCGTCGACGCACCCCGGGATCCGCGTCGCGACCACCGGCAGGCCCATCGCGGCCGCCTCCAGGAGCGCGGTACCGAAGCCCTCGCGATACGTCGGCAGGACCAGAAGGTCGAGAGCCCGATAGATACCGGGCATGTCGTGCACCATTCCCGCCACATGGATGCGCGGATCGCTCCGCAGCGCCTCTTCCACGTCGGCCGGGATCGGATCCTCGTTCTCGAACGGTCCCGCAACCAGCAGGTGCAGCGACGGCCACTCCTCGCGCAGCACGCGCCATGCCTGCACGAGCTCGATCAGGCCCTTGTCGCGGACGACGCGTCCTACGAAGCCGATCACCAGCGCGCGCGGCGGGATCCCATGGCGGGCGCGCACCCGCTCCGCCCACTGCATCGAGACGCCGGCCGGGTCGAACTTCCCCTCCGCCTCGACGCCGTCGATGCTGCCGTGCTCGAGCACCGTGATCCTCCCGGGCGGGCACAGTCCCTCCCCGATCAGGACCTCGCGCAGCGACGGGCTGATGCAGAGGACCTGATGGGCCAGCCGGCAGGCCGTGCGCTCGGTCCAGCGCAGCAGGCGACGCTTCAGCCCGGTGGCGGTCAGGAGGGGCAGCCCGTGCTGGTGGTAGATGCGAACGGGCACGCGGCAGAGGGCGGCCGCCATCATCGCGAGGAGGCCCCCCTTCGGCGTGTGCGCGTCCACGATCGTCGGTCGCACCTGCCGCACGACTCGCACGATGCGCCACAGCGCCGCGAGGTCGGCGAGCGGCGTGATCCGCCGCGGCATCGGCACCCCATGCGCCTCGACCTGCAGGTCGCGGGCGAACTCGTCGAGCGCCTCGCCGGGCGACGACAGCACGTGGACCTCGAACCCCCTGCCCTTGGCATGGGCCACGTGCCCCGCCACGAAGCACAGGGTCATCGGCACCGTCGTCACGTGGAGCAGCCTGGGCTTCATGCCGCCGCCTCGCCCGGGACCGCTCGCTCGGCCGAGGGGCCCGGCACGTCGTTCTCCAGCCCCGATACCCGTGTCGCCAGGATCGCGGCAAGGACCCGGCGCCCCTCCCGTACCTCGGCCGTCCCCAGTCGGCGGTTGCGTCGGCCGATCAGCCGGCCCTGCAGCCCGAGTCCGGTCCCGAGGCAGTAGGCCATCGCCTTCAGGCGTGATCGCATCACCAGCAGCCGGGTGCGACGCGCTCCGACCAGCGGCGGCCCGTAGCGTCGCAGGATGTCGCGTACCGTGCGCTCGGTGCGCAGGTAGTTCCCGAGATTCCCGGCGGGACTTTCGCGGTAGAAGAACAGGGGCTGGCACAAGCGCGCGAACCTGGTCGTCCCGCAGGTCCGGATCCACAGCTCGCGGTCCTCGGCCCGGACGAAGACCGGATCGTAGGGATGACGGCGAAACCACTCGGCACGCCCGGTGACGGTCGGATGGATGAGGAGACCGTCGCGCAGCACCACCTCGGGCCGGGCATCCAGCGGCCGATCACCCCGAATGCCCAGCGGCGTGAGATCGTCGTCCACCGTGAACGTCGCGGTATCGACGAGATCGACGGTGGGGTCTGTCCGCAGGAGCGCGAGCTGCCGTTCGATCCGCTCCGGGTGCATCACATCGTCGGCGTCCATCCGCGCCAGGTAGGTGCCGCGCGCCATCGTCGCGATCTGGTTCAGGCGCGCACACAGCCCGCGATGGCTCCCGTCGGCCACGAGTCGCACGCGCGGATCGTCGAGATGCCGCACCACCTCGATCGAGCCGTCGGTGGAGCCGTCGTCGATCAGCAGCAGCTCCCAGTCGTGGTGCGTCTGCGCGAACACCGAGCGCACCGCCGCGGCCAGAAAACGCCGGGCGTTCCGGAACGGGATGCCGATGCTGACGGATACCTGGTCACCCACGCCGCTCTCCGTGCCTCAGCTCGCCATGCGGTAGAGGTCGTCGCACGTGTCACAGATGCGGGCCCAGTCGTAGGTCTCGGCGTTGAGCCGCGCATTCGCGGAGCAGCTCGCGTAGAGCTCGACGTCGTCCAGCAGTTTCTCGACCTCATCCGCCATCCGGACCGAGTCGCCGACCGGAACGCGCGCGCCGCAGCTCGACGGGACCACTTCCTTCAAGCCGCCCGAGTCGCTGGAGACCACCGGCTTGCCGCACGCCTGCGCCTCCACGGCCGCCATGCCGAACATCTCGTTGACGCGGGTCGGCATCACGAAGACGTCGGCGAGGTTGTAGATCGCGCTGAGGCGTCCCTCCTCGACGGGGCCGAGGTAGAGGCCGCCGACCTCCTCGATGCGCCCGCCCCAGCCGTCCGGATCCTCCCGGCGGCCGAACTGCCCGATCGGTCCCGCGATCACGAGCTGCACGTCGCGGCGCCGCTCGCGGAGCGCCCGGGCCGCCCGCAGCAGCACGTCGCTCCCCTTCTGCTCGCAGACCCGGCCGACGTAGAGCATCACCCTCTTGTCGATGCCGAGCCGGGCCCGCTCGCGCGCGGCCGCCTCCGGATCGGGTCGGAACTGCCGGGTGTTGACCCCGTTGTGGAGGATCCGCAGCTTGCTCGCGGGAAAGCTCCAGAAGCTCTGCGACTCCTCCAGGCAATAGCGGGAGCACGGCAGGAGCAGGTCGTAGGAGCGGAGCGCCCGCTTGTACAGGTGATAGAGCGGCGTTGCCCGGCCGCCGCGGAACTGGAAGAAGTCGTACGAGAGCACCTTCCGGGCTCCCACCGCCTGGCTCATCCACGCGCCCTCGGGTTGACTGTGGAAGTGCAGCACGTCGTCGGAGCGCCTTCTCAGCGCGCGCACGACGTGATGCTGGAACTCCAGATGCCTGAACGGTAAGCGCGTCCGGCACTTCAAGAAGTGATAGGTCACGCCGTTCAGGTCGCGCGTCTCGGTGACGTCGCCGACCGAGTACACGCTGACCCGGTGCCCGCGCCGGGCCTGCTCGTGCGCGATCTCGACGACGCGCCGCTCGATGGCGCCGCCGAAGCGATGCAGAACCGGCAGCGTGCTGACGCTGATGTGGCTGATGTTCATCGCGGTCTCGTCCTCGCCAGACCGGGGCGGCCCGTCCGCCCCGCGGCCCGGCCGCGGCGCCAGTACACCTCGACCGCCAGGCGCATCGCCGGATCGATCCAGGCGGCCCGCCGCCGCGCCGGCGCGACGCGGCCCTCGATCATGCTCCGATAGAGGGCGAGGTGGCGGGCGACCATGGTCTCCGGCTTGAACGTGTGCTCCGCGTATGCCCGCATCTCGGCCGCCATGTCCTGCCAGCGCGGCCGCTCGGCCAGGACTCTCTCCATCGCATCCGCGAGGGCGACGGAATCGCCCGGCGGCACCGCCAGGCCGTAGGGCCCGATCTGCTCCGGCACGCCGCACACCCCGCCCGCCACCACCGGCGTGCCGCACAGGAACGCCTCGGTGATCACGCTCGGCAGGCAATCGGCGAAGCTCGGCAGCACCAGCAGGTCCGCCTGGTGATACTCCTCGGCCAGCGCCCCCGGATCGAGGATGCCCACGAACTCCACCTGCTTGGTGATACCCAGGCCGTCGGCCTGCCGCCTCAGCTCCGCCTCCAGCTGCGCGTTGTGATACACCAGACGGAGATGCACGTCGCGCTGCTTGCGAAGCTGCTGCATCGCTTCGAGCAGGAAGTTGACCCCCTTCCAGTCGATCAGCTGGCCGACGTAGAGCACGTCGTAGCGCGCCTTGTCGGCTCGCTTCCGCCGATGCCCGACGGCGCGGAAGACGTCGGCCGGCACACCGTTGGGAATGGTGTGGATCTTTTCGGCGCTCGTCACGCGCGCGTAGTACCGGGCCTCGGCGCGCGACAGCGCGATGTAGGCCTCCGCCCTGTCCACCACGTACTGGAAGGCGTAGCGTCGTAGCCGCGAGCGCTCCCAGCCGGTGGGGATCAGCCCGTTGTGGCCGGTGAAGACGACGCGCGCCCGGCCGCGCGACGCCGCCATCTTGAGCGCGGCCCGACCGAAGTGGTGGACGTGAATGATGTCGTACTCGTCCGACGGCTGAAAGCCGGCGTGTCCGACCGCGTGCACCGTCACCCCCGCCTTGCGGAAGCCGTCCAGCAACACCGTCTCCGGCGTCACCAGCTGCCGCGATCGGATCGGCTCGGGCCGATCGAAGATGCCGCCCACCAGGCACACGTTCATGCGAATCGCCGATCGTGGTGGCCGGCCATCGCGGCATTCCACGACCAGAACCGCCGGGCCGCGAAGTAGACGTAGATCGGCCAGAACGAGTACACATAGATCTGGCTCGTGACCGACAGGCTCCCCGGGAACACGGTCCACAGCGCCATCATGAGCCAGGCGTAGCTCTCCACCGGGCTCGGGGCGGCCAGGAACTTGCCGTGCAGCCAGGCGAGAAGAGAGCCGAGGAGCATGCCGCCGAGAACCACGCCCGCGAGATGGAAGTTGATGTACAGCTCGCCGGCCAGGGGAATGATCTGGTCGATACTGTCGGTGTCGCCGTAGATGAGGTGGTTGAATATCACGGGGCCACTGATGTCGCGATACGGCTTGCCCAGCACCGGAATCGGGTAGACCAGCGACGGCAACAAGGTCTTGCCGTAGTAGAACTTGTCCTCGAGTGACTCGATCAGGTAGGCGGTCATCTGCGGTCCCGACGCGTAGATCTGCACGAACTCGACCACGCCCTCGGCGTTCCACGTGGCCGCGACGGCCGCGGCCGACAGCTCCGTGATATCGAGGTCGGTGGACCGATACCAGCCGAACACGAACGCCGCCGACAGCGCGAGCATGCCGGCCAGGACCACACCCTTGAACGGAATGCGCCACGCGTGCACCGAGAACGCGGCGCCCAGGGCGACGATCGGGCCAAGCATCGTGCCCCGGTTGTAGTTGAAATTGACCACCAGCAGCCCCAGCACGACCCCGGCGGTCACCCCGACGATCGCCGGCTTGCGCCGCGGCGCCTTGCCGAGCCACCAGCTCCACGCCAGCACCACCGCGAAGCCGAGAAAGTGCTTCAGGAAGGTGCCGGCGGCCCCCTGCGGTGTCGTTGCCTCCTCCGCGCGCAGGCGAGCCTCGATCGGCGACGAGACGTAGTCGACGAACCCCCCGAGGCCGCCGTGGGCCAGCAAGAACCCCAGCACGCCCAGGACCGCGAACGGCACGATCAAGTAGGCGGTGCCCGGCGTCGATTCGCGGCCCGGTCCCGGCCCCCCCGTCCGGCGGCTCATGCACTGGTACGCCACGCAGAAGGACAGGTAGCTCACCACATGAACGACGATGGCCAGATTGATCGCGCCCTTCGACGGCAGATGCGGCAGCGCCCCCTGGGTGAACCCATAGTAGCCGACCATCAGCGTCACGAGGACGAGCTGGATCCAGTAGTAGCCCTGGGCGATGTTCGCCGGGCACAGGGGAGCGGTCATGCGGATCCGGCACGCGGGCAAGCACGCGTGCACGAACATGAACGCGAGGATGCCGACGACCGCGAGCGGATACTCCTCCGCCACCGGCGCGCACGCGAACCCGATCAGGGCGACGGCGTTGATCGCCAGCACCCAGAACGTGGCGCCGGGCATCGGGCTCACCGCACTGGCCCTCATCGCTCGCTCCGGCGCGCTCTCATGAACTGGATCGTCGTCGCGGCCAGAGCGGCCGCGGTCACCGCAAAGGCGATCAGGCTGCCCAGCGCCATCCCCTGCTCGCGATAGATCGGAATCAGCTGCCACGACGCGATGGCAAGCACCACCGCGAGCAGCACGTCGAGGACGAAGCGCCCCATGACGGCCCCCTGGCTCACCAGCACCTGCCCCAGCAGGTTGTTGAGCACCACCGCCACCGACGAGGCGGACAGGATGACCAGCGTCATCCCGCCGGCGCGATACCCGTCGCCGAAGAGGCCCATCGCCGGCGCCGCGCACAGCATGACTCCGATCGACGGGACCACCACGACCGCGACGCTGACCGCCAGGTTGAGTCCGAAGAGCCGGCGATACGCGTCGGGATCGCTCCGGCCGTGCAGGTTGCTCAGCATGGTGAGGATCACCGGCGAGAACGAAGCGGGAAGGAAGAGCAGCAGCTGCCGCCAGCGCTCGGCCGCGTTGAAGACGCCGAGCGAGGCGTACCCGTCGGGCTGCGCGACCAGCACCAGGTTGGCGAACCACATCGCGGACATCGTGGCGATGCTCCCCAGCAGGCTCAGGGCGCTGAACCGCCCCATCCGCCGCAGCTCGTTCCACGCCGCGCGGCGGTCGTGCCCGGCGACGGACTCGGGGAGCAGGCGCCGCAGCGCGATCTGGTTGGCGAGCACCGCGATCGCTTCGGTCAGGACCAGGCCGACCACGCCGCCCAGGACCCCGCCGAGCTCGATGCCGATGAGCAAGAATCCGCACAGGCACACCCCGCGGACGCCGGTCAGGACCGCCACGATCCGAAAGTCGCCGAGGCCCACGAGAGCGCCGGTCTGCACGCCGTTGATCGTGCCGAAGAGGACCAGCCCGCTCGCTACTTGCAGCTCCGCGGTCAGGTGGGGGGCCCTCAGCACGCCCGACGCCATCGCTCCCGAAAGAGCGAGGAGCCCCAGCGCCATCACCGCGCCCGAGATCAGGGCGATGGTGGTGGCCAGGGTGGCGCAGCGGCGGGTCCTCGCGGGATCGGTCGAGCGAGACTCCGCGACGAACTTGGTCGCGGCCAGCCCGAGCCCGGCCCCGGCCACGATGCCGAACAGCCCCTGCGTGCTCTGAATCATCCCGATCTCGCCGAAGCCCGTCGTGCCCAGGAGCCGCCCCGCCACCACCGAGGACGTCAGCGTCAAGCCGCGCGACACGATCGCGCCCACCAGCGCCCAGAACGCGCCGATCGCGAAATGCCTGGCGACCGAATCGCCCGGAGCGGCAGACATCGCCGGCTCCCTCTTGGTTATTGCTATCGCGCCCGGCAGGCCTTCCATCATCCGCTCACGGTTTTCGGCAACCGGCGTAGAGATGCGTCCCTGGATCAACGGGCTTCGCGCTCGGAAGGTACGGACGCCATCGCCGCCTTCCTTCTCGTGTCAGGGTGAAGCCCCACGTCATCCACCTCCTCGAGCGGCTGTTCGAGCCTCACCCCGCTGGATCGCACCACCTTCAACACGGTGCGACGGAGGATCTTCAGGTCCAGGGCGAGGCTCCAGTGGTCCACGTACCATACGTCGAGCTTGAGGCGGTCGCTGAAGACGACCGCGTTGCGCCCGTGAATTTGCGCCCACCCGGTGATGCCGGGCAGCACCTCATGCCGGCGCTGCTGCTCCGGCGTGTAGTTGGGAACGTATTCCATCAGCAGCGGCCGCGGCCCGACGAGCGACATCTCGCCGCGGACCACGTTCCACAACTGCGGCAGCTCGTCGAGGCTCGTCTTGCGCAAGCACCGGCCGACGCGCGACAGGCGCTGAGCGTCGGGCTTGAGGCGGCCGTCGGCGTCCCGCTCCTCGGTCATGGTCCGGAACTTCAGCAACTCGAACGGTCGTCCGTGCAACCCGGGACGCTGCTGACGAAACAGCACCGGCCGCCCAAGACCCGCCATGACGAGCGCCGCAACCAGTGCATACAAGGGCGACAAGAGAACAAGCACCACGACGGACACTGCTACATCGAGCAGTCGCTTGCCCGGCTGCACTCGCCGGGTCATGACGAAAAAGGCTCCGCCCGGACCGCCCCGATGCGTTCGTGGCCCGGGACCGCCGCCGGCGATATGACCGCGCGATCTCCCGCGATACGCCGGGCCAGCGCACGGCCGCTGAACGCCGTCCCCGATACGAACCGGCAGAGTGGTCCGTACGACCACGCCGCGGCCGCCCCGAGGAAATGGAGGCCCGCCAGCGACGATTCAAAGCCGTCGATCAGAAGCGGATAGCCGTCGGCGGTTCGCACGCTCGACAGAAGATCCGGTGTGAGGAAGCTGTACCGTGCAATGTCCACCCGATAGCCCGTGCAGATCAGCACATGATCGATGTTGCGCCGGCTGCCATCGTCGAGCCTCACTTCGACACCGTCCTCGGCCCGCCTCGCCGCCTCGACGACTCGCGAGGTCCTGATCGGGACATCGTGGAGCCGACCGGCCAGCCAGCCCGCGCCCGCAGGCCGGATCGAGCGAAAGGCGATCCGCTCTCTCATGGCGCGCGGCAGCCGCCGGAACACGTCGGGCGCCGCCACGATCCGGTTGAGAATCGGCGGGCCGACGTCGGTCGGCGGATACAGCAGCGACCGAAGCGGATTCCGGTGGCTCTTGAGCCAACCCGCGCGCTGGTCGAGCCAGCGAATTCTTTCCTGCCGCGCTATGACTTCCACCTCCGCTCCCGCCTCCTGCAGCAACGCCGCGGATTCGAGTGCGCTCTGGCCTCCGCCAACAACGACGACGCGTCTCCCCGAAAAGTGACGGAGATCACGATGCTCCCCGGAGTGCGAAGCCAGCTCCGTCGAAAGACCATCGAACTGGGGAGGTCGCCACCCAAACCGCGAAATTCCCGCCGCGACCACCACACGCCGCGCGAGCACGGCGTCACCGTCATCGAGCCGGAGGCGAAATCCCTTCGATTCCCGCTCGATCCGAACCACCCGTCGGCGATCCACATCCGGCGCGACGTGCCGCTGGAACCATCGACCGTAGCCGACAAAGCGATCCAGCGGAATCGGTTTCGAGATACTCGACCTCTCACTCGCCGAAAACTCGTCGAGCGTCAGCGCGCGCCTGGGGTGGCCGATATGCGACGCAGCCCACGAGGACCGCAGACACATCCCCATCGGCATCTGGGTTTCCCAGAACTCCATGGTCTCGCCGAAGACGCACGTTTCGACGGTGGCCGCGCGAAGGTGAGCCGCGGCCGCCAAGCCGTATGGTCCGGCGCCGATGATCGCCACATTGACGCTCGGCTCAGTCTTCATCGCGCGCTCCGGGCGCACCGCTACGACTTCCATTGGACTGTCCTGGGCGGGTCCTGCGGGCTGGCGAGCGACGCGGCTCTTCCCGACTCCGCCACCCGGCGTGTGACGACGAAGCTGTCGCTTCGCGCCGCCGCCACCCCGGGCGCGCAGTCGAAACAACTCGCCTCCGGCTCGGCGCCGGCCGCCCACGCGACGAGCGCGGCCGGGACATTCGCCCCGGCCAAATGCGAAAAAGGATAGCCCCCGCCGAACCGTGGGTTGAGGTCGATGACATGGCATCCGGCCGCGGTCACCAACACGTCGCAATCGAGGACACCGACATGCCCGAGGCTCTCGCCAATCGTTCGCCCGAGTTCTTCGAGCCGGGAATCCTGAACCGTCACCGCGCGATCGGTCTGGCCCGCCCGCATCCGCAGCTTACGCTTGATGAAGGTGCACACGTGGCGGCCTTCGAGATCGTTCACGATATCGAGACCGAATTCAACGCCATCAAGGCACTCCTGGATCAGCACACACCGCTCAGGATCCGTGGCGCTGACCTCGGCGAAGGAGCTGCGAGCGACGTGCTTCGCGGCCAGCCGAAAGCATAGCCCCAGCTCTTCGTCATCCTCCGCGACGGCGAGCCCGATCGAACTGACCCCCCAGCGCGGCTTGACCACCAGCGGCAACCGGAGTTCGCCCCGGGCCAGAGCCGCGCTCGCTGCGTCCAGGGAAAGCCACGTTGCCGGCACCGGTAGATTCAGCGCGGCGAGAAACCGCGCCGTCTCGAGCTTGTCGTAACACGTCGCGACGACTTTGCTCGAGGACACAAGCGCCACCGTTCCCGCCTCGCGAAATCGCGATCGAGCCTCTGCCAGCAGGGGCAATTCAGGCTCCAGCGTCGGAACCAGCAGGCCGACGCGCCGTTCACGGCAGATGCCGAGCAGCGCATCCAGGTAGCCCGCTGCGCCGAGGAGGGGAACGAGGAATGAGTCGTCCGCCTCCTGGAGCGCCGGCGCGTCGCCGCTCGAGTCACACGCAAACACCAGGCCGCGGCCGCGCACCGCTTGTTTGAAGGCGGCGATCGTATGGCTGCGACGCCCGGCGCACGTCACCAGGACGTTCATGAGACGGCTTTCACTTCTTTCCCCGCCCGGTTTCGGTCACGCCAGCAGGTGTTCCAGCTCCCGACACACCCTCTCGAACTGCTCCTGGGTCATGTGCGAGTAAAGAGGGAGAGCCAGAGCCTCTCGGCTCGCTCCGACGGTGCACTCCATCCGATCGCTCACGCGGCTCGGGAATCGCTGAAAGACGGTCTGGCGATGTAGGGGGGGGTAGAAGTATCGCTTTGTCTGGATCCCCCTCGACTTCAGGATCGCGTGTACCTCGTCACGATTCATCCGTGCCCGCTCGGTCATGAACAAGACGAAGTAGTTCCCGCTAGTCGTTCGATCTTCGGGAATGGTCTGAACGCGGCAACCGGGGAGCCGCCCGAGCCTCAGGCGATAACTCTCTATCAAGTGCAGTCGGGCCTTCACCAGCTCGTCAAGGCGCTTGAGGGACAGCAATCCCACCGCGGCATGCATCTCGCTCAGCCGCGCCGAGAGCCCCAGATAGATCATGTCCTCTCCGTTCGTTGGATCCTTGCCGTAGTCACGCATCGATCGAAACCGGCTCGCCAGGCGGGCATCGTTCGTGCAAATCACGCCCCCCTCGACCGCGGTGACGACCTTCGTGGGGCTCAGCGAGAACACCTCACAGCTCCCGAAGACTCCAGCCTTCCTGCCGCGGTACTCCGCCCCCAGGCCCTGGGCGCTGTCGAAGTACACCCGGAGACCATGGCGCTCGCCCACATCGAGGAGCGCGTCGATATCGGGTGGAAGACCATAGACGTATGCCGGGCAGATGGCCGATGTCCGCGGCGACAGGTTCCGCTCGACGTCGTCGGGATCCAGGGTCAGCGATCCCGGCCGGCATTCGCAAAAGACCGGCACCAATCCGTTCCAGACCAGCGCCTGCGCGGTGGCCGCGAACGTGAACGACGGCACGATGACCTCGGATCCCGCCGGCAGCTCCATCGCCTGGGGAGCCAGCATGAGTCCGGCGGTGCACGAGGAGACGGCGATCGCGTGGGTCGCTCCGGTCTGTCGGCACACCTCCTCCTCGAAGGCCCGCACGATGTGCCCGGTCGTGACCTGTCCCTCGTCCCAGCTGGCGCGAACGAGGTCCTCAACTTCCCGGAACTGCGGAAGCGTCGGACGGATGATTGGCATCATGTTCCGCTCTCCTAAGTGTCGAGGACGCGCCTGGGCGGGCCCGGCCACCATCCGGGCCGACGCGCCGGGGTCCGCACGTCGCCCGTCACGCGACGCCTCACGCCTCGCCGATCACGGCGGCGGGCTTCGGCACGTCGACGGAGGGAGCCGGTCGCCCGTTCGCGAGCCCGGTCTTCACGGGCAGTACCGGCCGGAACATCGCCACCATCGCCCCGAGCTGCTGCATGACGGCACCGGTCGCGCCCTTCTCGGCGGAGCGCTCGAGGTCGGCCACATCGTGTGCGAGACTCGCGGCTGACAGCTTCCGGGCCCAGCGGACCCTTTGGACGCCTTGTAGCCGCGACGGCTCGATGGTCTCGTCCGAGGCCACCAGCTCCTCCGAGAGCTTCTCGCCGGGCCGCACCCCGGTGAAGATGATCGGAATCTCACGCTCCGGAATGAAGCCGGACAGCCGGATCAGGTTCCGCGCTATGTCCACCACCCTGATCTCCTCGCCCATGTCGAGGACGTAGAGCGCTCCGTTCTCGCCGAGCGCGGCGGCCTGGAGCACGAGCTGCACCGCTTCCGGGATCAGCATGAAGTAGCGGCGCATGTCGGGATGGGTGACGGTGACCGGCCCGCCCCCGTGGATCTGCTCGAGGAAGAGCGGGATCACGCTGCCGTTGCTCCCCATCACGTTCCCGAAGCGCACCACCACGAACCCGGTCGGGCCCCGGTCGGCCAGGGCCATCGCGAGCAGCTCCGCCACCCGCTTGGTGGCCCCCATGACGCTCGAGGGGTTGACCGCCTTGTCGCTCGAGATCAGAACGAATCGCTCCACCCCGTGGCGGACCGCGGCCTCTCCGACGATCCGGGTGCCCCGGACATTGTTCTTGATCGCCTCGCAGGGATTGAGCTCCATGAGGGGCACGTGCTTGTGCGCGGCCGCGTGGAGGATCAGCTGCGGGCGATGGTCGGCCAGGACCTCGTCGACCCTCCGCTCGTCGGTGACGTCCGCGATGACGGAGTACACCCTCCCGCGGGGCGTGAGGGCGGCGACGGAGCGCTCCACCGCCCACAGCGCGTTCTCGTAGCGTTCGAACAGCACGAGGCTCTTCGGACCCAGTCCGGCGATCTGCCGGCTCAGCTCGGACCCGATGGTCCCACCCGCGCCGGTCACCAGTACGCGCTTCCCCTCGACGAGGTGCTTCACCGTCTCCACGTCGAGCCCGACCGGGGCTCGCCCCAGCAGATCCGCCACCGCGAGATCCCGGACCTCGTGCAGCCGTACGCGCCCGTCGAGCATGTCGCGGAGGTGCGGCACCGCCTTGATGGGCACCTTGTGCGACTCGAGCGAATTCACCACCTGCCGCAGCATCTGCGGGGTGGCGCGGGCGATCGCAACCAGCACCTCGCTCGGGTTCGTCTCCGCGATGATCCGCGGCAGGTCCGCCCGGGTTCCCAGCACCGGAACGCCGTGGATGCGCTGCCCGACCTTGGCCGGATCGTCGTCGACGAATCCGACCGGGCGATAGCCGTGCTCGCCGCCGCTGAGGATCTCGCGCACGATCGTCTCCCCGGCGTCACCCGCCCCGAAGATCAGAACGCTCTTCGTGCGGGCGTTCGCGCGGTACTCCCGCCCCAGGCGCCAGCTCACCCGCACCGCCGCCATGAGGAACACCACCAGCACCAGGTCCACGACGAACACCGAGCGGGGATAGGCGCGCAGCTCCAGAACGCCGCGGATCAGCAGGCAGAACAGGACGCTGCTCGCGGTCACGCTGGCCGTGATGGCCCGCAGGTCGCGAAGTCCGACGTACTGCCAGACCGAGTCGTAGAGGTGGAACGAGACGAAGGCGAGCCCGCGGAGCAGCACCAGACATGGAATCGTCTGCAGCCACAGGATCCAGTAGGCGGCCGGGATCGACCCGTCGAACCGGAGCCAGAAGGCGAAGTAGTTCCCGGCCACGGCCAGCAGCGCATCCGCGAGGAGCACCGAGGCCCGGCGGGTCGTGACGAGCGGTCGTCTCAAAGGACGCCGAGATCCTGGTCGCGACCCTGGCTCGACCCTCGCGATGCGGATCGACCCCGCGTCGTCCAGTCTCCCCACCTCGACGTCACGGAGGTGGTGGGCTCGTGATGGTAGTACTGATACCCGGCGGTGGTGGTTCGAACGTCCGCGTGGTTGAGGACGACCCCCAGCACTCGGGCGCGGACCGATCCGAGCATCTGCACGGCATGCTGCGCGGCGTCCCGACCCGTATGCCCGTGACGGAGGACCAGGATGACGCCCTCTACCCGCGGCGCGAGCACCAGGGTGTCGCTGACGCCCAGCATCGGCGGCGTGTCGATCACGATGTGAGCGAACCGGTCGCCGAGGACGGCCAGGGCCTGCGTGAACCGCGGCGAGAACAAGAGCTCCGCGGGGTTGGTCGGGATCGGACCGGCCGGAATGACGAAGAGCCCGGGGACCCGCGTCGGGCGGATGACCTCCGTCACCCCCACGCCCCCCACGAGCAGATCGGACAGGCCGGGCGTCTGGGGGACGCCGAAGATGCCGTGAAGGTCGGGATGGCGCATGTCCGCGTCCACCAGGAGCACTTCGCCCATTCCGAGCTGGGCCAGCGTGATCGCGCAGTTCGTCGAGACCGAAGTCTTGCCGTCCTGCTGCTGCAGCGAGGTCACCAACATCGTCCGGGGCGGACGATCCGGGGTGGCGTACACCACGCTGGTTCTCAGATTCCGGAAGGCCTCCGCGAGGATCGAGCTGGTGGCCTGGTGCGCGACCAGCGCGAAGGCGCCCGGGGCGCCGGAGGGCTCGGGGTCCGACCCGTCAGGCCGGTCGTCGCGATGGTCCGCGAGGGCGGAGCGCGTCGGCACCAGCCCGAGGGTGGGCAGACGCAGGATCGCCTCGACCTCTCGGGGATCGCGGATGCTCGTATCCAGGTACTCGAAGAGGAACGCGAGGGTCACGCCGCCGACCAGACCCACCAGGCACCCGACCAGCAGGTTGAGCCCGGTGCGCGGGCCGGAGCGCTTCACGGGAACGTCCGCCCGGTCCACCACCGAGATGTTCGAGAGCAGGAGCGAGGCGGACACCTCCGTCTCCTTCAGCCGCGAGGACAGAGCCGAGTAGAGATCCCGGCTGGTGTCCACTTCCCGCCGCAGGAGGTTGTAGCGCGCCATCTGGCCGTCCAGCTTCCGCGCCAGCGCGCGCTGCTCGTCCACGAGCTTTCGGATCTCGGTCTCGTTCTGCATCGCCGCGTGGTACTCCCCGCGGGCCGCCTCGACGAATCGCTGGATCTCGGCGCGAAGCTGCCGGCGCACCTCGCCGATACTCTCGGCCAGACGCTGCATCCTCGGATACTCGGGCTTGAAGGCCTGGCCGAGCTCCCGGTATTTCGCCTCGAGCTTGGTCGCCTCCTCCTTGAGGTGGCCGACCACTGGGTTCTGCAGGACCGCGGGCAGCGAGTCCGCGGTCGCGCGCGTCGCCTGCGCGAGCATGCTCTCCTTCGCGACCCGGTCCGCCTTCGCCTTCAGGAGCGAATCGGACAGGGTCGCCAGCTCCTGGCTGACGAGGGCCTGGCGCTCGCCGACCCGCTCGCCGGTCCGATTCCCGCCCACGAACAGGATGTCCTGCTCCTCCAGGAACTGACTCAGCTGCACCTCGTTTGCTTGCAGCGTCTGCCGCGCTTCGTTCACCTTTGCCGACAGGAACTCGGTGGCGTACCGGCCCGCGGCCTTCTTGTCGTCGAGCTGCTGGGCGATCACCGAGTCGGCCAGCGCGTTGGCAACCCTCGCGGCCAGCTCGGGGCTGCGGCTCTGGAACGAGACCTTGACCAGCCGCGTGTTGCGGACCGGCTCGACCTGGAGCCGCTCGAGGAACGCGTCGGTCAGCTGTCCCGGCCGCCCGCCGACCGAGCGGAACTCGGGATCCCGCTCGAGACCCACGAGCCCGACGACCCGATTGGCGAGCGCGCGACTCTGCAGGAGGCGGTGATAGGTCTGCAGCTGGGTCTGGACGGACTCGCCCCCCTCGTCGCGCGCGGCCTGGTCGAACTTCAGGACCCGGGGCTCCTCCTTGTCGATGCGGAGCATCGCGGTGCCGGTGAACACGGGCCGCGCGGTCACGCTCCAGACCAGAGCGGTGAGCACGGCTCCCGCGAACACCATCGCCACCGTTCGCCGGTGCCGGATGAGCACCGTCCAGTAGTCCCAGAAGTGCGCCTGACTGTCCCGGCGGTACTCGGCCTCGAGCCGGATCGGCGGGAGCGGCGCCGGGAGGTCCCGACCGTTCGTGAGCGCGCGACTGAATGTATCGCTCATATTCCCTTCGCCACGCCGAGGGCGCCCTTGAAGAAGTCGAGGAACCCGAAGATGAAGGCCTTGCCGGCGGACGTTCCGACCACCACCACGTCGTTGCGCTGCAGCTCGGGCGCCGGCTTGCCCTTCTCGAACTCGTCGAGATCGTAGACGGTGACCTCGACCTTCCCGGACGGGGTCTTTCGATAGAGCCGCACGTCACCCCAGTCCGCCACGTTCTTCACCCCGCCCGCGGCGAAGATCGCCTGCTGGGCGGTGGTCTTCCCTCTCAGCAGGAACGACCCCGGCCGCTCGACCGAGCCGCCGACGTACACGGATCCGGCCCGCGGCACGTGCACCACGTCGCCGGACCGGAGCGCGACGTTCAGTTCCTCGCGCCCGTCGGCGAGCTCGGAGAGGTCGATCGGCGCCATCACCTCGGCGGTCCCCTCACCCGCCGATGGCGAGCCGGCCGGAGCGGCCGCGCCCCCCGCCGCGGCGGTGACCGCGCTGATCGGCGCGCGCCGGATCACGTAGACCTGCCGATCCGCCTCCTCGGTCAGGCCCTCCGCGAGGGCGAGGGCATCGGCCAGGCGGAGCGGCCGGGTGAGATTGAACACGCCGCCCTTCCGAACCGCCCCGATCACGGAGATCCGCTGGCTGTTGTGCTCCTGCAGGAA
>Ga0310810_10002967_pt1 | contig 18403 bp, 13 predicted proteins | sample NCmetagenome_FD_207641 | JGI IMG/M metagenome (GOLD analysis project Ga0310810, IMG submission 207641) | Soil microbial communities from experimental microcosm in Duke University, North Carolina, United States - NC | ecosystem: Engineered > Artificial ecosystem > Soil microcosm > Unclassified ...
GTCTGGTCGTCGTAGAAGATCAGCTTGACCGGGCGGCCCAACAACCCGCCCTTGGCATTGACGTCCTCCGCCCAAATCTGCGAGGCAAGCAACCCGCTCTTGCCGTTGACCGCGAGCGAGCCGGTCAACGCCATCGAGAAGCCGATCGTGATCGGGTTGCCGCTCGGCGCGGTCTGGGCGAAGGCCGCTTGAGTGAAGAGCGCCGGTGCTGCGAGAAGCAGCATCGATAGCACCGCCGCAATAGGCGCGAGGCGGCGACATCCATGTCTTCTCGACGATCTCTGGCTGATCATGCTCCCCCTCACCGGTGCTTTGCCGGCCGGCTCCGGGGATATCAGCATGCCCGCCACAGCCGAGCAACGTACTTTCGGCGGCGGATCACTCGTAATGGAATACGGGATCGTCGAGATCGATCGCGGCGAATTCGTCCTTCTCGGTCCAGTAATCCTGGGTGTGCTGCCATTCCGGCTTGTCGCCGCGCTTTGGCAGGAGGTGCATGCCGCGCATCAAATAGCCGGGGTTGAAGTTCTCCGGATCGATCCAGGGCAGGATCGGCATGTCCTTGTCCTCGGGCCGCAGCGCCGGCGTCACCTTGCGGGCGCCGATCGCCTTCATATGGTTGAGGAGGCGGCACACAAAATCGGCGACGAGATCGGCCCGCAATGTCCAGCTCGCGCGGAAATAGCCGAATACCCAGGCCATATTCGGGATGCCGGTAAACATCATGCCGCGATAGGTCACCGTATCGGCGAAGACGAGCGGCTTGCCGTCGATCGCGAATTCAATATCGCCGAGCACGTTGAGATGAAACCCGGTCGCCGTGACGATGATGTCGGCCTCGAGCAGTTTGCCGGATTTCAGCAGAATGCCGGCCGCGGTGAAGCGCTCGATTTCGTCGGTCACAACCGAAGCCTTGCCGGAGCGGATGGACTGCAGGAGATCGCCGTCCGGGATGAAGGCGATGCGCTGCCGCCAGGGCCGATAGCTCGGTGTGAAATGCGGGTCGATCTCGTAATCGGAGCCGAGATAACCGCGCACGCCGGCCAATAATTCGCGCTTCACCTTGTCCGGCTCGGTGAAGGAGCGCTGCGTAAAGACGGCCTGATCGTGCAGGATCTTGCGGCGTACGATCTCGTGGATCCAGGTTTCGTCGACCTGCAATTCGCGCAGTTCATCGGCAAGCTCGATCGCATTCCGGCCGGTGCGGTACCAGGTCGGCGAGCGCTGCAGCATCGTGACGTGCGCGCAATCGGCGGCGATCGCCGGGATCAACGTCGCCGCTGTCGCGCCCGAGCCAATGACGACGACTTTCTTGCCGGCATAATCGAGATCCTCGGGCCAGTTCTGCGGGTGCACGATGCGGCCCTTGAACTCGGCCATGCCGGGCCATTCGGGCGTGTAGCCCTCGGAGTGGCGGTAATAGCCCTGGCACATCCATAGAAAATTTGCCGTGAAACGGGCGGGCTCGCCGGTGTCGGTGCGGATGCCTTCGAGCGTCCAGCGATTGTCGCGGCTCGACCAGGAGGCCGAAGAGAGCGTGTGCCGGTAGCGAATATGCGGCGCGAGGCCGTTATCCTCGATGACCTCGCGCATATAGCGCAGGATCTCGGAGGCGGATGCGATCGGTGCGCCGGTCCATGGCTTGAAACGATAGCCGAAAGTGTAGAGATCGCTGTCGGAGCGGATGCCAGGATAGCGATGCGTGATCCAAGTGCCGCCGAACGTGTCCTGCGATTCAAGCGCGACAAAGCTCGTGCCGGGGCATTGTTTTGTCAAATGGTAGGCGGCCCCGACCCCGGAGATGCCGGCACCGACGATCAGCACGTCGAAATGCTCGGTCTCCTGAGCCACGCGGGCAACGGGCATTATCGCATCGGGCATCGGGTTCGGGCCTTTTCCAGATTTGCCGGCAACTTAGCTGATTCGGAGCGCAATTACATCGGGCGGGGGCGCGCCCCGGCGGTTGTGCTTCCCGAGCCGGCATGGAACATTCGGGCGATGGACGATAGAAGCGGCTTGCCGCACAGTTCGCATTGGGGCGCCTTTTCGGTGCTGGTCAAGGGGCAGAACCTCGAGATCCTGCCGCATCCGCGCGACCCCGCGCCCTCAGTTCTTCTCGGCAATATCCCGGCAGCGGTGTCACACCGGGCGCGCATCGCCCAACCGATGATCCGGCGCGGCTGGCTCGACCGCGGCCCCGGAGCCGACGAGCGCCGCGGCTGCGACGACTTTGTGGCGGTCTCGTGGGACGAGGCCTTCGAGCGGCTCGCCGGCGAATTGCGCCGGGTCTATGACCGGCATGGGCCGCGCGCCGTGTTCGGCGGCTCTTATGGCTGGGCCAGCGCCGGCCGCTTTCACGACGCGCAGCACCAGCTGCACCGATTTTTGAACCTCGCGGGCGGCTATGTCCGCTCTGTCAACAGCTACAGCTCAGGCGCCGCCGCGGTCATCCTGCCGCATATCATCGGGCCGCAGGCCGCGATCGCCGGCAACAATGTCAGCTGGGCGGAGATGGTGGCGGAGAGCGCGCTAGTCCTCGCGTTTGGCGGCATGGCGCTGAAGAACGGCGATGTCGGCGGCGGCGGCACGAGCCAGCACATTGCGCGCGACAGTCTTGCGGCGGCGGCGCGGCGCTGTGTCGAATTTCACCTGATCGGGCCAATCCGGGACGATCTGCCGGAGAGCGTCGAGGCGGCATGGCACCCGATCCGCCCCGGGACCGATGTCGCGCTGATGCTCGGCCTCGCGCACACGCTGCTGATCGAAGGGATGCACGACCGCGCCTTTCTAGACCGGTACTGCACGGGCTGGGACACATTCGAGGCCTATCTGCTCGGGCGCCATGACGGACAGCCGAAGGATGCTGTCTGGGCGGCGGCGATCTGCGGCATTCCGGACGATGAGATTATCGCGCTGGCGCGGCGCTGCGCCGGGCGACGGACGCTCGTCACCTGCGCGCAATCCTTGCAGCGCTCCGAGCATGGCGAGCAGCCGGTATGGATGGCGGTCGTGCTGGCGGCGATGCTCGGCCAAATCGGATTGCCGGGCGGCGGCTTTGCTTATGCGCTGGGCTCGACCTCGAATACCGGGAAGCCGCCGCTCGCGGTGCCGTTGCCGACGCTGCCGACCGGACGCAACAGCATCGCGGATTTCATTCCGGTCGCGCGCGTCGCCGACATGCTGCTGCAGCCCGGCGAAGCGTTCGATTACAACGGACAGCGGCTGATCTATCCCGAGATCAAGCTGGTGTATTGGGCGGGCGGCAACCCGTTTCATCATCATCAAGATCTCGGCCGGTTGCATCGGGCGTTCGCGCGGCCGGACACCGTCATCGTGCAGGATTCGGCATGGACCGCGAGCGCGCGCCACGCCGACATCGTGCTGCCGGTGACGATCACCCTGGAGCGCGAGGATATCGGCGCGACGGCGGGCGACCCGCTGATGATCGCAATGCACCGCGCGGTCGGGCCCTATGGCGAGGCGCGCGACGATCACGCGATCTTTGCCGGGCTCGCCGAGCGGCTCGGTTTTGCGGAGGCGTTCGCCGAGAGCCGTTCGGTGCGGCAATGGCTCGAACAGCTCTACGAGCCGACGCGCCAGGCGCTCGCCGAGCGCGGGGTCAACGCGCCCGATTTCGCCGAGTTCTGGGAACAGGGCGAGCTGGTCTTGCCGGTGCAGCAATGGGATGGCGGCATCGTTCGCGCGTTCCGCCGCGATCCGGCAGGCTCACCTTTACCGACGCCGAGCGGCAAAATCGAGATTACCTCGGCGGCGATCGCCGGGTTTGACTATGAAGATTGCCCGGAACACCCGACATGGCTGCCGTCGGTCGAGGGGGCCGGGTCGCCAGGGACGGCGCGCTTCCCCTTGCAGCTGATCGCCAACCAGCCGGCGACGCGGTTGCACAGCCAGTTGGATTTCGGCGCGACGAGCCTTGCGTCGAAGATCAAAGGGCGCGAACCGGTGCGCATCCACCCGCAGGACGCGGCGGCGCGCGGCATCAAGAACGGCGATATCGTCCGGCTCTATAACGACCGGGGCGCCTGTCTCGCCGGCGCGGTGCTGAGCGACGCCCTGCGAGCCGGCGTCGCGCAGCTTTCGACCGGTGCGTGGTACGACCCGGAAGATCCCGCCGCCGAAACGCCGTTCTGCGTGCACGGCAACCCAAATGTGCTGACGCGCGATGCCGGCACCTCGCGCCTCGCGCAAGGCTGCACCGGGCAGCTTTGTCTCGTCGAGATCGAACGATTTGACGACGCGCTGCCGCCGGTCAAGGCATTCGACCCGCCGCCCGGCGGGTCGTGAGCCGCAACACGAGCATCAGCTACGCGATCGGAGAACTTAGTGTGTAGCCGAGCACGTTCATCTCGCGGGCATCAATCGCGCTGACAAGATCAGGGGTGCCGGAGCTCGAGAACGCATCGTAAGCGTCCGGACCCGGAGCAGCATTCGGCCCACTGCTCTGCCAATCACCCCAGTCGCCCCCGGATGTGGTGTTGAAATTCAGCAGTGAAGTCGTGCCGCCATCAAACGACAAATAGGCGCTTTGGCCGCCGACCAACTGCCGTGTCCCGGCGCTCGAAAAGCGGAACAGGTCGAGATTGTCGTAGCTGTTCGTGACGATCGTGCCGCCGTCATTGATGCTGGCTCCGAGCAACGAAATACGACCCATCACTTCGGAGATCTCGTGCTCGGCAACGCTGACGAAATCGTATTGACCGGAGCCTTGCGTACCGGTGCCGGGACCGAACCACCACGAAAACCGGCTGCCGAAACCTACCCAGCCGTCTGGGCTGGTAGCGCCGGACGGCAGGGGCAGGTTGAGCGCTTTCGCGTCGGCGCTCGACACCCAGTAATGAGGACTGCCGCTGATTGGTCCATTCTGGTTCAGGGACGGGTTGGGCAAGCTGAGAGCCGCGCTCTGCAAATCCGTGTTGGTGGGAGCGGCAGCGGCTTGAGCGCCTGTCGCGCCGTACAGCTGTGAATAGGAATATTGATAGATGTTGGTCTCGCTCTCGCCGAGCGCGCCGGCGGACATCCTTTGACCGGCGACTTCGCCCCAGCCGACATTGAGCGTGATCGTGATCGGGCTGGCGAATGTGTTCAGGAAATAGTGGACGGCCGCCTTGACCCCGGGCCTGAAATTGAGCGGTGCGTTCCTGGTGCTGTTGTCCCAGTTGATGACGAAGGTCATTCCGGCCGAATTCGACGCGCTCCAGGATGTGGGCGCCGCGCTGCCGCCGACCGTCGCACCGCCACCGGCCAGGCCGCCGCCGTCCTTTCCGTTCGACGAGAAATCGACGAGGCCACCGCCACCCGAGACGGGCGGCGCGGCAGCGAAATTGCCGAAGAACTCCTCGGTTACCGTCGCGCCCGTGGGCGGCGTACCGGGCCCGGCATCGCTCGGGGCGGGATTTGCCGGAGGCGGCAGAAAGCTGACCGTGACCGGCCTCTCGAGGCCGCTGTGATAAGACAGGGTGGTCGTGCCATCATCGCTCCCCAAGGCCGAGGCGAGGCCGGTCTGCGGCGGGTTGCCGGAATCATCGCTGGCCGGAAGCGCGCCCGCGGCCGACCCATCGTCCGGAGAGCGGTCGGTCAGCTCCGAGAGCGCAGATTTGCTGTCATGAATGAGATCAATCGCCATGTGCTTGTTCCCCTGTGTCATGCCCGCAGCCGAGCCACCAGCAATCATTAACAACCGATGCCAATCTCACCTTATCGACCCGGCCGAAACGCCGTCAAATTACGAACTCTCCGTAACCATACAAACAACTCCAACAAAACAGCAGCCCCCCGAAAGAACTCACGGTTGAGGAAAGTTGGGCGAGCGCTCGGGCGCCACTTGCGCCGGTGAAGCCGCCGAGTCGGATGCGGGTTTCACCACGCCTTCTTTGATCAGCTGATCGCGGATCCGTTCCAGCACGGACAGCGCCTGCAGGAAGCTCGGCGCCGGCAACGCCACGATCAGTTCGGTCACGCCCTGGACTTCGCGGTTCGGACCGGGCGGCCCCGCGGGCTGCAGCCGGAAGAATTCGAGCCGCGCCACGCCGTTCATCAGCGTGACCTCCTTTATGCCGTCGCAGAAATACGTCGTCATCGAATTCCTTCCGGTGCTCAGGGTTCGCGCAAGCTTTCGTCGATCACGCGCGTAATCGGGTTCAGAATGTATTCGAGCACCGAACGCCGACCAACCTTGATGTCGCCGACGAGACGCATGCCGGGGCGCAAGGCAAAACCGTCGGGCAGATTGCGGAAATCCGTGCGGCTGACCTCGACCCGGCCGCGGTAATGGATCGCCGATTGCCGCATCTGGCCCCTCATCTCGGGCGTGTTCATGTTCTCCGCGGTTTCGGCGGCATTCTGGTCGGCGATGACATCAGGGGTGAGGCTGAGCAGCCTGCCATAAGCCATGCCGAATTGCTGCCAGGGCAGGGCTTCGAGTTTCAGCGTGACGGGATCGCCCGTGTGCAGCCGCGCGACATCGCGGGTATCAACCTGTAATTCGGCGATCAGCGGCACATCGGACGGCACGAGCCGCATCAGCGTTTCGGCTTCGCGCATGACGGAACCAGCCGGGCGGTCGGCGACCTCGAGCACGGTCGCGTCAGCGGGCGCGTGTAACACCGACAAATCGTGCCGCAGCTGCGCTTTGGACAGTCGCGCCGCGACAGCGTCGCGCTCGCTGCGGGTTTGCGCCATTTCCTCCGACAATTTGCGCTGCCATTCATGAATGAAGGCGTCGCGCTCGGCGAGGGCGCCGGCGATCTGGGCGGCAAGCTCCTGCTGGCCGCCGATATTGGTGTCGAGGCGCCCCTTCGCTTCGAGGAGGCGCTGGCTCGTGTCGAGCAGCTTTACCTTCGAGGCAAGGTTCTGGGCGACGAGCCCCTGATACATGCGCTGCTGCTCGTCCATCAGCTTGACCTGCCCCGCGAGCCCTTCGGCGGCGATCTGGTGCGCCGCGAGATCGGCCTTGTGCTGCTCGGCCTTTTTCACCGAGCTGGCGAGTTTCGCGACGTATTCCTCATGCCGCTTGCGGAAAATCTCGCGCTGGGTGAGCTGCTCGGCATTGGGCGCCTTGGGATCGTAATCGGCACCGGCCAATTCGGCTTCGAGCCGGGCATAGGTGGCATTGAGGTTTCGTAATTTTGCCGACAGCTCGGCCGCGTCCGCCTCGCTGAACGTGGGATCAAGCGTAGCGAGCACATCGCCCGCTTTGACCCGATCCCCCGCTCTGACCGCCACCGAGCGCACGACCGAAGTCTCGAGCGGCTGCACGACGATCTGGCTGTCGCTGGTGATGATCTTGCCATTGGCGGCGACGACCATGTCGACCTTCGCCACGGCAAGCCCCAGAGCGAGCGCCGCCAGCATCCCTGCGAGCAGCCACAGCACCAGACGCTGCTTTGGCGGCGCGGCAAGGACGCTCTGGAAATCATAATCGATGATCGCGCGCGGCGCCGGCGCCGCGCTGGTCGCGGCCGGCGCGATGCCGGTTCCGGATGTCACCGGCGAGCTCATTGATAGACCCTCGCCTGCTGGCTCCACAGCTGGTTATACGGCAGGCAACCGCGCAACAGCGCATCATGCGTGCCGATTTGTGCGATGCGCCCTTGATCGATGACGATGATCTGATGCGAGCGCGCCACAAACGACAGCCGGTGACTGATGATGATGATCGTGCGGCCGTGCGAGATAGCGCCGAGATGCTGCTGGATGATCGCTTCGCTCTCGGGATCGAGCGCGCTCGTCGCCTCGTCGAAGACAAGGACCGGCGGGTCGTGGATCAGCGCGCGGGCAATCGCGAGACGCTGGCGCTGGCCACCCGACAGGTTCGCGGCGCTTTCTTCCAGCATCGTCGAATAACCGTGCGGCAGTCGCTGGATGAATTCGTGCGCGCCGGCGAGCTGGGCGGCGCGGACCACCTCGTCAAGCGATGCGGCCGGCTTGGTCATCGCGATGTTCTCACGGACCGTGGCGCGAAACAGGAAATTCTCTTGCAGGACGACGCCGATCTGGGTGCGTAGATGCGCGAGCTCGAGCTCCTTCAGATCCTGCCCGTCGATCTTGATAAGTCCGGCCTGCGGCTGATAGAGGCCCTGTAGCAGCCGGGTGATGGTCGTCTTGCCCGAACCGCTGCGTCCGACGATGCCGATGATCCGTCCGGGTTCGATATCGAACGAGACATCCTTGACGGCCGGACTCGGCGAGCCCGGATAGTGGAAGGTGACATCCTCGAATTCGATCTGGCCGCGGATGCGCCGCGCCAATTGTCCCAGCGCCGGCTCGGGCTTTGTCTGCATCAGCTGCGCCAAGAGCTTCAATGACAGCACCGCGCGCTGATACTCCTGCATCAGCGAGGCGGCGTGGATCAGCGGCTGCGCGAGACGCAGCCCCATCATGTTAAAGGCAATCAGCGCGCCGATCGTCATCTGATCCCCGAGCACAAACAGAACGCCGATCGCACCGATGCCGACGCTCATGCCGCGTTCGAGACTGCCGATGACGGCACGCGCCCGGGCAGCGGTGTGGTCGAGCGACAAGGTTTTGGCTGCTGCTTCATCTGTGTGACGGCGCCAGCGCGTCATCGAGCGCGGCTCCAAGGCCAGCGTCTTGATCGTCATGATCCCGTTCAGGATCTCGAACAGAAAAGCTTTGCGTCGTCCCTCTATATCGTTGACGTCCCGCAGCTTCACACGGAACTCGCGCGACATGATCGCCAGCGTCAGAAAGGCGATTGCCGCGACGGCGAGCACGATCAGGGTCAACTGCCAGGAATAGATCAGGAGAACCGGCAGAAAGATGACGACGCCGGTGAAATCGAGAAACGTGTTGAAGAGCCGGCTCGCCAGGAAGTCGCGGACGTTGTTGGCCTCCTGCAATTTATAGGCGGTGACGCCGGATGGGTTGGTGTGGAAATAGTCGATCGGCAATTTCAGCAGATGGTCGATCGCCGCGAGCGAGATCGTACGGTCGAGCTTTCGCGTAACGAACGCCAGGAGATAGTTGCGCAAATAGTTGAAGGCGCCGTCGAACAGGATCAGCAGCGCAACCCCGGCCGTGATCGCGTAGAGGGTCGCGAAGGCCTGGTTCGGCACAACCTTGTCGACCAGGAGCTGAAAGAAAATTGGCACCGAAAGAGCGATCAAATTCATCGCGAGAGCCGCGATGACGATGTCGCGCATCAAGGTGCGCTCGGCGAAGAGCTTTGAGGTGAACCAGGAGAAGCCAAATTGGGCGTCTTCCTTGGTGGGCGGCAGAGGGCTCAACACAACCGCCGCGCCGCTCTAGGCGCGCTCGAGGGCCTCGCGCGACAGGAAGAACGGCTCGCCTTCCTGGAACAGCGGGTCGGAGAGCGCGACCTCCTCGGCGGCGCCTCCGGCAGCACCCCGGCGCATCCCGAGCAGCACGATCGCGTTGCTGTTGTCGAGGATCAGGAGGATCGGGTGGCTGAACGGCGTCGCGAGGAGGCCCGACCAATCGAAATGCCCCGGTTTCGCTTCGAGACCGAACTCGCCGGCAATGTCGATCAACTGCCCGAGCGGCATCCGGTCGCCATCGATCAGGTTGCGGCGCCGCACCGCGCCGATTTCGGCATAGACGCCGCTTTGGACGCCCATCCGGAACAGGCAGGCGAGACCGGTCTCCGAGGAAACCGTCGAAACCGGCGCAGTATTGGCGCCGTCACTAACAATGATTTCGGCTGGGCTCGCCTTGCCGGGCTCGGCGCGCGGCCGGTCCTTTATTCCAAGTTCGGCTCGCATGTGCTGCTCCAACCATCGGGCGAGCGCCGCGGCCCAGCCCAATGCTCTCGCTTAATCTTAATTTAATGTCGGCCGTGCCGCCAGCACGGCCGGCTCGATCATACACCGCGGGCGTTGCGGGCGGACGCAAAAATGCGCGATCCTGGTCAAAATTCGCAATTTTGGCTCGCCGAAGGGGAATGCCATGAGGGTCGACCAGGCCGTCAACATCGAAGATCTGCACCGGATGGCGAAGCGGCGGCTGCCAAAGATCGCCTTCGATTTTATCGAGGGCGGGCTGGAGGACGAGCGCGGCCTTGAAACCAATACCTCGGCCTTTCATAAGCATCAGCTCTTGCCGCGCTATCTCGTCGACGTCTCGACCCGCGATCAGACAAAGACAATCTTTGGCCAGACCTTTTCGAGCCCATTCGGGATCTCGCCGACCGGCGGCGCGGGCCTGTTTCGCTATTTGGCCGACACGATGCTCGCGCAAGCGGCAAAGGACGAGAATATTCCTTACATCATGTCAGGCGCCAGCAACGACTCGATCGAGACATGCGCCAAGATCGCTGGGCGCAATCACTGGTACCAGCTCTATGCGGCGCGCGACCCCGCGATCAACGCCGACCTGATCCGGCGCACCGCCGACGCCGGCTGCGGCGCCCTCGTTTTAACCGTCGACACGCCGGTCGGGTCGAAGCGCGAGCGCAACATCCGGAACGGCTTCGCCAATATTCGCGGCGGGCTGTTGCAGGCACTGAGCCTGAAGCCGACGATCCTGTTGGAGGCGATGACGCATCCGGGCTGGGTCGTCGAATATTTCAAGCGTGGCGGCGGCACGCCGATGCTGCAGAACTGGCAACCCTATGCATCGCCCGGGGCGAACGCCGAGGAGGTGTACAAATTCACCTCGTCGGTGCGGCCGTTCAACGCGCAGACCTGGCGCGACCTCGAAACCTACCGCAAGCTGTTCCCGCGCGCCCTCGTCATCAAAGGCATTATGGATCCGAAGGACGCGCTACGCGCGATCGATGTCGGCTGCGACGGCATCCTGGTGTCGAACCATGGCGGCCGGCAGCTCGATCAGGCACCGGGCTCGCTCGACGTGCTGCCCGCGATCCGCGCTGCGGTCGGCGACAAGCTGACGCTCTTACTCGACAGCGGTGTGCGGCGCGGCGCCGATATCTTGATCGCGCTCTGCCTCGGCGCCGATTTCTGTTTCTTCGGACGGCCGACGCTCTATGGCGCGGCGGCGGGCGGCCTCCGCGGGGTCAAGAAGGCGATCGATATTTTCCAGGGCGAGATCGATCTCGTGATGGGGCAGATCGGCTGCCCGAGCCTCGATCAGCTCGGCCCCGATTTTCTTTGGACCGAGGATTGGCCGCGCAACCGCTGAGGGCGCAGCCAGCGCGCGTGCTCAAAGTAGATCCCGGCGAAGGCCGGGATCCATTCGCCCGAGATCAAGATAGCGGAGAAATGGGTCCCGGCCTGCGCCGGGACCTAGAATTTGCGCGCAGTCCAGCTAGCGCTGGGTATCAGCGGAACATGCGGCCTTCGGGCGGGAGGCCCATCAGCATCTGGCCGACCGTCTCGAAATGCACCGCGCGGCCCTGGCCCTGCTGTGTTCCGGCGTGGATATCGCGCATACGGCGCTCGAGCGGGTTTGCTTCGAAAATCGCCGAAGCGCCGGCGGCGTGATAGACCGTCGCGACGATATCGCGCGCCTGGTGGATTGCCCAGGTCGCGGCGAGCCGCAATTGCGGGTGATGCTCGGGGCTGATCTTGCCCGTTTCCCGCGCCTCGTTCCACATCTCGCCGATGACGCCGCGCAGATAAGCGCGCGCCGATTTCAGTCGCGCCTCGCATTGCGCGATCTGCGACTGGATCACATTGTTCTGGCGCAGCGTGCCCTTGGCGCCACGCGGCACCTTATCGCGCGCGATCTCGATAAAGGAATCGTAGGCGCCCTTCGCGATGCCCATCGAGACATGCGAGAAGCTCATCGCGTAGACCATGCCCGAGGTGAATTGGTAGAGGGGCCCCTTCTCTCGCAATTCATCGAAGTTATCGCGGCCTGCGCTAAAGCGCTGTGGCACGAAATGTTCTTCGAGCGCGTAGCTGTCGCTGCCTGTGGCGCGCAGCCCGAGCACGTGCCAATTGTCGATGATCTCCGCCTCGGATTTGCGGAACACCATCGTGCGGACCTGCTGCCGGCCATTCGGCAACAGTCGCGGCGAGCCGTCCGGTTCGAAAACGGGCACATGGCAGCCGAGCCAGCTGGCGTGGCGGCTGCCGGTGGCAAAGCCCCAACGCCCGGTCAGCCGATAACCGCCCTCGACCGCGACGGTACGGCCAGCGCCGGGCAGGTCGGGGCCCCAGGCAAGGATGCCGCGCGGCCCGCCGAACACCTCCTCGGCGCTGTCGGCCGGGAGATAGGGTGCGATCATCGAGCAGCCGGAATTCTGCCCAAGGCACCAGGCGGTGCTGCCGTCGCCCTGCGCCAATTCCTCAAGGACGGCGGTGTAGGTCAGCGGGTCAAGCTCGGCGCCGCCCAGAGATTTCGGCAATAGCATCCGGAAGATGCCGTTTTCGATCAGCGCATCGACCACTTCGGGGGTCAATTCGCGGCGGCGCTCCGCCTCGTCCGCGGCACCGGCGATCAGCGGCCGCAGCGCCCGGGCGCGGGCGAGATGATCCTGGCTCGGCGTGTCGGCGCGACGCGCCTCCAGCGTGTCCATCAGCCTCTCCTCCATGCCCGCGGCCGGGCTTTGCTGCGGCCCATTCTGTTACGCCACGGCCGTGGCGCGCAACCGGTCGAGGCCCTGCGCGAGGTCGGCGATCAGATCTTGCGGGTCTTCCAAGCCGATATGGATGCGCACATGCGGCCCCTCGGCCTGCCATCGCGTCGCGGTGCGGCTGCGCTCGGGATAGGAGGGCTGGATCAGGCTCTCATAGCCGCCCCAGCTGGCGCCGATGCCGAACAGATCGAGTGAATCGATAAACGCGTCGACCGCGGCTTTCGCCACCGGCTTCAGCACGATCCCGAACAAGCCGCTGGCGCCGAGAAAATCGCGCTTCCACAGCGCATGGCCGGGATCTTCCGGCAAGGCCGGGTAGAGGACGCGCGACACTTCCGGCCGGCTCTGCAACCAGCGCGCGACTTCGGTTGCGTTTTTCTGGTGGCGTTCGAGGCGCACGCTCAAGGTACGCATGCCCCGCAAACCGAAGAAAATGTCGTCCGGGCCGGCGCAATGGCCGAGATCGGCGATCATCGAGCGCACCGGGAGCCAGCTCTCCTCGTTCGTGATGACCGCGCCGAGCATCACATCGGAATGGCCGCCGATATATTTTGTGGCGGCGTGGAGCGAGACATCGACGCCATGCTCGAAGGAGCGGAACAGGTAGGGCGTCCCCCAGGTGTTATCCATGACGACCTTGGCGCCGTGCCGGTGGGCGACGGCGGCGATCGCCGGCACGTCCTGCACTTCGAAGGTCAAAGAGCCGGGCGATTCGACATAGACGACCTTGGTGTTGGGCCGCATCAATTGCGCGATCCCGTCACCGATCAGCGGGTCGTAATAGGTCGTCTCGACGCCCATCCGAGTCAGCACCCGATTGCAGAAATTGCGCGCCGGCCCATAGGCGGAATCGACCATCAACAGGTGATCGCCCTGCGAGAGCAGCCCTTGCAGCGGCGCGGTGATCGCGGCGAGCCCGGAGCAGACGATCGCGGCGCGGTAGCCGCCCTCTATCTGCGCCAGCAATTCCTCGAGCGCAAAGGTCGTCGGCGTACCGGAAAGGCCATAGCGCACGACTCCAAAATGCGTGCGCGGGTCCGGCCGGCTTTCCCACTCGGCGATGTTTTTCGAGAGGATTGTCGAGGCGTGATAGACAGGCGGGTTGATGGCGCCGTGCTGCGCCTCGGGGTTGCGCCCGAGATGCGTCAGCAGCGTGTCCTTGCGGTAAGCGCGCGGCCGGTTGTCGTTTTTCATGTCAGCTCGAACTTTCTGCTATTCCCGCCGGCATTATGGCAGCCGGTCGATCGAGCTTACAGGGGGGCGTCCGGCAGCGGCGGATCAGCGCCGCCGGCGCCGCGCGACCCGCGCCGGCGGACGGCGGCGCGCCGGGCGGCCGACCACGCGGCTGGTCGTCACCCTGCCGCGCCGGCGCGGCTGCGGGCGCTTCGGAGGCGAGAAACGCGCGAGGATCCGCTGAACGAACGCGATGCGCCCGTCTGCGACGAGCGCGACAGGAAGCCCGAGCAGCCCGAGCGCCATGATCGCGCTGCCGATCAGGCCAAAGCTCGGGATCTCGGCGACGATCAGCGCAAAGCCGACAATGAGGCCGAGGCCGAAGACGAGCAGCGCCTTTTTGGTGTAGCGCATCAGCTCAGGCCGTTTTCCGGACGATAGATTATCGGGATGAGGGCTGGACCGACGCGACGCGTCTCGAAGCACACTGAAGCCATGTGCAGCTGCCTTCTTATCGGTTGCACTCGGCGCCCTTTACCGCGCACTGAACCTTGGTGCGCTTCTGGCAGTTCTGCATTGCCGCCAACTCCGCGGCGGCTTTTGTCGGCCGTACAGCGCCACCCCAGATCTTGCCGTCATCGGTCATCGCAATCGCGCCGCATTGCTTCGGACCGACCTTGAACACGACTTTGCAGCCGGTCGTGTTGCAGCCCTTGATCGCAGCGTCTTCGGCCTGTTTCTGGTTCGCCTCGTTCCAGCTCAGGCCGTATTTGCCGCTCGTTTCGTCGCGCGCGAAGGCGCCGTATTCGGCAAAAGCGGGCGCGGCATTCGCGAGCACAAACAGGGCGGCCGCAAACCCGGTGGCGTTTAGAATAGCGCGACGCATAAATCCATCCCTTGCGAATTATCGGCCGAAGCTAATCCTTCGATCGCGGGTGTAAGGTATGGTTCGGGAACAGCGCGCGCAACAGTGGCGCGCGACGGAGATCGAAATGGACAGCGAAGCCGAATTGCTCGCGCGCGCCCGCCGCTACAGTTTTCGCGCGCGTATGGACAAGGGAGAGATTGCCGGGCCGGTATTCGTGTCCGGGCAAGGTTCCGAGGTCGAGGACGTCACCGGCAAGCGCTGGCTCGATTTCAATTCGGGACAGATGTGCGCCGCGCTCGGCCATAACCATCCGACGGTCGCCGCGGCGATCAAACAGGCCTGCGACACGCTGATCCACGCCCATAGCAGCTATTTCAATGTGCAGGAGATCCAACTCGCCGAGCGGCTGGCGCGGGTGATGCCGCCGGGGCTGGAGAAGAGCCTGTTTCTGCAATCCGGCTCCGACGCCAACGAAGCGGCGATCATGATCGCGCGACAATTTACCGGCGGCTACGAGGTGGCGAGCCCGCATATCAGCTTTCACGGCATGTCCGACACCGCGCGCTCCTTGACCTTCGCGGGTTGGCATCAGGGGCACGGGACGTTGCCGGCCGGCAGCTATGCGATCGTTGCGCCCTATTGCTATCGCTGCCCGCTGCGGCAGAGCTTTCCGGCCTGCAATTACGCGTGCCTCGATACCAGCTTTGAGCTGATCGACGCGCAATCGACCGGCGGGCCGGCGGCGGTGTTGACCGAGCCCTTGTTCAGCGCGGGCGGGGTCATCGAGCCGCCGCCGGGCTGGCTGAAACGCCTGCAGGAGCTATGCCGCGAGCGCGGCATGCTGCTGATCCTCGACGAGGAGCAGACCGGGCTCGGCAAGCTCGGCACGATGTTCGCCTGCGACGCCGAGGGCGTTGTCCCCGACATGATCACCGTCGCCAAGCATTTCGGCGGCGGCATCAGCATCAGCGCGGTCACGACGACCGCCGCGATCGAGGAGAAGGTTGTCGAGAGCGGCTTTATCAACACGCATTCGCACTCGAACGACCCGCTCGCTTGCGCCGCTGGGATCGCCAGCCTCGACGTCATCGAGGGCGAGGACATGCCGGCGAAGGCGCGCGCGATCGGCGACCGCTTCAAGGGCCATCTCGGAGCCTTGGCGCAACGCTATGAGCAAATCGGCGATGTGCGCGGGCGCGGTCTCCTGCTCGGGATCGAGCTGGTCGAGGACCGGCATTCGCGCAAGCCGGCCTATGCGCTCGGCCAGGCGGTCTACCGCTATTGCTTCGAGCGCGGCCTCATCTTCAGCCAGCGACGGCAGGGCAGCGTGTTGCGCTTTGTGCCGCCGATGACGACGAGCGAGGCACAGCTCGACCGCGCCGCGCAACTGTTGGATGACGCGTTCGCCGCCGCGCTTCAGGGCAATGTAAAGGCATAGAGTCGGCCGTCGGCGCCGACAAAGAGCCGGTCGTCGGCGGCGATCAGTGTCTGGAAATGCCGCAGACCGACGAGCGGCGGGCTCGCGAACAATCGTTCGCCGGTGTCGCCGCGGAAGCCGTGCAGCCGGTTGTCGCCCTCGGCGCCGAGCATCCAGACGATCGGGTTGGCGGTGCCATCCGTTGTTGTGACAATCGGCGAACCGGCGCCCGACACCGCGCCGCACCACGCCGACGCGATCGCCGGCCGCGGGCTGGCGGCGATGCGCAAGACGGTCAGATCGCCGCCCTGTCCGTGGGGACAGGGGGCACCATGCCCCTGGAGCGCCACAAGCATTGCGTCGGCGGCGCGATACGCCGCAGGCGCGGTGCGGATCGGGTAGGTCGAGACGCGCTCGGTCACGAGGCTGCCGCCGAAGCCGCCGAGATTGGAGCGGTCGAGCAGATAGGCCTTTTCATCCTTGCCGAGCGCGAGCACGACGGGCGGACCGCCGGGCAGATCGAGCGGCAGCGGGTTGGTGCCGCCGAGATCGGCGTCGCGCGTATCGAGGGCGCGCCAATCCGACGCCGCGAAAAAGTCGGGATTGCGCTCGGAATGATGCAGATCGGGAGCGATCCGAAAAATTGCTTCGCCATCGGCCCAGTCGCGCGCGCCGACCGTGTTGCCGGTCGCGACATAGAGGGACACGCCGTCGCTGGCGATGCCCCCCGGCGCCCAGATCCCGCCGCCGCGGCCGCGCGTCCGCCAAGCCATGATGCGCTGCGGATCGGCGAGCGGCACGCCGACGACCCAGCCGTGGTAATCGCCGCAATCGCCGTAAAAACCGCCATAGGGGACGTAGAGAGTGCCGTTGAGGATCGTGAGCGCGCCGCGCTGGTTCTGCACCCGCGAGTCGAAGCTCTCGTTTTTTGTCCGCAGCGCGTCGGCGATATCGATCGGCCAGCCGGGCAAGAGCGCGCCGTCCTTCAGCGACAAGGCGAAGATGCGGTGGCGCGGGCCGCCGGCATCGGCGACCATCGCATCGAGGTAGAGGACGCCGCCGTTCTGATCGATGACGGGCGTGCCGGTAATCCCGAGCGGATCGATGTTGCCGCAGCCGAATGCCGAGAGCGGCGCCGGGCGGCCGAGGCTGCGCGTCCAGACCGTATTGCCGCTCGCAGCATCGATCGCGGTTACGATATTGCTTTCGCTGGCGACGATAAGCACGCCGCCGGCAGCGCCGGACGACCGCCAATAAAGCGGCTGGGCGTAGAGGTGTCCCTCAAAACGCGGCGCGAAGCCGGGATCGAGACGCAGCGCGCGGGCATGCTCCCAGGTCAGTTCCGGCACGGTGAAATTGCCGCTGCGGTTGCCATGTCCGTGATAGGTCAGCACCGATTCCGCGGCGGCCGGGTAGGCGGCAATCACCGGCAATGCCGAGAGCAAGACCCGGCCAAGCCAAAATCCGAGGATGCTCGCGACCCGCATGGCGCCTCGCCTATAGTCAGGGCGCCCCGCGAACGCCTCGCCGGGCCGCCGGTTCGCCCCGGCGCGGCCGGCCAGCCGGGGTTCCTTAAATGATGACGACGGGTTCGACCGCATCCTCGCAAGCCGTGCCGGCCCAAACCGTCCCGGTCGGCAGCATCGTCCTGATCGTCCTCGGGGTCGTGCCCTACGCCATGCTCATGGCGGGGATGAGCGACCTACACGATGTCGACGGGATCAGCCGCGGGCTCGCCGGCGTCTACGCCGTGATCGGCATCGCCATCCTTTGGATCATGCTCGCGATCCTGTTGGGGCTGGCCGCGGCCAAGGGCCGCATGCCGCGCTGGGCCGGGATCGCCGCGCTTGTGCTGCACCCGATTTCACTGGTGGCGGTCGGCGCCACGGTCGACCTGCTGTCCTCGCCCGGGTTCGACTGGGCCCTCATCGTGCCGGGTGTGTTGCCGCCGCTGATCGCGACTTATGCGCTGTGGGCGCGATTGCCGGGGCTGCACGGCATGCTGCCCGAAGCCGCAACAAGCGGCGCCGTCTGGACTGCGGTGCTGCTGTTGTCGGCTCTGCCGTGGATCGGGCTCAGTCAGCGCTCGGCCGAGCGAGCGGAGGTGCGGGCGCAGCAACAGCAACTCCCTGTCATCTCGGACGAAGAACGCCGCGCACAAGCGACGCGTGATTGGCAGGCCCGGTTCGAGGCGCTGACCCCGGATTCGCCGTTGCGCGATTACCTCGACTACATCAAGCCGGGCAGCCCGTTCCGCCAACGCGCACTGGACGAAGCCCGGCTCGTCACCGATCGCCAGGAGCAAGCGGAAAAACTGATCCGGGACGGCATGCTGGTCTGGCTCGGCGATTTGTGGCAGCTCGATATCGCACCGACACCGAGCCTTTGCGACGCGTTCGCGGCG
>Ga0310810_10002968_pt1 | contig 18401 bp, 13 predicted proteins | sample NCmetagenome_FD_207641 | JGI IMG/M metagenome (GOLD analysis project Ga0310810, IMG submission 207641) | Soil microbial communities from experimental microcosm in Duke University, North Carolina, United States - NC | ecosystem: Engineered > Artificial ecosystem > Soil microcosm > Unclassified ...
TTGCCCGCGCCTGTTTTTGCGACGAAATCGGACAGCGCGGCATAGATGCCGAGACGGGGATCCTTCAGATTCACGGAATCAATCGGATGCTCCGAGACCGGCACCTCGATGCGCGTTCTGGCCACGACCTGTTCGGTCCGAAAGCCGATGACACGGGTCAGGCGGCGCCGCGGGCGACCCTCGACGATTCCGTCGAGATCGACGAAGCAGACCACCTCGCCGTCACGATTGGGGTGCGTCACGCACGGGCGCAGCCCGCTGGCCATGAACGCCAGATGAGAGTCGGCGTTTTTCGGTTCGCACGCACGCTGAATCGCGTCGAGATCGGAGCGGCGATCCAGTTGGTCGTGCTCGTATCCGGCGCCCTCGGGGAACAAGGTCCGGAACGCGTCCACGTAGGTAGAAACGTGCTGCGCGCGCAGCCGGGCCGAAATGCTCCGATCGAGGAAACCGGCCGTCGTGTGTGACGACCAATACAGACAGTGGGAATATTCGGCGAGCGCCCGGTGCTCCGCGGCGAAACGGGACCTCATCTCCACCACGTCGAAGCGCGCCTTGGGAGCCACCTCGAGCGTGAGGTCCAGCGGTTTAGCAGCGTTCATGTGGACGGGTAACAGCGTAACACGAAGCCAGTAGGAGGACCCGGCTTTGCACGTGTCCATCTTTCGTGTCGTGGCCGTTCGTCATCGCCTTCATCGTCGCCGGCGCAGTCGCGATCTTCTGGACGCTGCATCTGGTGTGGCGGGTACACGGCGTCTGGCGGATTCATCGAGCCGGGCCCCGGCCCCTCTTGGCGACGCGGCATCGCATCTGGCATGACATCGACAGCGAGCAAGCCAACGACCTTCGATACGGACCCGGCGGCGCAGCATATGTTCCGGAACCGCCATTCGAATTCGTCGAAGAGCTCCTGACGGGTTCACATCCGGGCGTGTCTGTTCGGGATCGTCGCCATCGTCTGTGGCGGGTCAAATGGGGCGCGGAAGCAAAACCCGAGGCGTTCTGCGTACGGTTCGCCGCCGCGTGCGGCTATTTCGCGGAGGTCACGCACTACGTGGCCAGTGGACGTATCGATGGCGTAGACGGACTCACCCGCGCGCGTCCGATGGTGGGGGAGGACGGCAGCTTCACCGACGCACGCTTCGAGCTCGAGGATCGATCCGTGCGCATGCTGTTTGACGAACACAGCTGGGCATGGAACGACAATCCATTCGTCGGCACACGGCAGCTCGACGGCCTGAAGATTGTCGTCATGCTCCTGTCGAACTGGGACAGCAAGGACCGTCGCGACGTATCTCGTGGATCGAATACGGCGATTTTCGAATATCCCGTTTCGCGATTATCGACCGAGGCGAGATATCTCATCACCGACTGGGGGGGTGCCATGGGTCGGTGGGGGACGAGCGTCGTGTCGCGGGGACGCTGGGACGCTGAAGGGTTCGATGCGCAGACCCCCGCGTTTGTCGCCGGCGTCCACGATGGCGTCGTCGACTTCGGCTACCAGGGACAGCGATCGGAACTTGGACGCGGCATACCAGTTGCCCACGTGCGATGGTTCTACCGTAAGGTTCGGCGGATAACCGAATCCGCACTGCGTACGGGGCTCCTGGCCAGCGGTGCCACCCAGGAGGAGTCAGCTCGATTCGCGCGCTCCCTGACTGTAAGAATCGAGGCGCTCGGCCGAGTACGATAAAGACCGCATGAAACGGCTTGGGCTGCTGGCTGCTGCCGCTGTCGCACTCGTGGTCGCGTTCGTGCTCGTCGTTCACACGCCGCCCTTCCGCCGTCTGGTTCTCCGTTACGTGGTTGGCGAAGTACAGCGACGATACGCGCTGCGTATTGACGCAGCGCGGCTCGATTACAACCTCGCAGCACTGACGCTCGGGCTTGCAGACGTCCGGCTGGCCGCGGATCGGACACCGTCGGCGCCCTTCTTCGAAGCCAGCTACATCGGGGTGGCCCTGCCGTCGCGTGTGTTATTCGGCACGATCGCGTTCGACGACATCACTGTCACCGGCGGGCGCATCCACCTCGTGCGTGACCGCGACGGGCGAATGAATATTCCCGAGTCGAGCGAAACACCGTCTGGGGAACCCGCGGCGCTGGATCTCAGACGCCTCTCGGCGCCGCGGCTTCTGATCGATTTCAACGACGCCAGGAACGACCTCGCTGTCACGATTCCCGGCATCACGCTGGACATTGGGCGCGATCAGGGACGCGTGGCGCTCGACGCGCCCGCAACGATTCGTGTCGGCAACAGGGAAACGCGGCTAACGAGCCTCGACGGCGGGACTTCGTTCGACGGGCGCGCGCTGAAACTCAGCTCCCTCAATGTGCGCGCGGACGAAGCGTCGCTGCAAATGGACGGAACGATCTCGTTGCTGGTGCGTGACCCCTCGCTGGATGTGCGTACTGCCGGAACCGCCGATGTCGAACAGGTTGCACGGTGGAGAATCGAAACGGGCGAGCGGCCCCGTGGTTCGGTCGCCTTCGATGTTCAGGCGCGCGGACCGTTCGATAACGTTGTTGCGGACGTCCACGCGTCGTCGGCCCGCATCGATTGGCGGCGGCTCAGTGTCTCTGATCTGCTGGTCCAGTCCCGTGTTACCGCCGACGCCGCGAATGTGGAGACCGCGCAGTTCACGCTGGCCGGCGGGCGAGCGACGGCAAAGGGGCAGGTGCCGTTCACCGAGGGAGATGCGCATCTGACGGCTGCCTGGACGCGCATCGACGCTTATGTCCTGACGACCGCTGTGGCGGGACCACTCCAGACGGCGCCGACGGGAATACTGTCGGGTGACCTCGAAATATCGGGACCACTCGCGCACCTTGCGCAATCGGCTGCAACGATCCGGCTGCACGCCGATGGCGGCGTCACACAGCGGGGCCGCATCTCCATTCCCGGCGATACACGCGCACAGCTCGCGAATGGTCATTGGGATCTTCGGGCTCGTCACCGCGCTGGCGGCACGCTTCCGATCGTTCTCATGGCGGGCGGCCAACTGAATGACGAAGTCATCGGCAACTCCACCGTGACAGGACGTCTCGACGTCGACTGGACGAACGTACCGCCGCTTGTGCGGATGCTGCGCACCGTCGGCCTGGTGGAGATTGACGATCCCCTGCTCTCGGCCGGGATTGTGTCGGCCGCGGTGAAACTCAATGGCCGCCTGTCGGCGCCGACGGTCGACGCGGATGTCCACGCACTCGACCTCGCGAGCATGCAGTTCAACGTTGCCGACCTTCGCGCCACCGCGTCGGGCGAACTCACGACGCCGAGATTGGTGTTTCAAGTCGATGCCCCTTCCGCCGTGATTGCCGACCAACAGCTCACGGACGTGCGTGTCGGCGGCGGAGTCACCGGCAACGTTCTGACGATCGGGGCGTTATCCGCATCCCAGGGCGGCAATCCTGGTCAAGCGAGGCTCACCGGTACTTACAACCTCCGCACTCGGCAGTACGACGCGACCGCAGACCTCACGCAATGGACCGTCGCGCCGACCCCCGACAGGCCCCTTACCGTGCAGGTTGACGCGATGTTCAGCGGCACGGGTTCGGTGGAACAGCCGCACGGGATGGGGTCGCTCCGCGCAACGAATATCTCGTGGAACGGCACGTCTGCCGGCGATCTCACCGCCGACGTGGAGATTGACGGTCAAGCTGCCAACATTCGGGCGCGCGCTCCCGATCTGAACTCTGAGCTGACCGCACGTGTCGCCGTGCGGACGCCGTACGCGACGACGGCCGATCTGCGCGGTGACAACATCGATCTGGAGAAGTTGATTCCCCGATCCTCCTCGCCGACACCGCTGACGGGCCATGTCACCGTCACGGCGCACGCGGACGTACCGCTGGCCGAGTGGCGCACCGGGAGCGCTCGCGCCGAAGTGCTCGCGCTAGACGCCGCTGCCGGAGATCTGCCAGTCCGTCTCGCGGAACCGGCGACGATGCGGTTCGCCGACGAGCGCGTCTGGATCGACCGATTCGAAACGTTGGCAGGCGCGACCAGGATCTCCGCGTCAGGCGCGTTACTTGTATTCGATCCCGCGCCTCGTGTGAGCGGCGCGGACCTTTCAGGTCCGCGAAGCAGCGACGGGATCGCCCTGACCGCCACCGGCGATATTGGCGAGGCTGCGCGAGCCGTCGAGGCGCTCGGTCTCGGCAATGTGCCGATCAAAGAAGGATCTGGTCCGCTTGCACTGCGCGCGCGCGTGACCGGCTCATTCGAGAAACCGATCATCGCCTCAGATCTGGACGTCGGTCCCGGCTCGGTGACGCTCGAGGGCCTCTCGACGGCAACGGACCTTCGGGTCCGCGCGCATCTGGAAAACGATGTCGTCGATCTCCGCGAGGCGCACGCCGCCTATGAAGGGGCAACGCTCGACGCGACAGGCTCCGTTCCGCTCGCGGTCGTTGGCGTGACGACGGCTACGTCAGCCTCAGGCGCCGCCGCGTCGTTGCACGCAACGGCCACGGGCCTGACACCGTCAGTGCTCCGCGGCGTCTTGGATCCAACGACGCTCGAGGATCTGGCTGGCGTCGTCGACGTGGCCGTTAACCTCAACACTCCGTCGGCGACCGACGTGGTGCAGGTGACTGGCGACCTCACGTTGACACGTCTCGAACTCCAGATGGCTGGGCTTCCCGTCACTCAACGCACACCGACACGCATCGTGGCGAAAAACGGATTTGCGCGAATTGAATCGTGGAATTGGAGCGGCCAGGGCGCCACGCTCGGCGTGTTCGGGCAGGTGCGGCTGGCGGATCGGCAGGCCGCCATCCTTGCCAACGGCGACATCGACCTGCGCATGCTGACGCCATTCGTGCGAACCGCGGGCATGTCGACAGCCGGCCACCTGACGCCGAAGCTCTCGATCACCGGGCCACTCGACGCGCCCCGCATCGATGGCGACGTGGCACTCGCGGACGGCGAAGTCCGGCTGGTCGATCCACGGGTGGTCATCAACGGGCTCACTGCGCGGGCGTCGCTGACGCGATCCGACGTCACGCTGCGAGAGTTGAACGGATCCATCAACGGAGGTGCGTTGACGGGAAGCGGCTCGATTGCGTACGAGGCGGACACGGGAGCGACCGTACACCTGGCGGCAGATATCGGCGATATGGCGCTCGATTTTCCGGCTGGACTCAAAAGCGAGCTCGACGCAATGCTGCAGCTCGATGTCACGGCGCCGTCAGGCGAAGCGTCGCCATCGGGCCGCTTGTCCGGATCGATCACGGTGCTCGGCGCCAGCTACCGCGAGCCGCTTGCGGTGGTCGGCGGGCTGCTTACCGCGTTGCGCGCTCGAAGTGTGGCCGCCAGCGGGGGCGCCCCCGACGATCAGTCAGCATTCCTGAAACAGCTTGCGCTCGATATCCGCGTGGTCACAGACGAGGACATCGTCGTCGACAACAACTACGCACGCGCGCAGCTTGGCGGCGATTTGAATGTGATCGGGACCGCCGCCGCGCCGGCGCTTTCAGGACGTGCTGTTCTGCGGGAGGACGGTCAGCTCTTCGTGGGCCGCAACGTATACACCATTTCGCGCGACGCGCCGAGTAGCATCGATTTTGTCAGCCCCACGGCAATTGAACCGGAACTGAATATCCATCTCAGGACGCGGGTCAGCGGACATGACATCGAAGTCGCCCTGACGGGTCCCGCTGAATCGCCGCAGGTGGCCATGACGTCCGAAGACCTCGGCCAGGCCGACATCACGGCGTTGCTGCTGACCGGCCGCACGCTCGACCAGCTCGGAACCGCCGACGCGTCGTTCATCGGCACGCAGGTGCTTGGCAACTTTTCGGGGGAGGTGCTCGGCTTTGCCGGCCGCGCCGTGGGTCTCGATACGCTACGGCTCGGCGGCATCGACGAGACCGCAGGGAACGCGGATCTCAATGCGGTGGCGACCGTTGTCGACCCGACGTCGAGACTGACGTTCGGCAAGAATATCGGGTCGAACGTCGACGTCACGTTCTCGCAGAGTCTCAAGAATTCGGAGGCGCAAACCTGGATCGTCGAATATCTCCCGACGCGGCGGGTCGATTTGCGCCTCGTATCGGATGACCAGAACCTCCTCTCGACCGGCTTCAGGCATGAGATCTCGTTCGGCGGTGGCACTACGGCGACGTCGGCACGGGGCGCAACGGAGCGACGGCCCGATCAACACATTGCCGATGTGAACATCAGCGGCGACCTCGTCTTTCCGGAGCAGCGGATCCGATCGCTTCTCAAACTGCGGCCACGTGACACCTTCGATTTCGCACGGTGGCAGGACGACCGCGATCGACTCGAGGACTTCTACCATTTGAACGGTCGCCTCGCCGCTCGCGTCACTGCCAGCCGCCAGATAAATGGTGACGTCGTCAATCTCGTGTATCAGATTGACGCTGGACCGCAGACGAACATCGAAGTCAACGGAATCGACGTTGACGACGCCGGGTTGCAGCAGCTTCGCGACGCGTGGGCCTCGTCCATTCTCGATGAGCTGCTCGTCGAGGATGCCACCCAGATCATGCGGACGATCCTGGCGCAGCGCGGGTACGTACGGCCCACGGTTACCGCGCGTGTCGCGGCAGACGAAAATACCAGAACGTTGCACGTCGATGTGCAAGCTGGCGAGCGAAGCAGCGAAACGCGGGTCCGGATCGTGATGTCGAACGAGGGGCTCGCGATGGAACTCGATAGACAGGTCGCCGCACGCGGTCTGGCTGCGCTGATTCTCCGCGACCCCGGCGCGGTGACACGCGAACTTACGGAGTACCTGCGCTCGCGCGGGTACCTCCGCGCAACGGTCAGGCCGATGCCACCAGTCCTTGAAGGCACCGCAGCCGTCCTGCCGATTACCGTCGATCCGGGCCCACAATTCGTCATCGCTACAGTCAATTTCGAAGGAGGGCGAACCCTGCCTGCCGACGATGTGGCGAAAGCGGCGGCCCTGTTCGTCGAGACCCCATACGATCCCGCCGCAATTGACGTCGCGCGGGATCGTATCGCCGGCCTTTACCGCAGCCGGGGATATGCATCGCCGGCAGTCGTCGCGAATGCAGCGGTTCGGGATGCCGAGGCTCGCGTCGATGTGACATTCGAAATCACCGAGGGCGCCCGCCAGACGATCGGGGATATCGTCATATCGGGCAGTGCCGGCGTGGACGCCGACGTGGTGATGCGAGCGCTGCGTCTGACTATTGGCGCGCCGCTCGAACCTGCCGAGCTGATTCGTGCGCGCACGCGATTGTTCAACACCGGGTTGTTCAGGCGTGTAGATGTCAGCACGGAGCCGACGAGTCGCATCAGCGCGTCGGATCCGGAACAGCCGATTCGCATCCGCGTCGCACTGGAGGCATGGCCGGCGCTTCGACTCAGATATGGACTTCAGGCGGCCCAAGAGTATTCGTCCACATCAGTTCCCGCCGAGCGCGATGTTGTTCCGGGTCTCCTCGCGGATGTGACGCGACGCACGCTGTTCGGGCGTGCTGTAAGCCTGAGCGGCTCCGTTCAATATCAGCCTCGCGACCGGCAGGCGCGAGCGTTTGTCAACGCGCCAACCCTGTTCACACTCCCAGTGGCGTCGTCGCTCGTTCTCGAACGTGAACACATCGAACCGCCGGGGACGACGCTCGTCACCGACCAGAACACCGTCGCGTGGCAGCAGCAGCTGCAGACTGCCAGCCATCTCACCCTCTCGTATTCGTATCGATTCGACCGCGATCACACGTTGAACACCAGAATCGATCCGATCACCGGCATCCAATTCGATATCACAGTGAACGTGGCCCGGCTGATTGGCAACGCCGCCTGGGACACGCGTGACGATCCGCTCAATGCGACCCGCGGCTCACTCTACTCGTCGAGTCTGCAGTGGGCACCCGATCGCCTCGGTTCGCAGTTCCGGTTCCTCAAGTATGTCGGTCAGGCGTACCGGTTTCAGAACGTGCACGGCGTGGTGCTCGCATCAGCTGCCCGACTTGGTCTGGTCGGGCCGCTCGGCGGGCAGGAGCTGATCACGTCGGAGCGCTTTTTTGCCGGCGGATCGCGAACCGTCAGAGGAGTGGATGAAAACAGTCTTGGGCCGCGGGACTTCTTCGGCGACCCCGCGGGAGGCGAATCGATGCTGGTGCTGAATCAGGAGGCCCGCGTACCGATTTACAAGTGGTTGCACGGCGTCGGGTTCATCGACGCGGGCAACGTCTACCAGACGATTGGAGACCTGAAGTTGAATGATCTTGCTGGATCGGTCGGCTTCGGTTTCAGGCTGAACACCCCGTTTGCGTTGCTGCGTGCGGATTATGGAAAGGTCGTGTGGGGGCCTGCGCCGCGCACAGGTAAGTGGTTCTTCGGAATCGGACAGGCTTTCTAAATGCCAACTACCAACCGCCAACTTCCAAGACGATTCACTCTTGGAAGTTGGAAGTTGGAGATTGGGAGTTACCTGCCGCGAACGGTCTTCATGATCTGCGTCACTTCAGGCCGCTCCGGGGCGTCGGGCGCCAGCTTCAGGAACTGCTCGAAGTGATTGGCCATCCGGTCGGGCCGGTTGGCGCGGTAATGCATCAACCCGCCATAGTAGTGCGCGTACGCGTTGGACGGATTGATTTCCGTGACGCGATCGAACTCGGCCGCCGCCGCCGGCCATTCCTGGCGTTTGGCGAGCACCAGCCCAAGCTGATAGTGGGCTTCAGCCATCCCGCCGTTCATTTCGACCGCCTGACGGGCTGAGGCGACTGCCCCCTCGGTGTCGTCCTGCATCAACTGCTGCGCGGACTGGCCAATGAAATGCCACACGTCACCAGCGTCTCGAGAGGCAAGAGCTCCGTATGTTTGGAGCGCCTGATCGTTCTCCCCGAGCTTCTGGTGACTCTGCGCCGCCGTATACAGGACGGCGGGATCCGCGTCGGGCTGCGCAGCTTCGACGACGCGCTGGTACTCGCCGGCTTCGAACAGCTTCTGCACCTGTGAGGCGTTCTGCGCAAAGACTGCCGATGCTGTGAAGGTCAACACGAAAGTAAGCGTGGTCTTCTTCATGATTTGATTGTACGGTGTCGGTTCGATTCGACGACTACTGCAGGGCCAAAGAGCACGCTGCGGTCGCTGCGGTCCTCCCACCGTATAAGACATCCGCCATCGATCTTCACGTCGGCACGTTCCGGGCCATCGGAAATGCGTGGTCGCGGATGCGGTTTGACGGTGATTTCTATCGCAGTACGTATGTAAATCTGGACATTCCCGTTACGAATCTGGTCATCGTGCAGTCAGAAGAGGGCAACACCGGGGCAGACGACCCAGCCACGCTCGGCGGCGGACAAACGGACAAGCACCTGATTTACGAGGGTCTCTCCCGTGTGGACGTCGATGCCGTTTTCGCCGGCGCGACGACGGCACGCAGCGACGAGCTCGTTTTTTCCGTGTGGCATCCGGAGCTCGTCGCGCTGCGGCGCGATCTCGGACGGACGCGGCATCCCGCTCAGGTCATTGTCAGCAGCCGCAGCACACTTCACATCGAGACCGCCCTTATGTTCCAGGTTGCGGAGGTTCCCGTATACCTCGTCACGACGTCCGACGCGGCATCGTCGTTGCGCCTGCAGGTAGCGACGCGTCCCTGGATTCAGGTGGTCGATGGCGGGCAGCCGCTCTCGATGCGCACGGCCCTTCGCGAACTCCGCACGCGTGGCATCGAGGTCATGTCGGCAATTGGCGGGAGGACGACAGCGCGGGCGCTACTGCGCGAACATGTCGTTCACGATCTCTATCTGACAACGTCGGCGAAGGAGGGCGGCGAGCCACACACGCCGCTCATGGACGCGCCGCTGAATGCACCGGCGGTCGTGATCAAGCGAGGAACCGGGCCGGAGGAAGGAGTCCGGTTCGTGCACTATGCCTTAAGGTCCGCCTAAAGGCGGACCCCACCGAATCGTAGGGGCCGACCTTCAGGTCGGCCCTTACGCCGAGAGTTCCTCTTCGTCCGGGAAGCCGTGCTGCTTGCGACCGACAGGTCCTTCCATCTTCGCGCTCGTCTTGTACAACTCGAACCGCCCGTCCGCTGCCTGCCCTTGGACGCGCCGGCGCAGCACGTTCATCTGCCGTTCGGACATCGGCTTGAACCCGACGGCGACCTTCAGGTTCTGCCGCAGTACTTTCATCGAATCGATCCCGCTCACGGTCGTTGCGACAGGAAGGCTCATGGCGTATCGCAGTCCTTCCTGAGCGGTGATCACCTTCTGTTTCACCTGACGGCCTTCGCCGCCGAGGCTCTTCATGCCGATCGGTGCAATCCGGCGGCGCAGCAGTTCGGGAAGCACCTGGCGCTCGAACGACCGATCTTCGAACGAGCGGTCAAAGCAGTTGAGCGGCAGCTGGCATGTGTCGAACGGATAGTCGTGCGCCAGCATCTCGAGGTGAATGCGCGGATCCTTGTGTCCGGTAAATCCGATGAAGCGCACTTTCCCCTGGCTTTTCGCTTCTCCGAGCGCCTCGACGACGCCCCCGCGCATGAAGTGACGGTCGGGGTCGTTGTAGTAGACGCATTCATGGATCTGCCAAAGATCGAGGTAATCGGTCTTGAGGCGGCGAAGCGATTGCTCGAGTTGGCGCATCGCCTCCCGCTTGTCACGCCCGTGCGTGCACACCTTCGTCATCAGGAAGATGCGGTCGCGCCGATCCGCGATCGCCTTTCCCATGATCGTTTCTGACCTGCCGTCGTGATATTCCCAGGCGTTGTCCATGAATGTGACGCCGGCATCGATGGCCGCATGGACGATACGGATGCCTTCACGTTCGGAGCTCGCCATCGCGATGTGATAGCCGCCAAGACCGAGCGCCGACACCTGCACGCCGGTCGTGCCGAGCGGACGATGTGGAATCTGCATGCGGAGTACGATAATGCACCAATTACCGATCAGGTATCAGCCTGAAACCACCTGACACCTGACACCCGATACCTGACACCTTCTGCGGAGGAACGGATGCGTGGAAACGCGAAAGTCATTGACCATCTCAATGAAGCGCTGCGTGAAGAACTGACGGCCATTAATCAGTACTTTCTGCACGCGGAGATGTGCCACAACTGGGGGTATCACGGCCTCGGTGACTACATCAAGAAACAGTCAATTGACGAGATGAAGCATGCGGAGGCATTGATCGAGCGCATCCTGTTTCTCGATTCGACGCCAAAGATGGAGTACCTGGATCTGAACGTTGGTGGCAACGTGCAGCAGCAGATCGAAGCGGACCTCGCGCTCGAGGTCAATGCCGTCGCGATGTACAACAAAGCCATCCAGGCCGCCCGCGAAGCGGGAGACGATCAGTCACGGGAGCTGTTCTCCAAGCTCCTCAAGGACGAGGAGGAGCACGTGGATTGGCTCGAGGCGCAGGTCCACCAGATCAAGGAGATGGGCTACGAGCGGTATCTGACACTCCACGTCGAGGGGCCGAAGGACTAGCGCCTGTTACACTGGATCGCTGGATGGTTGCGGCTGTTCTTCTCCTCTTCGCGCTGATTGCGGCCGTTCCTGCCGAGGCGGCTGGCGCGAAGTCCGTCCCGCTCAAGATTGTCGCCTTCGGCGACAGCCTCACCTCGGGCCATCGGCTCCCGTCGAAGGACGCCTACCCGTCAGTGCTGCAGGCGAGGCTGAAAGCGGCGGGGTTGTCGGCCACCGTCGCCAACCATGGCGTGTCGGGCGACACGACAACGCGGGCGCTTCGTCGGCTCGACGACGCGCTCGCCGAGCATCCGCAGATCATGATTCTCGAACTCGGCGTCAACGATGGGTTGCGCGGTGTTCCAGTTCCGGTCGTGAAGGCGAACCTGGAGAAAATCATCACGGCGGCGCAGGCGCAGCACATCGAGGTGGTGCTCTGTGCGATGGAAGCGCTGCCGCTGCAGGGCTGGCAGTACACGATTGCGTTCCACCAGATGTACGAAGACCTCGCGGCGACCTATGGCGTGACCCTGATCCCGTTCCTGATGAACGGCGTGCTCGGCAATCCGGATTTGATTTCCGACGACGGCGTACATCCGAATGCGGCGGGCGCCCGCTATATCGCCGAAACGGTCTTCGAATATGTCTTTCCGATTGCCCGCACGATCGGGCAGGACGCGGCTACCACACCCGACAAGCTGTAGCGGGCGCCATCGGCACGCCCTCCTTGCATCCAAACGCTTTTCTGAACTCAGGCATATTCTGCAAAACGCCGTTGGCGCGCCAGCGGCCTGGGGAATGCACGTCTTCCTGCGCCCGCCGACGGACATCCTGATCGGATGCATTCTCACACCAGACCTGCGCGTAGGAAATGAAGAACCGCTGCTCAGGGGTGAAGCTATCGATTGATGCCGGCGGCCCTTTGCGGGCGAGCAGTTCCATCAATGCGTAGTAGGCGATCCGTACCCCGCCGTTGTCGGCGACGTTTTCTCCCAGCGTGAGATTTCCGTTCAGTTTCGTGCCCGGCGTCGACGAATAACCGCCGTACTGTGACGCCACGCATGCGGCGCGTTCGCGGAACGCATCTTCATCGCGCGGCATCCACCAGTTCATCAGGTTGCCCGAGGCGTCGAACCGGCGCCCGCTGTCGTCAAAACCGTGCGTAATTTCGTGGCCAATCATTGCGCCAGCCGCGCCGAAGTTCACGGCATCGTCCATCGTGGAATCGAACACGGGCGGTTGCAGAATGCCGGCCGGAAACGTGATCTCGTTGAGTGACGGGGCGTAATACGCATTCACCGTCTGGGGTGTCATCAACCAGATGGACCGATCGACCTGTTGCCCGATCCACTGAAATTGTCGCTGTCTATCGTTCGCTGCGATGCGGATCGAGTTGCCGGCGTAGTCGTCTCGCCGAATCATCACCGCGCTGAAGTCCCGCCATGTATCGGGGCCGCCGATTTTTCGCCGCATCGCCTGGAGCTTTGCCAGCGCGCGGTCGCGCGTCTCGGTGGTCATCCAGTCGACTTCGGTGAGCCGTTGTCGGAGCGATTGCTGAAGCGCCGTAATCAATTGGTCCAGACGCGCTTTCGCGTCGGAACCAAATTGCCGCTGCATGAAGATCTTGCCAACGACTTCTCCGAGCGCGTCAGCGCCCGGTTGGCCCGCGACCGCGTCGCTGCAGCGCATCCATCGCGGCCGCATTTCCTTCTGGCCGCTCAGGATCTCCCCGTTGAATCGAAACTGCTCCAGCTCGAAGCGTCCGGTCAGTAGCGACGCCATTTCATCGAGTGCCCGCCACTTCATGTATGCCTTCCATGAGGCGAGTGGCACCCTGGCGAGCGCGGCGCTGATGTCGCGCACGTATTGCGGATTGAGCAGGTTGAGCTGCGAAAACGGCGGCGCGCCCGTTCCGCGGAAATACAACGCGAAGTCAATGTTCGGGGCGAGCTCGGCGAGCTGCGCCACCGTGGTCGGATTGTTACGGCGTCGCGGATCGCGGAACTCGACGCGGTCCATCGTTCCGCGGGCGATCGTGGTCTCGATGTCCATGACGGCTTGTGCGAGATCAGTCGGCGCCTCCGAGCGCCCTACCCGGCGAGATTGCGGGGTAGGCCGGGTCCTTTCGGACCCGGCGAGAATCTCGAACATGCGCCGCACGTGCGCTTGATACTCGCGCCGCAGCATCGTCGAGCGCTCGTCGTCGTTGAAGTAAAGCTCGCGGTCAGGCAGGCCCATTGCGCCCTGACCGAGAACCGCGGTGAATACACTCGAATCCTGTGCGTCTGGCGCGGCGCCGAGCGTGAGAAACGATGGAAATCCGTCGTGGCTGAAACGCGCCGCAAGCCGAATCAGCTGCTCACGGTTGCTGACGGCATCGATCTCGCGGAGCAATGGTTCGAGCGGCTCCGCCCGCCGCGCCTCGATCGTCTTCTGATCCATGCAGGCGGCATAGGCGTCGCCAATCTTCTCCTCGTCCGGCGTCCGGTTCGACGTCGTGAACGCCGCGTTTTCGAGGATGTCGCGGACGATGCGGGCGTTGCGATCGGCGAGCTCGTTCAGACGGCTGTAGCGCGCCCGGTCGGCGGGCACTGGATTGGCGACGAGCCACTTGCCGCAGGCGAACTGATAGAAGTCGGTACAAGCGTCGACGCTGCGATCGAGGTAGCTGACGCTGAAGCCTTCAGACGACGAGGAGGACGACTGCGCGGTGATTGGGATCGTCGCCGTGGTTACCACGAAGGCCGCGAGCAGCCACGCAGCGCACGAAGCAAGCAACTTCGTGGCCTTCGTGCGCGTCGCAGGCCTTCGTGGTTCCACTGACCAATCAGGACGCTGACGCGTCCACAGAGATGGCAACGTTGCCGCGGATCGCGTTGGAGATCGGGCAGCCCTTCTCCGCATTCTTCGCCAGTTCGCTGATCCCGGCAGCGTCAATTCCCTCGAGCCCTTCGACGACGGCCTTGAGGTCGGATGAGACGACCTTCAGCCCCGCGTCGCTGCGGTCGCCGGTCACGGTTGCCGTCACACGGAGGCGCCGCGCCTTTCCCCCCTGCTTGCCGATCGTGTTGGCCAGCACCATGGCGTAGCACACAGCGTGTGCGCCGGCGAGGAGCTCTTCAGGTGTCGTCTTTCCATCTCCACGCTCGTTGATGCGGCTCGGAAAGGTGACCGACTGCGTGAACGCGCCCGTTCCCGCTTTGGCAGTGCCATTGCCTTCCATCAAGTTGCCGTTCCACTCCACATCTACGTGCCTCGCAAACGATGCCATCGGTGCGCTCCAATCGGTTGGTGGTTAGTAGTTGGTGGTTAGTGGTTTAGGTTCGTACGAACCACCAACCACCAGCCGCCAACCAGAAAACGAAATGGTATATCAGCTCGCACACGCGCTCTGCACGAGTCATCGTGCAGGACGCGCCACGAACCTGCGCACGGTCGCCTCCAGGTCTTCGTATTCGAACGGCTTGCCGAGCCAGCCGTCGGCGTGCGCCTCGGCGGCGCGGGCGGCCGGATCGGGGGCGGCCGTGAGCACGACGATGGGAGGGCAGGCGTCGCGGCCATCGACGGCGCGGCAGAACTCCCAGCCGTTCATAACCGGCATCTTCATGTCGAGGAGAATCAGATCGGGATTATGACTTTCCAGGACGTCGAGTGCTTCCTGGCCGTTCGCGGCGCTGATCACCTCGAAGCCCATCGACGTGAGCATGAGCCGGAGGAACTCGCGCAAATCGGGGTCGTCGTCGACGACGAGAATCCCGCCCCTGATCTTCACGGCACCTCCGCGCGAGGAAGGCGCATGTAGAACGTGCTGCCTCTTCCTTCCTCGCTCTCGAACCACATCGCTCCTCCGTGGCGTATCGTGATCTCGCGCGCCAAGAAGAGCCCGATCCCGAGACCCCCGACGTCGTGTGGGGTCCCCGCGTGAGCGCGAAAGAACAGCTCGAAGATCCGGCTCTTTTGGTCCGCCGGAATACCGATCCCTCGGTCGCGAACCGAGATCACGACGTACTTGTTCGACGGCGCGACGTCGATCTCGACCTCGCCGGGAGGTGAATAGCGGATGGCGTTATCCACGAGCCGCCGGACGGCCTGCTCCAGGCGGGGGAGATCCGCGGACACCGCCACTGGCTCCGGCGCGTTGAGGACCAAACGATGGTGAGTCGCCGCCGGCGCCGCCCACTCCACCACCGAACGCAGCATGGCGGTGAGCTCGACCGGCTCTCGGTAGAGGACCAGCCGCCCGAGGGAGATGCCCGACACTTCGATCAAATCGTCGATCAGCCTTTGCAACCGGTTCGACGCCCGTTCGATGGCATCCAACATCGGACTCTGTGCGGGGCTGGTGTCGGCTCGCTTGTTCATGTGTTGGGCGTACCCCTTGACGATGGCAACGGGGGTCTTGAACTCGTGCGCCAGCGCGGCCAACACTTCGCGCTTCAGACGATCGAAGGCGACTTCCTCGGTCACGTCCGCCATTACGACCACCACGCTGTGGATGCGATCCCCGTTCCGCATCGGCGCGCTCGTGATGCGAAAGGACCTTCGCTCGCCGGTGCGTTTGAAAACGAGTTGGTTGATCTCGCGAACGATCTCCCCCCTCAACGAACGTCTTCCACCCGTCCTGTCGGCAGGGATCAAGCGCCCCTGCTCGTCTCGGAACTCGACCAGTTCCATTCGTTCGGCCAGCGTTATGCCGCCGCCGGCGTGCTCGACGATGCGTGCCGCCAACGGATTGGCATGCACGATGGTCCCGTTGCCGTCCAAGACGAACACCGCTTCCTGAATCGTATTGACGACGGCGTCCCAGCGTCGCTCGGCTTCGCGTCGCTCGCCTTCCTCGAGCGCCAACGACGCGAGGTCGGCGAGATTGCCGGCGAAGGTTTCCTCGTCACTCGTCCAATGTCGCGCGGGTCCGACGTGCTCATGACAGAGGACCCCATAGAGCTGACCCTTGTGCCAGATGGGCACGTCCATCATCGACGTGATGCCGCGCACCGCGAGATAGGGTGTGCTCAGCTCGCGGGTGCGGGCGTCGGTGCGCGCCTCGTCCGCCGCGATGACACGGGTTTCGGCGATAGCGGCGAAATAGCTCGGGCAGTCGCGCGCTCCCAACATGTCGCCGGCCGTGTGTCGACCTTGGGCGCGAACAAAGTCGTCCTCACATACGATCGCGTTTCGGCCCGGCAGCAGCCGCCAGATGCTGGTCCGTTCGACATCGAGGGCAACCGCCGCCGCCTCGGTAATGGCGCGGAACGTATCGGGCACATCGGCCTTGTTGCGCTTGGCGAGTTCGAAGAGCACCTGCTCTCGACGCGCGGCGACCGCGCTGTCGTACTCATCAGGGGTGCGCACGTGGACCTCGGCTACGCTGTCGGTCATCGCGACACCTGGGAATGCCGTCTTACTGATCTTTCGTTGCAAGAAAACGTGCGTCAGCGAGAGATAGCTCCGGGTAATGCCTAAAGGTCAGGCGATCGATGGCGGCGGTGATATATCAACACCCTGGCGCATGCGGGATGTGAATCTCGAACTGGCGAGCCTGCTGTACGACATGGCGGCGATCGCAGCCGACAGTCAGCGTTCGTTTGGCTACAAACGGGCGGCGAAGGCCGTGCTGCGGATCGATCGCGACATCACGCCGCTCGTGACCGCGAATACGTTCAAGGCGATTCCGGGGATTGGTCCGACGACCGATCGCATCGCGCGCGAACTGATTCTCGACGGCCGCTGTGCGTTTGTCGAACGCGCCGTGCGCGAATCGGGCAAAGAGGAGGAGATCACGCGGCTGCACGGATTGCGGCGACTCTATCTGAGCCGAGCCGCAGTTCAGGAGATTCTGTCTCGTAAGGGTTCGCCATCGCGAGCGCGATACCGTGGTGATTTCCAGATGCATTCGATCTGGAGCGACGGCGCCGAAACACTCGAGTCGATCGTCAATGCCTGTCTCGAGCGCGGATGGTCGTGCGCGGGGATCACGGATCATTCCTACGGTCTTAGCATCGCCGGTGGCATGAGCATGGAGCGGGCCGTGGAGCAGCACGCCGAAATCGACGCGCTGAACCGCAAGTACGGCGGCCGCTTCAGACTGTTCAAGGGGATCGAAGCCAACATCCTCGCCGACGGCTCCATCGACATGGCGGCAGACGAAATGCGGCAGTTCGAGTTCATCGTCGCTTCGCCCCACTCGGCGCTCCGGAAGGCGATCGATCAGACCGAGCGCATGGTTGCGGCGGTATCCCAGCGCGGCGTCGCGATTCTCGGCCATCCGCAGGGGCGCGTCTTCAACATGCGCCTCGGCGTGCGCGCGGACTGGTCACAGGTATTCGAAGCGGCCGCTCGACGTCAGGTGGCGATTGAAATCGATGGCTCGTGGGCGCGGCAGGACGTTCCCTACGAGCTTGCCGCACAGGCGCTCGAACAGGGCTGCATCTTCGCGCTCGACAGCGACGCGCACTCACACCCGGAGCTCGACTTCGCCGATATCGCCATCGCCCACGCGAAGCTCGCCGGCATTCCGCAGGCGCGCATCGTCAATTACTGGCCGGAGAAGAAATTCCTGGAGTGGGCGGCCGGGGCGTGGGATCGCTGAAACGAACCACGGAGAGACGGAGGGCACCGAGCTAAACCTATTTGTCCTCCGTGTCTTCGTGCCTCCGTGGTTCGTGGTTGAGATGCTCCGCATTGCGAAAGGCAAGGCTGCGTGCCGGCATCTGCCACGCTGTGCGGAGCGCCTTGGCGAGTTCAGGATCGGTCTGAGAAATCTTTTCGGCGAGAGCCGAGACCTTCTGGTCGATTCTCGCGAGCCGCGCCTCGTACTTCTCGAGGTCGCCTTTCTGCTTCAAGTCGCGGCGAAGCAGTCCGACCTTTTCCATCAATTCGGTCAGCAGGACGGCGAGCTCACGTTCCATCTTTTCTCGATTGTAGGCGAGCCTCACTCCATCTCGACGAGCGGCACTCCAGGCTGCACAAGCTCGCCTTCGCGGCAG
>Ga0310810_10002969_pt1 | contig 18396 bp, 11 predicted proteins | sample NCmetagenome_FD_207641 | JGI IMG/M metagenome (GOLD analysis project Ga0310810, IMG submission 207641) | Soil microbial communities from experimental microcosm in Duke University, North Carolina, United States - NC | ecosystem: Engineered > Artificial ecosystem > Soil microcosm > Unclassified ...
ACCTTCTGGGCGCTCTGCTATTGGCCGCTCGCGGGCGTCGTGAGCGTGATGAAGGTGGGCCTGAAGCGCGGGTCCGCGTGGCTCGTACAGAGCCGCTGGGGGAAATGGGCCTTTGGGCATGCCGGCCCACTCGGGCCGTACGCTCCCATCCTGCTCGTGATGGCGCTCGGTGGCATCGCCGCGGTAGGTGCGGGATACGTGTTCGTGGTGTTGGCGGAGCAATTCCGGCTGACTACTTCGGTGGTGTATCAGGCCGATCAAGCCGTCCACACCTGGTTTGGTCACGAGCGCCAACCGGCGATGACGGTTCTGCTCAGCACCGTGACGTGGTTCGGTGGCATGGTTGGCGAGGCGGTGAGCGTGGCCGTGGTGGCGGTGCTCCTGCTGGTCCGGAAACAGCGCGCGTCCGCCATATTCTTGATGGTCACCGCCGCGACGGGCGGGCTCCTGAACACGGCCCTCAAGATGATCTTCGCGCGGGCGCGGCCCGATATGGCGTCGGCGCTCGCCGTCGCGCGGTGGTACTCCTATCCCAGCGGTCACGCGATGGCCTCATTCATCACCTTCGGCGCGCTCGCCTACCTCGCGCTCCGCCTGCCGTGGCCCTGGTTGTCCAAATCTGCCGTTCTGGCGATCGCGCTGACGATGGTGGTATTGGTGGGCGTGTCTCGCGTCTATCTGGGCGTCCACTGGGCATCGGACATCGCCGGGGGATGGAGCGCCGGTACCGTCTGGCTGGTCACCGCGGTGGTGTCGTACGAGATGCTGCTGCGCCTCCGCCAACGGCGCCGCGGCGCCGCGCCCACCAGCCCGGCGGCTGATATCCCCGACAAACCCGTGCCCGCCCATCCGGTAACGTCCTGAGGGCCAGCGGCGAGGAGGCGCATCCACGATGAACTGGAAACTCGACCGTAAGCGCCTCGTCGTGTTCGGGACGGCCGCCCTGGGCGCCCTCGCAGTCGTCATCGCCCGCAATTTTGTCGGGGGCGGCCATAGTGTTAAGCGGCAGATCCCTCATCTCTACTCTGTGCATGACTCCGCGTTCGATCGAGCGTTGGGACTCCCGCTCGGGCCGTCGATCGTGGGTGGAAACCAGGTCGTGACGCTGCTGAACGGCGATGAGATCTTCCCCGCCATGCTGCAGGCGATTCGCGGTGCGCAAAAGACCATTACGATGGAAACCTACATCTACTGGGCGAGCGCGATCGGCCAGCAATTCGCGACCGCGCTCTCCGAACGCTCCCGGGCCGGGGTCAAAGTGCACCTGCTGGTCGACTGGGAGGGCAGCAGCAAGATGGACACGGGCTCGGTGGCGATGATGGAACAAGCGGGGGTCGAATTCCGGAAATTCCGCCCGCTGCGCTGGTACAATCTCGGGCGAGTGAACAAGCGCACTCACCGCAAGTTGCTGGTGGTGGATGGACGCATCGGATTCACCGGCGGCGTGGGGATCTCGGACGAATGGACGGGCCACGCACAGGACTCCACACACTGGCGGGACTCCCATTTCCGGGTCGAGGGCCCGGTCGTGGCGGAGCTGCAAGCCGCCTTCATGGAGAACTGGATCGAGGTCACTGGAGTAGTGCTCCATGGCGACGACTATTTCCCGCCGCTGGCGCCGGCCGGATCCATGGCGGCCCAGCTCTTCTACAGCTCGCCCAACGGCGGCGCCGAAAGCATGGAGCTGATGTACCTGCTGGCCATCAGCGCCGCCGAGCGGTCGATCTACATCTCGAGCGCCTACTTCGTACCCGACGCGTTCACCCAAGACGCCCTGACGAACGCTCTCAAGCGAGGGGTTCGGGTCCAGATCATCACGCCCGGAAAGTTTATGGATAAGAAGATCGTGCGCCGCGCCTCTCGTTCACGGTGGGGCGACCTGCTCGCCGCTGGCGCCGAAATGTATGAATACGAACCGACGATGTATCACACGAAGGTATTCATTGTCGATGAACTGCTCGTCTCGGTAGGCTCGACGAACTGGGATCCCCGATCGTTCGGGCTCAATGACGAGGCGAACCTGAACATCTACGACGCCGACTTCGCGCGCCGGCAAGTGGAGGTATTCCGCCAGGATCTCTCGAAATCGCAGCAGGTCACCCTCGCCCAATGGCAGTCGCGACCGTTGCACGAAAAGTTCACGGAATGGTTGTCGTCCCTCATGGGGTCGATGTTGTAGCCGTTACCGCTTGCTCGCCCGCCTCGATTGCGCCTCCCGTTCGACGTCCAGTGGCGCGGACGCGCCCGAGCGCACCGCCTCGAGCTGCGCCCCCAGCGCGCCACCGTACAGGAGGGCGATGCAGGAGAGCAGCGACCACAACAGCAGCGCGATGATTCCGGCGAGCGGTCCGTAGGTCTGGCCGAATGCCGTGCTGGTGCGGAAGAAGAGGGTCAGCAGGCTCGTGGCGATGGCCCAGAGCCCGACGGCGACCACGGCGCCCAGGGTGAGCCAGGACCATCCGGGCTGCCGGCGTCGGGGAGACCATCGGAACAGCAGCCCGACGGCCGCCGTCATCAGCAGCAGCGCCAGCGGCCAGCGCACTGAAGTCCACACGCGAGATGAATCGATCGAGCCACCAAGCGTCAACACCGTGAACGCCACCGTCGCCAACAATCCGGCGCTCAGGGTGAGCAGCAAGGCCAGGCCGAACTTGGGAACAGCGGGCCGATCCTGCTCTATCCCGTAGAGCCGGTTCAGCCCGCGTTCGAGTTGGCCCATGAAGATGCAGCCAGTGACGATCGCGCCCATGAGGCCCACCAGAAGCGCCAGATACCGATGGGATGTCCCGGCACGGCGGGCCTGGTCGACTGCTTGCGTGAGGAGCTGGCCTGCCGGTCCCGGAATACCCGCGCGAATGATCCGGACGAGCACGTCGCTCGCCGGACCGGTGCCGAGGGCGCTCGCCAAACCGACCATGGCGATGATGCTCTGCAGGAGTACCAACCCGGTGGCGAATGCGAGGGAGCGTGCGTGACTGGAGCCGTCGGCGGCCTGGAGGCGCTTGAAGGCGTCGCGCGCCAGCCGCCGCCAGTCCGTGTTCGCAAGGAGCTTCTGCGCGGAGTCCCCGCTGCGCATCCAGGTTTCGGGGACGAGATTGGCGGTGCTCATGGAGACACTCCAGGTTTATTGCCGCACGAACGCTTCAGCGTGACTCCTAGTGAATGTATTGAACTCTCACCCTACCATCCACCGGCACCAAGGTGCCCCGCAACGAGGACCCTGATGAAACGCGTCGCGCTCCTCGGCGTAACCTCGTTGCTCGTGCTCGGGGCGATCCGTCCCGCCGGCGCGCAGCAGTCCGAGCGGCCCGGCTACGAGCGCGATATGCCCGCAGCGCTCGCCGCGCAGGCCAAGATCCGGGAAAACTCGGCACGAGCCAACGCGCTCGGGCGAGTGCCGGGCGGAGTCGTGGAGGCACTCGACGACAGCACCGTAAGCGTCGACAGCAGCGACGAGAAGCCCACCGTACGCGCCGGTGTATTGAGGGGGGTGCTGGTCCTGGATGGACGGTTGCGCGAGCCGGCGTGGCGAACGGCCGATTCCATCGAGAACCTCACTACCATTGAGCCCGAGGAAGGCGGCACTCCCGCCGGCCGGACGATCGTGAAGGTGCTCGCCAGTCCGACCGACATCATCGTCGGCGTGATCTGCCGCGACACGAACCCACGCGGGATCGTTTCCGCTTCCATGGGGCGGGACGACTCCGCGCTCACACGGGAAGATCACGTCATGATCGTGATCGACCCGTTTCGGGATGGCCGCTCGGGGTACGTCTTCGCGGTGAATCCGGCCGGGGCGCGGTTTGACGGTCTCGTGACCGCCCGGGGAGAGGAGGTCAACAGCGACTGGGATGCGGTGTGGGAAGCCCACACGTCGCGTGACAACCTCGGCTGGAGCGTCGAGATCCGGATTCCCGTCCGCAGCCTCAGCTTCAAACCGGGGTCGACGACCTGGGGATTCAACGTCCAACGGCGCGTCCAGCGCCTGCAGGAAATCAGCCGCTGGTCAGGCGCCAATGGCGACTATGAGGTTTTCCAGACCAGCCAGGCCGGATTGCTGACCGGCCTGCCCAACTTCGATTTGGGGTTGGGCCTGACGATTCGACCTTCCATCGTCGGCAACTCGACCAAGCCCGCGCCCGGAGCGAACTGGGTGTCGAAGATGGAAGGCAGCCTGGATGTCACCAAGAAGCTCGGTTCGAATCTGGTATCTTCGTTGACGGTCAATACGGATTTTGGCGAGACGGAAGTGGACGCCCGCCACACCAACCTGACCCGTTTCGATCTCTTCTTTCCGGAAAAGCGGACGTTTTTTCTCGAAGGCATGGACATCTTCGATTTCGGGTTGGGCACCGGAGAAGACGTCATCCCCTTCTTCAGCCGCCGCATCGGCCTCGTGGGCGAGGAAGGCAACCTCCAGCAGGTTCCGCTCACGGTCGGCGGCAAGCTGAACGGTCGGGCGGGCAACACCAATCTCGGTGCCTTGGTCGTGCGTACCCGGAGCATCGATACGCTGAACACTGATGCCACGATTGGGGTGGTACGCGTCAAACAGAACATCTTGGCCGAGTCGTCGGTGGGAATGATCGCCACTGCAGGCGACCCGCTCGCGCTCCCTGGCAGCTGGATGAGCGGCGTCGATTTCACCTACCAGACATCGAAGTTTCAGGGCGACAAGAAACTCCTCATGGGTGTGTGGGGGGTGCTGAACCACAGCAACGATGTGGGCGGCGACCGCGCGTTTGGCGGGATGATCGACGTGGGGAATGTCGCCTTGGCGTACAAGAACATCGGCACGGACTTCAGCCCGTCGCTCGGATTCGTACCACGGACGGGCGTACAAATCTACCAATTGGAAACGGAGTTCGAGCCGCCGGCAGGAGGCCTGGTACGCCAGATGACCGTCCAATTCAACCCGTCCCTGGTGACCGATCTGAGCGGCTCGTGGCAGAGCTATCTCGTGTCGATCAAGCCGCTCGATTGGCGGCTGGAGAGTGGTGACCGCTTCGAGTTCACCTTCGAGCCGCAGGGCGACCGCCCAACGCAGGACTTCGATGTGTTCGAGTCCACTACCCAGACGGTGATCATTCCCGCCGGTTCGTATCGGTGGACCCGCTATGGCCTCCAGGCTGCGCTGGCCGGCAAGCGCCCCATCAGCGGCGAGGCCAAGTGGTCGACCGGCACCTTCTACAACGGGTACCTGAATTCCGTCGTGCTCACGCTCGTGGCGAAACCGACGCCGCACCTGAGCGTGGAGTTTGGTATGGAGCGCAATAGCGCCCACTTGCCCCAGATAGACTTCATCGAGCGCCTCTACAGCGGACGACTCCAGGTGAACATGTCCCCCGACTTGCAGGTCGCCAGCTTCCTTCAATACGACAATGAAAGCCGCAACTTCGGCTCCAATACACGGCTGCGGTGGACGTTCACCCCCTTGGGCAATCTGTTCGTGGTCTACAATCACAACATGCAACGCAATCTCAACAATCGGTTCACCTTTGGCTCGAATCAACTCCTGGTGAAACTGCAGTACGCGCTCCGCCCCTAGAAGACTTCATGCGTGCCGCGACCGCGTGACGCTGGTGCACGTTGCACGCCCTCGGCGCCGGTCCGGCGAGCGACCTGATCGTCCGGACCATTCGCGCGGGTACCGCGACAGTTCCCGTCGCATCTCAGGCGCCAAGTGGAACGAAAGCAAACAGCAATCGAGTGCGGTGCGCATCGAAATCCTGATACTGGTGAATGGTGCCTGATTTGGCACGAGCCTGGATCTCAGCCGTGAGGTGTGTCACGTCGGCTGGATGGGCGTACCAGCCCTCGAACACCTGGGAGGGTCGATCGGACCGGAGATCGATGACAAAGGCAGTTGGGGGGACGTTGCCTATCTGCTTGAATCCGGTCAGAGCGCCGGCTCGAAGGTCTTCGCGCGCCCACAATTCTCGAGCCGCGGTCTTATCGTCGACTGAGCGCGTCTTGTGCCACGTACGATTGAGGCGGGAGTCAAGCGCGGAGTTGACGACCTGGACGATAGCTCCGAATCCGGATGCCGCCTTGAGCAGGCGAACGAGATGCGGGCCGCTGCCGTCGATGGCAATGATCTGGATGTCTGAGGCCATCGCGGCCCCTATGGGCAGGTGATTTGGTGTCGAGCGGAACGCGCGTAATCTGAGGGGGGCAGGGACCGCAAGCAAGATAGAAAGGGCGACCAACGCTACGCGCCAGAACCCCTGAGTCCCTCTCCGTCCGCCTGTCCGTCTGCCAGTGGCCTCTCACGTACTGCCCGCGCCGCAACAATCGCCCCTGCCGTTCCCAACAACAGCCCTCCTACTACATCCGACACGTAGTGCACCCCGATGTACACCCGGCTCCAGGCAACCAGCAGAGCGATCGCGACTCCGCTGGCGATCAGGAGTCGGCGCGGCCCGATGCGCCGCTCGGTCGCGGCGGCGATGAGGGCGAGGGTGATATAGAGCGCGCTTGCAGCCAGGGCGTGCCCGCTCGGGAACCCGGGGGACGAGGGCAGCGCGGTCATCGCCTCGGTCGGGCGCAGACGGTGAAACAGCGGCTTCAAGACATCGTCCAACGGCAGCGATAGGACTGGCCAGGTGAGAGCGAGCACGATGCGTGGCCGTCCCGACGCGATGGCGTAGGCCGCCACGAGCAGCGCGAAGAAGAGCACGAGCGACTCGCTGCCCAGAGCCGTGGCATTGATGGCGACAGAGTTCTGCAATGTCGTGCGGTGGGTCGTCACGACGACCGCCACGGCCTGGTCGAGCGCCACAGTCCATCCCGCAGCCACGGCCGCGCTAAATGCCACGAGTACGGCGAGCAGCACGAGCGCTCGCCGGCGCGCGTCAGCGATCATCCATCCCTCTCGGGTTCCGAGCCCTCGCAGCGACGCAACTCACGCTCGCTCGCGCGCACGCCGCCTTGGGCGGTACATGATGACCCGCGCGCACTCCAGCGTGATCAGCCCGCCGGCCGCCGTTCATGTCGCCCAGGTCGAGCCGTGTCGCGTGCTCTGCTCATCGACCATGCCATCACATACGGGAGCATGCCCTAGGCCCGACTGCCACTTAACGGACGCGCATAAGCTGTGCGAAGGGGCGGCCACAATCAAGACAAACCATGCGCTGGTTAGGAGGCGCGGAGCGTCGGATCGCCGGCGGCGATCAGCGCCGCCGCATAGTAGGGCAGGTTCGCGGCGATGTGGCTGAGCAGCCGCCCGTGCCGCCCGTGAGAAACACGTGCCGCGGGTGGGCCATGAGGGAGAATAGCCTGCAACGTCCCGAGCGACTACAATGGTCGGCGTGTCGAATCGAGTGATGTCGGCACTGCTCGTCGCCGTCGTTGTCACGTGCTGCAGCGTCCCGCCGCCCGTGACCCCGACAATGTCCGCCCTCTCAGTCCTTCAGACGCTCACCGACTCCGGCAAGGAGATGCCCCGGCCGCGCCTGCCCGCGGGCGCCGATACGAACGCGGCCCACGCCTATTACGAGCTCGCGGAGCCGCTGGTCCGCATCGGCATCAAGCTCGATACCGCCGAGATGGCCCTGTACTGGGCATCGCGGCTCGATCCAGGGTGGTCGGATCCCATCTTCGCGCGGTCACTGATTCCGCTCGATGCGATCACGCGGGACCGCTTCGAGACGTGGGAGCGGACGGGTTCGTCATTGGCGGTGACCAAGCTGGCGCTCAGCGAGCAGCAGGTCCGCTCCATCGACTCGTTGCAGCGCGTCGCCTGGGATCGCAATCCGTTCTTTTACAGCGACCTCGAATTCCGGCGGCTGCTGCTCATTCCCGGGAGGCGCAGCGATCCGGCGCGGGACGGCTACCTGATGTTCGCGACGCGGCGGTTCGTGCCGGCGGAGAGTCTGTTCGCCATCGGTCTCAAGAAACACCCCGAGGACTTCGTGCTCCGAACCTACCGCGCCCGGGCGCTCTTCTATTTGCAGCAGTACGACAGCGTCGTGGTCGAGTTGGAGGCGGCACGGGACACGATCCGTCATCGCGCCGTCGAGCATGGCATACCGATCTTTCTGTCGGTGGAGATGTTCGAGTTCGCGATCGGAATCGCCCGGGTGCAGCAAGACGACTTTCCAGCCGCCAAGGCGGCGTTCGAGCGCGCGCTGACGGAGAACCTCGGGTTCTATTGGGCGCACGTCCGACTGGCGGGTGCCGCGATCGCGCTGCACGACACTGCGTCAGCGGTCAGCGAGTTGACGACGGCGGTGGAGATCGAAGGGCGGGATCCAGTATTACGGATGTACTATGGCGCCGTGTTGCAGTCCGCGGGTCGGATGCTGGACGCCGAAGACCAGTTCAAGAGAGCGATCGGGCTCGATCCCCGCTATGCGGCGCCATATTACCAGCTCGGGGTCAACTACCATCAGCGCGGCATGAAGGACGCGGCGATCGAGCAGTACCGGCAGTTCCTGGCGCGTTCGGCCCGGGACGATCCCTGGCGCCCCCCTGCGACGAGCGCACTCGCCGCACTGTTGCGGGTCGCTGCGGACTCGCGCTAGCTTGGCTTTCCTGCCTCCTATTCACTACAATACCACTCGGCGGCTCCGCGGCTTGGCGTCCACTCGACGGCTCGGCGTCTCGTCGTCTCGATCCCGCTCACCTTTTGGGCGCCCGTAGCTCAGTTGGATAGAGCATCGGCCTTCTAAGCCGAGGGTCGGAGGTTCGAATCCTCCCGGGCGCATCAGAGCCTTCGTGAACCGCCGACCCTGGGGTGCGGAATGAGTGCCGGACGAATTGCCGCTGTCGGGATCCTGGGGCTTGCCCTGGCAGGGTGTGGAAAGGACTCCACGGGTCCGATCCTGCCGAGCATGGCGGGGATGTGGCAGGGCTCCGCTTCCTCTCAATTCATCACCATGACGTTGTCGGAGTCGAATACTCACGTCAGCGGTGCTGGCACCATCTCGGATGGGGTGACCACGGCGAATATCACCATCACCGGCACACACAGCCATCCGCAGGTATCCCTCAGCGTCACGCCGGCGGGATTCACGCCGATCACGGTGACCGGATCGTTCTCCGGCGCGGACAGCGTCGTGGCACAACTGAACGGATCTGGATTCTCGAACTTCGCGATGACGTTCGTGCGTCAGTAGCCCTGCGGGCGGCGCCGCTCGTGCTACCCCGCATCCGCCGCCCGCTCCGCCCGCCACCGCCCACCCATCCGCCGCTCGCCCGACCGTTGCTCTGCCCCCGGGAGCACTTCTGTCGATCCCGGGGCGTCGCGGGAGCGCCCGTCCGCCTGCTGCTGGCTGAGCCATAACCCGGGGAGCGGGACCGTTACCGTGATCTCGGCCGGCGTGCGGATCGGCGGCAAGCCCGCGAACCGGTCGCGAATCGCCGCCGGCAGTGCGTTGGCCGTGCGCAGCGGACACGCGATGTAGTTGCCCACGATCCCCACGACCCGGTTTTCGATCACATCCGCGAGTGAGCGGCCATCCTTGTCCACCACCTTCGAGAGCGCCAGGTAGCGCAGCGTCGGATCGCCCGCGGCGATCAGCGCCGCCGCATAGTAGGGCAGGTTCGCCGCGATGTGGCCGAGCAGCCGGCTCTCGCGGGGATCGACGCCGGGCACCTCGGCGAGCGCCGTGAGGCTCGCGAGATGCGCCTGCGATTCCTTGTTGAGCACGAAATCGCGGATCGACAGCAGTCGCTTCCAGTTCTCCCCGGCGCGTCCCTCGAGGTGGAGCGCCGCGAACGACAGCACCACGCGGGTCCCGTTCTCGAGCGCCAGGTGCCCCGGGTACTTGAGCGGCTGCTGATGGAAATCGGCAAGCCGGATGGCCCCGACCCAGCGCGTGTGCTTCGGCGCGGCGAGTCCGGGAGCCGTCTGGGACGGCGGATCGGCGGGGAAGAAGTGGACCGCGTAACGAGACTGGTCGGCGTGCAGGAAGCACCAGACCTGGCGCAGATCGATCGGCGCCGCCTGCGGGTCGATCTGCACCACGAGTCGCAGCTCGGAGATCGGCGGCGCGATGTCCGGCTCCAAGGGTTTCCGCCCGATGCCGATGACCCAGTCGAGGTCGGGGAGCAGCGTGCGGTCGAGCAGCACGCGCCGCATCGGTGTGGCGAAGCGCTGCACGTGCGCCCGGGTGGCGAGGTTCGGCAGCTGGAACGGGATCAGCACCGCGGGGCGCACCCGCGCCGCCCGCGCCCCGATCCGGAACCGCTCCACCGGCTCGAAGAAGTGCACGCCGAGCGGCCGCACGGGGTCGGTATTCTTGACGACGCGACGGACCGAGCCGGTGCCGGGGGGACCCGACGCTTCCGACACCCGCAGCGCGCGCCGCCGCAGCGTGCTCGCGGCGTGTCCCGTGCGCTCGAGCAGCTCGCGCACGCACTCGACCGCGGCGCTCGACAATCCCGTGCCGTTCGCCGACGGCGGCAGGTTGAACGGCTCGAGCGGCAGCGCGCCATCCTCGGCCGCGAGCGCGTTGGCGATCCCCGATCCGGCGATCAGCCGGGCGATCAGCTCGACGGGCCGCGCCGGCCGCGACGCCGCCCGGGTCGGTCCCCAGCTCCAGCGCCACCGCGCGTCGAAGACGTCGAACGCCAGCTCCTCACCACCGGCGAGCGTCCCCGTGTACAGCAGGTCGCCCGCCGCATAGCCGAGCGACTGCCAGTACAGCTCCAGCTCGACGAGCGCGCCGTAGCGCACGCCGCGCGTCGCTGGTTGCGGCGATTCAAAGAAATCGATGGGGGACTGGCTCGCGAGCGACGGCGGCGCCGCGTCTGCTTCTTCGTCGAGCGGCAGCACGGCGAGGCGGGAGAACCGCAATGTGAGGTCGTGCCCCACCGTTTCGGCGGGCGCCAGGGTACGGGCTCCCGCCGCGGGGAGTCGCTCCTCCGTCGGGGCGGGGAGCAGGGAGGTGGGTGCCGCGACTTCGGCGTTCCCGCCGTCGAGCATCGCCACCGAGATCTCGAGCGGCTCCTCGCTGCGCAACCCCACGCGCAGACGCACCGTCGTGGCGTCGATACGGGGAATCGGGACGAGGCCCTGGGCATCGCTCACCCAGTAGCCCGCCGGATTTCCCGCGGCGTCGAGCAGGCTGACGGGCACACCCGTGGCGGGGGTGTGCGAGCCGGGTTGCACGACTCGCAAGGACCACGTCTGCGTTTCGTTCGGATCGATCATCGGATGGTCTGATGAATTAGCCCGGGCGACAGGGCAACGCCAGGGCGGACGGTCCCCTCCCTTGCGAGTCCCATGCCACACTTTTCGCATCATGCGCCGACACCGACGGTGCGGCGCGCCCGCCACGGGCGTGGCGATACCTTGTGGTGCGATGAATCGCATCACCTTGCTCGTCTCTGTCACCCTCCTGACGCCGGGCTGGCCCGCCGTGGCGCAGTCGCCACGCGCGGCCAATCCGGAACGGCCGACCGTCGCCACCCACGCCTACGCGGTCGCCCCGGGCTACGTCGAAGTGGAGCAGGGGATATCCGCCCGGGGGTCCACCAGTCTCTCCGCGGTCACGAGCTGGGACGTCAACGTCAAAATCGGGATCGCGCCGCACATCCAGCTCGGCATCTTCGGCCCGGCGTACCTCCGGACCGGCGCCGGCCACGGGATCGGGGATTGGGGGGCTGCGCTGAAGATGCGCACCGATCTCTCGGCGGCGGTCGCGGTCGCCGTCGTGCCGACGCTGACCGTTCCCACCGGCAACGAACACTCGGGGCTCGGGGCCGGCCGAGCGCTCGGTCAGCTCCCGATGGTGCTGAGCGTGAACGGCCCGGCCGGGGTCCACGCCGACCTCAACGCCGGGCCGCTCGGGATCGGCGCCGGCCGACCGCAGTGGCTCACGACCGCCTCATTCTCCCGCCCGCTCGGCGCCCTCGGCGTGGCGGCCGAGCTGTTTCGCATCAGTGCCGGAGCGGCGGGTCCGCGCCAGGCGGGGCTGCTCGGGGCGCTGCTGGTGACTCCGGTTCAATGGCTGGTGATCGATGTTGGTGGAACGATCGGGCTGGGATCGGGCAGCGCGGACGCGGTATTCCTCGGCGCCACGACGAATTTCGGACGACTCTAAAGGAACGAGCCCCACCAACTGATGGGGCTCGCGTGCTGCAACAGCCGAAGCTGACCGCTGATAGCTGAAAGCCTATTTGCTCAGCGTGATCGGCACGCCGATCGACAGCAGCACGTCGGCATTGAGCTTGGATTTCATAGCCGTCGCGTTGCCATCCGGGTCGAACGAATAGAGGTTTGCCTCGAGCGACACGTTCAGGGCAAACTTCGGCGTGACGGATGCGCGTACACCAGCGCCCAGAATCGCCGCCGGCGACGTCACCTTCGTCGTATCGTTGTCGTGCTCGTTCTTCCAGAACGTCCCGCCCCGATGCACGATTCCGCCGCCGATAATGAAGTGGAGATTGGTGCGGGCCGGACGATACAGCAGCCGGGCGTTGGCGGTGACAATGTTGCCGGCTACGGCAAAGGACAATCCCCCCGTGCCCGTATCGCTGCTGAAGGCGCGGATCCCACTCTTCGAGTAGCCCCCTGCGAACTCGATCCCCATCGTGCGGGACACCCAGTACGTGAGCCGGCCGCCGTACGTCGGCGCGCTCGTCTGCTGGATTTTGACGTTCGACCCGTCACCATTCGCGTCGTTGCTCATCGTGGTGAGGGCGTAGAAGCTCGCGAAGAACGGCGTGATCTCGAACTTGGCCTGCCCGGCGGCTCCGCGCGGGGCCAACAGACCGACCATCGCGAGACACCCGCTGATTGCCGACACCCGACTGGGCCACTTCGTGGACACGTTTTCCTCCTCGGTGATTATGGATGGGCCGCGACTGCGGCCGGGGTGGGTCGACTCGTCGCCGAGCCGTCGCCCAGCTGCCCCTTGGCGTTGCCGCCCCAACATACCACACCAGCCGACGTGACGCCGCAGCTGTGATTGCCGCCGGCGCTGATGGCCTGCAACGACTGATTGAGCGAGACCTTCACGGGGGCCTGTTTGTCCGCCCGCGTGCCGTCCCCCAGCTGACCTTCGCGATCCCGGCCCCAGCAATACGCGTCGCCGTCGGCGGTGAGGCCGCACGTGTGCTCGGCACCCGCGGCGAGGGCGACGAAGGCCCGCGTTCCCGCGATGGGCACCGGACGGTCGCGCTCGCTCTTGGAGCCGTCCCCGATTTCCCCGGCGACGTTCGCGCCCCAGCAGAACGTCCGGCCGGCCACGGCGATCGCGCACGCGTGCTTTCCGCCCGCGGCGAGGCTCGTGAACTTGACGTCGATATCCACGGCCACCGGCTCGCTCTGACTCTCCAGCGCCCCACGCCCCAGCTGACCCGAGAACCCGTCGCCCCAGCAGTACACGCGCCCATCGGTGGCGAGGCCGCAGGTGTGCTCCGAGCCGGCAGCCAGCGATTTGAACCGGATCTGTCCGGTCACCCGCTGCGGCGTGGGGAAGCCCCGCGTCGAGCCGTTGCCGAGCTGGCCCGAATTGTTGTCGCCCCAGCACCAGGCCGCGCCATCGACGCCGAGCCCGCACGTGTGCCGGTCGCCGGCGACGAGGGACTGGAAGACGCGGCCGCCCACGACCGGCGCCGGCGTCGGCGCTCCGGCGATCTTGCCGTTGCCGAGCTGTCCCCGCGCGTTGCCGCCCCAGCAGATCGCAGAGCCGCCTTCCAGCAGCCCGCAGGTATGGTTCCCCCCCGCCGCGAGTATCGTGAAGCCGGACGTGCCGCCGCCGAGCGAGACGGGATAGCCCGATGCAGCGCCGACCGCGGCATCGCCCATCTGGCCCACCTGGTTGCTCCCCCAACAGGCTGCGGTGCCGGCCGCGGTCAGGGCGCAGGTATGCATCCCGCCGGCTGCGACCGCGCGCCGCACCACGAGGCGCGCGGCATCGGCCGGCTGATTCGCCGGCGGCGGCGTAACGGCAGCGGGCTGTGACTCGGCTGGAGGCTTGTCGGCCGGTTGATTCGCCGGAGGATTGTTCGCCACGGCGGGTGGCGGAGCAGGGGGCGCCGGCACGGTGATCGTCGCCGCGCCTTTTGCGCCGTCGCTCGTCGCCGTGATCGTCACCGATCCGCCGCGTGTCGCGGTTACGAGGCCCGTGGAGGAGACGCTCGCCACCGCCGGATCGCTCGACGCCCACGCCACGTCGCGCTCGCGAATCGTGGTGCCGCGCGCGTCCTTCAGGCCCGCGGTGAGCTGGCCCGACTTCCCGACGGCGATCGTCAGCGCCGCCGGGGTCACGGTGACGCTCGCCACCGGGACCAGCGCTACGGTGACGGTTGCCTTCCCCGCCTGCGACTCGACCTCGGCGGTGATCGTCGCCTGGCCGGCGGCGACGCCGGTGACGAGGCCGTCGGTCCCCACCGTCGCGATCCCGCGGTCACTCGAGCTCCACCGCACGGTACGCCCGGTGAGCACGTGGTCATGCGCGTCCCGGGGTGTGGCGGAGAGTCTCGTCCTCGCGCCGATCTGGAGCGACGCCTGCGGCGGGGCGACGCTCACGCTCGCGACGGCGACCGGAACGACGGTGAGGTGCGCGATCCCGCTCTTCTTCTCGACCGTGGCGGTGATGGTGACGAGGCCCTGGCGCACTCCGGTGACGGTGCCGGCGGCGGAGACCGTGGCGATCGTCCGGTCGCTCGAGGCCCAGGTCACGGTTCGGCCGGAGAGCACGTTGCCGTGGCTGTCCCTGGGTGCCACCGACAGGAGGATGGTGTCCCCCAGCGACACGTTCATCGCGGCCGGGGCGACGTCGACGGTCGCGACGGGCAACACGGTCGCGGTGATCATCACCGTACCCGTCCCGGTCAGACCTTCGCTCGTCGCCGTCACGGCCACGATCCCGGCCGTACGTGCCAACACGACGCCGGTGGGTGACACGCTCGCCATCGTGTCGTCGCTCGACGTCCAGGTGACGGCGTGCCCCGTGGACGGGAGTGTCGTCCCGCTCGCGTCCTTGAACGTCACCGACAGCTGGACGCTGCCGCCCACGGCGACACCGGCGGGCGACGGTGCCACTGCGAGCGACGCGAGCACGGGCGCTCCGGGCGTCGCCCCGGGGGCGGTGGCGGGGCCACTCGGCGTCTTGGGGCGTCCGAACATCGCCCAGGCCGCGACACCGATGACGAGCAGCGCGGCGACGAGCCCGATCCACTTGAGCGCGCTTCGCTTGGCCGCCGGTCCCGCCACCGGAGACACGGTGACCGGCGGCATCTCGAGCTTGGTGCGCCCGGACGGTCGCGGCTTCCGCGGCGGCGGTGGCGGCTGCGGGATACCGCGCGGCAACGGCGGAAGCGACGGGGGGGTCGCCGTGAACCGCTGCGGTGGTGCCGTCGGGGGCACGGGTGTCGATGCGAGGATCGCGGTGGGCGACTCGGTGATCTCGCGCGAGGCGACGGTCGGTGAGATTGGCTCGAGCGGCGTCGAGGGCAGCGGCGGCGGTGGCGCGTCGCTCGTCGCCGGGATCGGCGTCGTCGGCGCCGCCGCTGCGGCGGGCGGAGTCGCCGGGGTCTTCGATTTCGCCGGCGCCGCGGCCGTGGGCGGCGGCGTCGTGAACTTCGGCACCGGGGAGAGCGGCGTGCGCGGGGAGGTGTCCTCGGGGGCCACGCCGCCGCGGGCCATCGCTTTCATCTTCTGGCGAATCGGGTCGCTGGCGGGCGGCGTGCCGATGGCCTCGATCGCTTCTTCCAGGGTCGGCCAGCGATCGGGGACTTTCTTGGCGAGCATCCGCTCGACGGCCTGTGCCAGTGCCGGCGGACAGTCAGGGCGGCGCTCGAGCAGCGGCGGCGGTGGCTCGTGAAAGTGCTGCCACATCAGCGACATCACCGAGTCGGCGTCGAACGGCACTTTGCCGGTGAGCATCTCGAAGGCGGCGATGCCCAGGGAGTACTGATCGGTGGCCCCGGTGATCTCTTTCGCCGAGCACTGCTCGGGACTCATGTAGGTCGGCGTGCCGATGGTGGCGCCGGTCATCGTCAGCCCCTGCGACTCGCGCACTTTGGCGATGCCGAAGTCGGTGACGATGACCCATCCGTCGGTATCCACCAGGATGTTGGCGGGCTTGATGTCGCGGTGCACGACGCCGTTGCGGTGGGCGTAGTCGAGCGCGCCGCCCGCCTGCGCCAGGATCGCCTGGACCATCTTGACCGGCAGCGCGCCATGCTCCTTGATGATGGCGTCGAGGGGCTTGCCGTCCACGTACTTCATCACGAAGAAGAGCAGGCGTCCCGATTCGCGCACGCCGTAGATCGGGATGATGTGCGGATGGCTCAGCTTGGCGGCGGTGCGGGCTTCGCGCTTGAAGCGATCGGCCATTCCCTTGCCGCTGGAGAGCAGGGCGGGGGACATGACCTTGATGGCGACTTTGCGATCGAGCGCGATTTCGTGCGCCAGGAAGACGGTGGCCATGCCGCCGCGCCCCAGCTCGCCGGCGATGTCGAATTCGCCGAGCGTGGCGCGGCGCAGGTCGTCGATCAATCCCGCCTGGGGATCGACTTCCACGTCGGGAGCGTTGGTGGCCGGGACGGGAATGGAGATGCCGGGCATTTTTTCCGTGGCGACGGCCTGCTCCCCGGAGGCATCGAAGCCACAGCGGGAGCAGAAGCGGGCGCCGGCGGCGAGCGAGGCACCGCAGCGGGGGCAGGCGTTCAGGGTCGTCATAGCATGGGGAATCGGTGCGTTGGCGAATTTACCCCGCGGGGGGGTGTGGGGCAAAGGTTTGGTGTGGGCGAGATGGGGCGTATGTCGTTATTGGGGGCCCCATTGACTCGGAGGGGGCTGGGTGGCTAGTATGTGAGTCTCACCGGCAACTTTTTGCGCCGGTGGCTCTTTGAGAACTGATGGTCGAGCGTGTGGAGTGCGGCCCCGATATGAGCGATGCGCGGTCAGACGCGTGTCGTCAGGGGTTTTACTCTGAATGTGATTCGGACGACTTAGAAGAACGCAGTCGTTCGATTTGAGCTGTTCGAATTCTCTCTTGGAGAGTTTGATCCTGGCTCAGGACGAACGCTGGCGGCGTGCCTAACACATGCAAGTCGTACGGGATTTGGGGGCAACTCCAAGTTCAGTGGCAGACGGGTGCGTAACACGTGAAGAACTTGTCCGGTGGCGGGGGATAGCCGGCCCAACGGCCGGGTAATACCGCATACGATCGCGCGGGGGCATCTCTGCGCGAGGAAAGCAGCCGCAAGGTTGCGCCGACGGAGAGCTTCGCGGCCTATCAGCTAGTTGGCGGGGTAATGGCCCACCAAGGCGACGACGGGTAGCTGGTCTGAGAGGATGATCAGCCACATTGGGACTGAGACACGGCCCAGACTCCTACGGGAGGCAGCAGTGGGGAATATTGCGCAATGGCCGCAAGGCTGACGCAGCGACGCCGCGTGTGGGATGACGGTCTTCGGATTGTAAACCACTGTCAGGGGGAACGAATACAGGGCGTCGAATAGCCGACCCTGGGTGACGGTACCTCCAAAGGAAGCACCGGCTAACTCCGTGCCAGCAGCCGCGGTAATACGGAGGGTGCGAGCGTTGTCCGGAATCACTGGGCGTAAAGGGTGCGTAGGCGGTTCGGTAAGTTGCTGGTGAAATCCCGGGGCTCAACTCCGGGGCTGCCGGCACGACTGCCGGACTTGAGCACGGTAGGGGCAGATGGAATTCCCGGTGTAGCGGTGGAATGCGTAGATATCGGGAAGAATACCAGTGGCGAAGGCGTTCTGCTGGGCCGTTGCTGACGCTGAGGCACGACAGCGTGGGGAGCAAACAGGATTAGATACCCTGGTAGTCCACGCCGTAAACGATGGACACTAGGCGTCGGGGGGAGCGACCCTCCCGGTGCCGTCGCTAACGCAGTAAGTGTCCCGCCTGGGGAGTACGGCCGCAAGGCTGAAACTCAAAGGAATTGACGGGGGCCCGCACAAGCGGTGGAGCATGTGGTTTAATTCGAAGCAACGCGAAGAACCTTACCTGGGCTTGACATGCTGGTGAAAGCCGGTGGAAACATCGGCCCCTCTTCGGAGCGCCAGCACAGGTGCTGCATGGCTGTCGTCAGCTCGTGTCGTGAGATGTTGGGTTAAGTCCCGCAACGAGCGCAACTCTCGCTCCCAGTTGCCAGCGGTTCGGCCGGGGACTCTGGGGGGACTGCCGGCGTTAAGCCGGAGGAAGGTGGGGACGACGTCAAGTCATCATGGCCCTTACGTCCAGGGCGACACACGTGCTACAATGCCCGGTACAACGCGTCGCGAACTCGCGAGAGGGAGCCAATCGCTAAAAGCCGGGCTAAGTTCGGATTGGAGTCTGCAACTCGACTCCATGAAGCCGGAATCGCTAGTAATCGCGGATCAGCCACGCCGCGGTGAATACGTTCCCGGGCCTTGTACACACCGCCCGTCACGCCATGGAAGCCGGAGGGACCCGAAACC
>Ga0310810_10002970_pt1 | contig 18392 bp, 18 predicted proteins | sample NCmetagenome_FD_207641 | JGI IMG/M metagenome (GOLD analysis project Ga0310810, IMG submission 207641) | Soil microbial communities from experimental microcosm in Duke University, North Carolina, United States - NC | ecosystem: Engineered > Artificial ecosystem > Soil microcosm > Unclassified ...
CCGGCGCGCCGCGGGTCGACCACGATCAGCGCGGCGCCGCGCGAGACCGCCTCCGAGACCGCGGTGGCCTGGGCGAGGTAGGCGGTCGACGGGTTGTGGCCCCACAGGAGCAGGCACGAGGCCCGCTCGAAGTCCGGGGTGCCGATGTCCGCGCCGAAGGTGAACGCGGTCGCGTAGTCGCGATGCCACGCGCAGAGCTCCTCGCCCCACACCATGTTGGGGCTGCCGAACGCGCGGATGAGGCGGTTGATCCACGGGAAGCCGTCGGAGACCGCGGTCCCCGCCGGCGTGGTGACCGCGAACGCGACCGCCTCGGGCCCCTCACGCTGGGCGAGCGCGCGCATGCGCTCCGCGGTCCAGTTGAGCGCCTCGTCCCAGGTGATGCGCACCCAGCCCGGGTCGGGATCGCTCCGGGGCCGCGTGCGCCGCATCGGGTGGAGCAGCCGATCGGGCGCGTACACCAGCTCCGGCGCGGCCTGGCCCTTCACGCACAGGTGCCGTCCGGTCGGATGCGACGGATCCGGCTCGACCGCGACCAGCCGGCCGTCCTCCACCACCGAGACGCACCCGCAGCGGGAGCGGCACAGCGCGCAGAAGCCGGGCACCCGCTCGGTGGCCATTCGAGCCGGCTAGCGCGCGGGCGGATTCAGCAGGTAGCGGAGCGCCTCGGTCTGGCCGGGCTGGAGCTCGAGCACGCGACGGAAGGCGTTGAGCGCCTCGCCCTGCTGCCCGCTCTGCCAGTACGCCTTGCCCAGGTCGAGGAGGGCCGAGGCCTGGCCGGGGTCGCGCGTGACGTACTCCTCGAGCAGCCCGATGCCGCCCTTCAGGTCGCCCCCGGCGAGCGCTTGCCGGCCTCCGTCGCGCAGGGCCGCGAGCAGGTCCTGGCGGGTGCCGGCGTCGCCGGCTTGACCGAGGCCGCGCTGGACGGCGGCGAGCGCGTCGGTCCACGAGCCCGCGCTCAGGTGGGCACGCGCCAGGTCCACGTACGCGCGCGCGTCGGTCGGGCTCAGCGTGAGGTAGTCCTTGAGCCGGGTGGCGGCCTCGGGGTACTGGCCGCGGGCGAGCGAATCGCGCCCGCCCTCGAGCAGGGCCTGGGCCAGCACCGGAACCACGTCGCCCTGGCTCGGCGCCAGGCCGAGCGCCTTGCGCGCGCTGTCGATGGCCGGTCCCCACGACTTCTGGGCGATGTAGGTCCGCGCGGTGTAGAGATAGGCCTCCCACGACTTGGGATCGCGGGCGATCACCGCCTGGAACTTGGCGAGCGCGTCCGCGTACTTGCCGGACTGGAACAGCTCCTTGCCCTGGGCGAGCAGCGACTCGATGCTCTCGACCATGCCGAGCGTCGCGCAGCCCGCGACGATCGCGACCACGACCAGCGCGATCAGGGCGAGGGCGCGCCGTCGCATGCGGCGGGCGTTCAGCGCAGGCCGCGCAGGAGGCCGGTGGCCTGGCCGAGCAGTCCGCCCGCGGGCACGGTGCCCTCCGGGGTGAGCCGGTCAACCGCTTGCGGCAGGATCTGGGCCAGCAGCGCGGTCGCGGCCTCGGGCGGCAGCCCCACGCGGGCGGCGAGCTGCTGGACGAGGCCGCTGCCGAGCACGCTCTGGATCTGCTCCGCGCTCACCGGGAGATTCTGGCCGGTGCCGATCCACGACGCGACCACGTCGCCGAGGCCCTTGGCCTGGAACGCTTCCACCAGCCCGCCGAGGCCGCTTCCGCTCGAGCCGCCCAGCGCCTCCATCGCGGCGGTGACCAGTCCCGCGTGCGCTTCGTTGGCGCCGAGCGCGTTGTCGATCGCATCGAAGAGACTCATGATGTCCTCCTGGTGATCGTGCGGCCGTGCACCGGCGATCATGGAAGCGCCACGCCGCCTTGTCAAGGCGGGCACGCTCCGCCTTGACAACCGAGACGGCGCCGCCTACACCTGGGGTCATGAGCGCGCTCTCGTCGGACGCGGTGGCCCGCTATCGTCGTGACGGATTCTACTTTCCGATCCGCGTGTTCTCGGCCGACGAGGCGGGCGAGTATCGCGCCCGCCTGGAGGCGGTGGAGCGGGCCCACGGCGGGCCGCTCCGCGGTCAGCTCCGGCAGAAGGGCCACCTCCTCTTCACGTGGCTCAACCGGCTGATCCGGGATCCGCGCATCCTCGACCCGGTCGAGGACGTTCTCGGCCCGAATCTGCTCTGCTGGAGCTCGAGCTTCTTCGTCAAGGAGGCGCGCGATCCCGCCTTCGTGTCGTGGCACCAGGACGCGACCTACTGGGGATTGAGCGAGCCGGACGTGGTGACCGCGTGGGTCGCCTTCTCGGAGAGCTCCGTCGAGAGCGGCGCCATGCGCATGATCCCGGGGACCCACGCCGGGCAGGTGGCGCATCGCGACACCTTCGCCCGCCATAACCTGCTCTCGCGCGGCCAGGAGATCGCGGTGGAGGTCGACGAGTCCCGCGCGGTCGACGTGGTGCTGCACCCGGGCGAGATGTCGCTACACCACGTGCGCATGTTCCACGGCTCCCCGCCCAACCGCTCGGCCGATCGCCGCATCGGCTACGCGATCCGCTACGTTCCGACCCACGTCCGCCAGCTCTCGGAGGTGCGCGATACCGCGACCCTCGTGCGCGGGGTGGACGAGTTTCACCACTTCGATCTCGAGGAGCCGCCCGCCGCCGACCTCGATCCCGCGGCGCGCGACCGCCACGCCCTGATCATGAAGCGGCAGGGCGAGATCCTGTACCGCGGGACGACCGCGGAGCGCTTCCGCTAGTCAGGGGACGAGGTCGGCGACGGCGATGACAGCCGCCGGCGCCGCGACCGGGGTGATCGTCTCGCCGGCCCGGAGGGTGACGACCGCGCGGTAGCGCCAGCCAAAGGGCGCCCGCGCGTCGGGGCCCGGGTCCCGGTACACCTCGAGCGCGTGGCCCATCAGGTTGACGATCCAGTACTCCGGGACGCGGGCGCGAGCGTAGAGTGCGGCCTTCTCGCCCCGGTCCAGCGCGAGGCTCGAGTCGGCAACCTCCACGACCATCACCGCGCCGGCGGGATGCGCGTGCGGATAGTCGCGAAAGCTCCCCGGTACCACGCTGACATCGGGCTCGGGCTCCGACTCCTCGTCGAGGGCGATCGGGAGCTGCCCGCGGACATCCCAGCCCGATGCGAAGGCGGCGCGCAGCGCCTCCTCCACCATGCGAACCGCCATGGCGTGGCGTCCGCCCTGCGGCTCCCGCACCACCAAGAGCCCGCCCAGCAGCTCGATGCGCTCACCGGCCGCGAAGATCCCGTGCTCGACGAGGCGGTCGTACTCCCCGCGGGTCCACCGCCTGCTGCGCACCGCCTCGCTCATGTCTCGACGGTATCGCTCGGCCGGAGCTCGGTCAACGTGTCGAAAAGAAGACGGTCGTCGGCGATGGTATGCTCTGCACCATCCCTTCGGAGGTGGGCGCATGAGCGGATCGGACGAACGCGAGATCTACCGGGTGGTGTGGCCGCGCGGGGCGCGGACCGTGCAGGCCGCCGACGTCGCTCCGCGGCTCTCCACGCTCGAGGGCAAGACGATCGGCCAGCTCTGGGACGATCTCTTCCGCGGCGACGAGATCTTCCCGATCCTCGAGGAGGAGCTCGCGCGCCGGTTCCCCGGCGTCCGCTTCGTCCGCTACGACACCTTCGGCTCGACCCACGGCCGCCACGAGCAGCGGGTGCTCGCGGAGCTGCCCGAGATGCTGCGGCGCCACGAGGTGGACGCGGTCATCTCGGGGATGGCCTGCTGAGGGAGCTGCACGCCCGCCGTGCTGCGGGCAAGTGCGGTGGTCGAGCGGGCCGGGGTGCCGACCGCGTCCCTGGTCTGCGAGGGCTTCCTCGGACAGGCCGCCACCACCTCCACCGGGCTCGGGCTGCCCGGCCTGCCCACCGCGCTGGTGCCGGGCCACGTCGACGTGCAGAGCGCGGAGGAGCTGCGGGCGAACGTGGCCTCGGTCACGGTGGACGCGGTGATCCGCAATCTCACCGAGGCGCCCGCCCGGGCGGGCGGCGCGGTGGTGGAGCCGGCGCCGGCCGACATCGTCTTCGAGGGGACCTTCGACGAGGTCAACCGGTTCTACTACGAGAACGACTGGAGCGACGGCCTCCCGATCGTGCCCCCGACGCCCGACCGCGTCGCCCGGTTCCTGCGCTTCTGCGACCGGCCGGCCCAGACCGAGCTGGGCGTGCTGCTGCCCGACAAGCGCCGCGCCACCGTCTGGAACGTGGCGGTCAACGGGGTGATGGCGGGCTGCCGCCCGGAGTACATGCCGATCCTGGTCGCGCTGGCGGAGGCGATGGCCGACCCGCGCTACGGCGTGGAGCACAGCGGCAACACCCCCGGCGCCGAGACCCTGATCATCCTGAACGGGCCCCTCATCAAAGAGCTCGGGTTCAACTACGAGCAGGGCGCGCTGCGCGACGGCGTCCAGGCCAACACCACGATCGGGCGCTTCTGGCGCCTGTATCTCCGTAACGTCGCCGGCTTCCTCCACCACCGCACCGACAAGGGCACCTTCGGCAACACCTGGCGGGTGGTGCTGGCCGAGAACGAGGACGCGCTGCGCCGCATCGGCTGGCCCACCATCGCGGCGGACGAGGGCGTGCCCGGCGGCAACGCGGTCACGATCTCGCGCTACACCGGCGGCGGCGTCATCGCCTCGGTGTTCGGCAACCGTCCAGAGCAGATGCTGCCGTACCTGGCCGACGCCATCGTGGGCAAGGTCGGCTGGGAGCTGCTCTTCACCGTCGGCATGGGCGTGGGCAGCCAGCGGCCGCTCTTGATCCTGAGCCCGATCCTGGCCGAGACCCTGGCCCGGGGCGGGCTCGACAAGGCGGCGCTCAAGCAGCGGCTCTTCGAGCTGGCCCGCATCCCGGCCGCGAAGTTCGAGCGCTACGTGGGGGAGTGGACCAACTTCGTGCCGGGGCGGCCGAGCCTGGCCGAGCTGGTGAAGTCGGGGCAGATCCCGGCCGTCTTCGCCGAGTCCGAGGACCCGGAGCGCCTCGTGCCCATCGTCTGCCGCGCCGAGGACCTGATGGTGGCGGTGAGCGGCGATCCGTTGCGCACCAACGCCTACGCCTTCGCCCACAACGGCATCCTGGGCTATCCCACGACGAAGCCGGTCCGCCTCCCCGCGGGATGGGCCGCCCTGCTGCGCGAAGCCCGCGCGCGATAGCCGGCGGCGCCGAGAGCCGCCGGCCGATGGATTCGGTCTGGGTGCTGCTGCCGTCTGGGCAGCGGGCCTCGGGGGAGTGGATCGACGATACCTTGCGGGCGCGCGCGGCGGAGAAGGGGCTGCTCGCGCGCAGCCCGCGCGCGGGGGAGTTCCCGCGCCAGCGTGTGGAGCTGATCCGCGACGGCGACCCGGTGGCCGCGGTGAACCGCCTCTACCAGGAGCGCGGGTGGACCGACGGGCTGCCGATCGTCCCGCCCACCCTCGGGCGGGTGGACGCGATGCTGGCCGAGAGCCCGCTCGAGCGCCACGTGATCCTGGGCGACGTGGAGCCGCTCGGCGGCGTGGCGACGGTGGAGAAGGTCGCGGCCAACGCGGTGATGGCGGGCTGCGAGCCGCCCTGCTTCCCGGTGGTGCTGGCCGCGGTGCAGGCCGTCCTCGATCCCGCGTTCAACCTGCGCGGCGTGCAGACCACCGACGAGAACGTGGCGCCGCTGCTCGTGGTGAGCGGGCCGGTCGCGGCCCGGATCGGGGTCAACGCGGCGTGGGGCGCCCTCGGCCCCGGCTGGCCCGCCAACGCGACGATCGGCCGTGCGCTGCGCCTCGTCATGCACAACCTGGGAGGCGGCTGGCCCGGGGCCGTCTCGTTCGCGGGGCTGGGCCAGCCGGGCCGCTACACCCTGTGTCTGGCCGAGCGAGACGACACGCCGTGGCCGCCGCTGCACGTCGAGCTCGGCTACCGCCCCGATCAGAGCGCGGTCACCGTGTTGCGCGCCGAGACCGTGATCAACGTCACCGGCGGCCTCGACGAGCTGGCGAGCGTGATGGGCTCGGCCGCCTCGCTCTTCGGCATCCTGCACTCCGGCAAGCCCGGGGTGATCCTCTCGCCGTTCACCGCCCGGCGGCTGGCCGGGGAGGGCTGGACGCGCGCCTCCGTGCGGGAGGAGCTCTTCGCGCGCGGCCGGCTCGCGGCCGAGACCTGGCGGCGCTCGTGGATCCACGCCACCGCGCGCGCGAGCGACTGGCCCGACTGGGCGCGGGCGGCGGCCGAGAGTGGCTCGATCCCGGCGGTGCGCGAGCCGGACGACATCACGCTGATCGTGGCCGGCGCGGATCTGCCGATACCCCAGCACGCTTACTGCCCGTCGTGGGGCTACCCGCCCTGCCGGGTCACGCGCGAGATCATCGGTCCGGCCGGGTGCCCTTGACGCCGCGCCCCCGGGAGGCGCAGCATGGTCTCCGTCCGGAGACCCTCTCAATGACCAGCCCCTTCGTGCCCGGCCCAGCGGTGCGCATCGCCGGGGCCCCGGGCGGTCCGCTCGCGGGCCTGACCTTCGCCGCCAAGGACCTGTTCGACATCGCCGGGCATCCGACCGGCGGGGGCAATCCGGACTGGGCGCGGGCGCATCCCGTCCCCACGCGTCACGCCTGGGCCGTGCAGCGTCTGCTCGACGCGGGTGCGACCCTGATCGGAAAGACGATCACCGACGAGGTCTCGCTCGGCATCCTCGGCGAGAATCCCTTCGACGGCACGCCGCTCAACCCGAAGGGCCCGGACCGCGTGCCCGGAGGCTCCTCGTCGGGCTCGGCCTCGGCGGTGGCCCAGGGGCTCTGCGACACCGCGCTCGGCACCGACACCGGAGGGTCGGTGCGCGTGCCGGCCAGCTTCTGCGGGCTCTACGGCATCCGGCCGACGCACGGCCGGCTCGATCTGGGCGGCATGATGCGCCAGGCGCCCAGCTCCGACACCACCGGGTGGTTCGCCCGCGACGCCGACACCTTCGCGCGGGTCTCCGAGGTGCTGCTGGGCGAGCCGGCGGCGGCGGAGCTGCCGACGCGCCTCGTGGTGGCCGCCGACGCCTTCGGCCTCGCCGACGACGAGACCGCGGCGGCGCTGCGGCCGATGGTGTGCCGGCTGTCGGCCCTGGTGCGGGACGTGCGCGAGGAGCTCCTGGCCCCGCCCGGCCTGTCGGTCTGGGCCCGCGCGCAGCGCACGCTGCAGTCCTACGAGGCGTGGGTGACCTTCAAGGACTGGATCGATCGCGAGAACCCGCGCATGGCCTGGAGCGTCGCGCGCAACCTGGCGCTGGCCGCCGCGATCTCGGAGCCGGAGCGGGAGTGGGCGGCGCTGACCCGCGCGGAAGCCCGTGCGCGCCTCTCGTGGCTGCTGCGGCCCGGCACGATCCTGTGCCTGCCCACCACCCCGTTCCCCGCGCCCCGCAAGGGCCTGCCGCTGCCGATCCTCTCCCCGCTGCGCGTGCGCATCACCTGTCTGGCCGCGCACGGAGGCCTGACCGGGGTGCCGCAGGTGAGCATCCCCGGCGCGCACGTGGCCGGGCTGCCGGTCGGCCTGTCCATCCTGGGCGCGCGCGGCACCGACGCCACGCTGGTGGCGGTCGCGAAGGCCATGGAGTGCGGCCGGTGACCGAGGTGCCGGCCGACCTGACCCCCAATCGTCCGGATATCGTGGCCGAGGTGCGGGAGCTCTTCGAGCGCTACGAGCGGGCGCTCGTCGACAAGGACGTCGACGTCCTGGACGCCACCTTCTGGGACAGCCCGCACACCATCCGGTACGCGCTGCACGAGAACGGGTACGGCTTCGCCGAGATCCACGCGCACCGGATGGCGCGCCCGCCGGGGCCGGGCATCAAGGAGCGGCGCATCCGCCTCGAGATCCTCACCCTCGGGCGCGACCTCGCCACCGTGAACCTCGAGTTCAAGGTGCGCGGTCGCGACCTGATCGGCCGGCAGAGCCAGACCTGGGTCCGCTTCCCCGCCGCCGGCTGGAAGGTGATCGCCGCTCACGTCTCCACCATGAACGAGGGCCCGCTCTGGCCATGACGACTCCTTCGCCGTCCACCCGCGCCCTGGCCGCCGACGTCGATCCGGTGCGCTTCGAGGTCATCCGCAATGCGCTCCTCGCGATCACCGAGGAGATGGGGGCCACGCTCCGGCGCGCCGCCTACTCCACCAACATCAAGACCCGCGGCGATTTCTCGTGCGCGTTCTTCGATCGCGACCTGCGCACCATCGCCCAGGCCTTCGCCCAGCCGTCGCACCTGGGCTCGCTCGCCCACATCGTGCCGCGGGCCATCGCGACCTACGGGGCCGAGCGCCTGGCTCCGGGCGACGGCATCCTGATCAACGACCCGTACCTGGGCGGCGTGCACCTGAACGACATCACGCTGATCACGCCCGTGTTCCACGAGGGGGCCCTCTTCGGCTTCGTGGCCAACATCGCGCACCACGTCGACGTGGGCGGCGGCGCCCCGGGCAGCATCGGGGTGTCGAGCGAGATCTACCAGGAGGGGCTGGTCATCCCGCCGGTCCGATTCGTGAAGGGCGGCCAGATCGACCGCGACCTCTTCGCGATGATCCGCTCGAACTTTCGCGGCACCCGCGAGATCTCGGGCGACTTCCGCGCCCAGACCGCGGCCAACCGCCTGGGGGCGCAGCGCATCGAGGCGCTCGCCGCGCAGCACGGCGGCGCGCTGCTGGCCCACTACCTCGACGAGCTGCTGCGCTACACCGAGCGGCGCACCCGGGCCGCGTTCGCCGAGTTCCCGGACGGCCGCTTCACCGCCGACATGCTCATGGACGGCGACGGGGTGACCGACCAGCCGGTGCGGCTCGAGGCGACGGTGACCATCGAGGGCGGCCGCCTGTCGGTGGATCTCACCGGCTGCGACGACCAGCGCAAGTCGCCGACCAACGCCACGTCGTCGCAGACCTACTCCGGCGTGGTCTACGTGCTCAAGTGCCTGATCGACCCGGACATCCCGGTCAACGACGGCTTCTACCGCCTGATCGATATCCGGAGCCGGCCCGGCTCGGTCGTCCACGCCCAGCATCCCGCCGCGGTGGCCGCGGGCTGGGAGATCGCGATGCAGCTCTGTGATCTGCTGTTCAAGGCGCTGGCCCCCGCGCTGCCGGATCGCGTGGTCGCGGGCACCAAGGGCTGCGTGTGCAACATCGCCTTCGGCGGAGTGAGCCCGGTCAGCGGCGAGTACTTCACCTACTACGAGACCATCGCGGGCGGCTACGGGGCCACCCTCACCACCGACGGCATGGACGCGGTGCAGGCGCACTTCCAGAACACCGAGAACGCGCCGGTCGAGGAGACCGAGGCCAACTACCCGGTCCGCATCCTGCGCTACGCCCTGATCGAGAACTCGGAGGGCGGCGGGCGTCACCGCGGCGGGCTCGGGGTGCGGCGCGACTATGCGTTCCCCGGGCACGCCCCGAGCTTCTCGATCCTCTCCGACAAGGCCCGCCACGCGCCGTGGGGGCTCTTCGGCGGCGGCGCGGCGCGGCCCGCGAAGTACATCCTGAACCCGGACACGCCGGCGGCGCGCGAGCTGCCCTCCAAGATCACCTTTCAGCTGGCGCCCGGCGACGTGGTGAGCGTGCAGACCCCCGGTGGCGGCGGGACCGAGGCGGCGCTCGAGCGGGACCCGACACGGGTGGCCGCCGACGTGGCCCAGGGCAAGATCTCGCCGGCGCGCGCGCGCGCCGTCTACGGCGTGGTCGTGGACGCGGTCACCCAGGCCCTCGACGCGGCCGCCACCACCGCCGCGCGCGCAACGGCATGACCACCTGGCGCGTCGGCATCGACATCGGCGGCACGTTCACCGACGCCGCGCTCGTCGACGGGGAGACCGGCCAGGTGCGGGTGGTGAAGGTGCTCACCACCCCGGAGGACCCGGCGGTGGGCTTCATGGGCGCGCTCGAGCGGGGCCTCGCCGAGTGCGGGGCCGGGGGCCGCGACCTGGCCGCGGTGGTGCACGCCACCACGGTGGCGACCAACGCCATCATCGAGGGCAAGACCGCGCGCGTGGGCATGCTGGTGACGCGCGGCTTCCGCGACATCCTGGAGATCGGGCGGCAGATCCGCTCGCGGCTCTACGACGTGCACCTGCAGAAGCCGGCCCCCCTGGTCCCGCGCCGATGGAGCCTCGAGGTCAGCGAGCGCCTCGACGCCGACGGCGCGGTGCTCGAGCCGCTCGACGAGGGAGAGGTGCGCGCGGCGGTGCGCCGGCTGCGCGCCGAGGCGGTCGAGGCGGTGGTGATCTGCTTTCTCCACTCCTATCTGAATCCGGCGCACGAGCGCGCCGCCGCCGCGATCGTGCGGAAGGAGATGCCCGAGGCCTGGCTGTCGGTCTCCTCCGAGGTGTGCCCCGAGTTCCGCGAGTACCTGCGGGGCAGCACCGCGGCGGTGAACGCGGCGGTGATGCCCATCGTGTCGCGCTACGTGGACGCGCTCGAGTCGCGGCTCGCCGCCCTCGGCGCCACCGCGCCGTTCTACGTGATGCAGTCCAACGGCGGGGTCATGACGTCGGCCTCGGCCAAGGAGCGGCCGGTCTACATGGTCGAGTCCGGGCCCGCCGCGGGCGTCATCGCGGCGGGGGCGGTGGCCGCGCCGTACCGCTACGCCAACGTCCTCTCGTTCGACATGGGGGGGACCACCGCCAAGGTCGGCCTGATCCAGGACGGGCGGCTGCGCCTCTCCACCGAGATGGAGGTGGGCGCCCAGGCGGTGACGCCGCTCGGCGAGGGGCGGGGCGGCGGCTACCCGGTGCGCACGCCGGTGATCGACCTGGTCGAGGTGGGCGCCGGCGGGGGCAGCGAGGCGTGGATCGACGCGGGCGGCGCGCTGCGCGTGGGCCCGCGGAGCGCGGGGGCGCGGCCGGGGCCGGCGTGCTACGGCCTGGGCGGCACGACCCCGACCATCACCGACGCGAACCTCGCGCTCGGCCGGCTCGACCCCGCGTTCTTCCTGGGCGGCGAGATGGCGCTCGACGCCGGCGCGGCCCGGCGGGCCGTCGCCTCGCAGGTGGCGGCGCCGCTCGGCCTCGATCCGCTCGCCGCGGCCAGCGGCATCGTGGAGATCGCGAACGCCCACATGATCGGCGCCATGCGCCTGGTCTCGGTGCAGCGGGGCTACGACCCGCGCGACTTCGTGCTGGTGGCCTTCGGGGGCGCGGGGCCGCTCCACGCCAACGCGCTGGCCCACGAGCTCGGCATCCCCACCGTGCTGGTGCCGCCGAGCCCGGGCATCGCCTCCGCGCTCGGCATGCTCGCGACCGACATCCGCCACGAGTTCGTGGCCACGCGGCGCCTCCGGCTGGACGGGCTCGCCCCCGTGGCGCTCGACGCGCTCTTCGCCGACTTCGTGGCGGAGGGCGAGGCGCGTCTCGATCGCGACGGGGTGCCGCCCGCCGAGCGGCGCGTGCTGCGGAGCGCCGACCTCCGCTACCACGGCCAGTCGTTCGAGCTGCCGGTGACCGTTCCGCCCGGGCCCTTGTCCGCCGCCGACCTCCTGCGGCTGCGCGACGAGTTCCACGCCATGCACGAGCGCGCCTACGGCTACGCGGCACCGGAGGATCCGGTGGAGCTGGTGAACGTGAGGCTCGCCGCGATCGGGGTGACGCCCAAGCCGCGGCGCGCGCCGCTGGCCGAGGGCGGCGCTTCCGCCGCGCCGGCGCTCAAGGGTCATCGTGACGTGTGGTTCGCCGAGGCGGCCGGCTTCCGCTCGACGCGGGTGCTCGACCGGGGCAAGCTGCTGCGCGGCAACGTCATCGACGGCCCCGCGATCATCGAGGAGCCCGACGCCAGCACGCTGGTGCACCCGGGCTGGACGGCCACGGTGGACGAGCACGGCAACCTCGCGCTCCGGCCGTCGCCGCGCCCGGGCGGCCTCGCCGAGTGACGCGCCGGCCCCACGCGGTATGACGGTTTCCGGCAGCCGTACCGGGCGGCCGACTCGCTAACCGGCTGAATCTCCTGTCCATCGCGGGGTGGCGCATGCCTTGCAGCTTCCTGGCCTGCCTCAGCGCAGCTCCCATTCTCTCGATCAGGAGGCTCGTCAATGGGATTCTCCGGTCTTCGCGCACTCATCCTGGTGTTCGTGCTCGTGGCGCTCGTGGTCGGGGTCAGCCAGCTCGACCTCCCGGGCTGGACCGTGCCGGTGGGCCTGCTCGGCAGCGCCGCGCTCCTCCGGGCCTGGGAGAAGCGCGCCTCGTCCTGACGTCGTCCCCTGCATCTTGACGGCGGGCTCCTCCGGGCGCAGCATGGCGCGACCGGAGGAGCCCACGTCATGCCCGTCACCCTCGTCACCGGCACCAGCACCGGCATCGGTCTCGCCACCGCGCTCCACTTCGCCCGTCACGGCCACCAGGTGGTGGCCACCATGCGCAACCTCGCCAAGGCCGGCCCCCTCGAGACCGCGGCGCGCGAGGAGAAGCTGCCCCTCGTGGTGCGCGAGCTCGACGTCACCCGGTCGGAGTCGATCGACCGGGCGGTGGCCGCCACCGTGGAGCACGAGGGCCCGATCGACGTCCTCGTCAACAACGCGGGGATCGGCGGAGCGACCCCGCTCGAGCTCACCCCGGAGGACGAGCACCGGGCGATGTTCGAGGCGAACTACTGGGGCCCCATCCGCATGATTCAAGCGGTGCTCCCCTCCATGCGGGAGCGGCGGACCGGCTCGATCGTCAACGTCACCTCGATCGCGGGGCGGGTGGCCACTCCGAACCAGATCGCGTACTCCGCCTCCAAGCACGCGCTCGGCGCGGCCAGCGAGGCGCTCGCCCACGAGGTCGCCGCCTTCGGGGTGCGCGTGGCGATCATCGAGCCGGGGGTGATCCAGACCGCGATCTTCGAGAACTCCGCAGGCGCCACCCGCTACGACAAGACCTCGCCGTATCGCCAGATCATGCGCCGCAACGGCAAGGTCTTCGCGGCCGGCTTCCGCAACCCGGGCCGCCCGGAGACCGTCGCCGAGGTGATCTGGGAAGCGGTGACCACCGACCGGCCGCGGCTGCGCTACCTGGTGGGCGCCGACGCGGAGGGCCTGGCCGCGGGGCGCGCCCGCATCAGCGACGAGGAGTGGGTGACGATGGGCGCGGGGCTCGACGACGCGGAGTACAATGCCCGCTTCCAGCGGTACTTCGGGATCGAGCTCCGCTAGCTACATGCCCAGGTACGCCCGCCGCACCAGGTCGCTATCGAGCAGGCTCTGGCTGCCGCCCTCCGCCACGATGCGGCCGGTCTGGAGCACGTAGCCTCGCTCCGCCGCGGCGAGCGCGGCGGGCACGTTCTGCTCCACCAGGAGCACGGTGAGGCCCTCCTGGCGGTGGAGCATCTGCAGCACGTCCAGGATCGAGTCCACGATGCGCGGCATGATGCCGAGGCTCGGCTCGTCGAGCATCAGGAAGCGCGGCCGCGACATGAGCGCGCGCGCGATCGAGAGCATCTGGCCCTCGCCGCCGGAGAGCGTGCCCGCCCGCTGGGCCATCCGCTGGCGCAGCACCGGGAAGAGGCCGAAGACGCGATCGAGCATCTCCTGGCGGCGCTTCGGGTCGCGGTCACGGAAGGTGCCGAGCCTCAGGTTCTCGGCGACCGAGAGGCGGCTGAAGAGCCGCCGGCCCTCGGGCACCAGCGCGATGCCGAGCTCCACCCGGTCCGGCGCCTCGACGTCGTCGACGCGCTTGCCGTCGAACCAGATCTCCCCGCGGCGTGGCGTGAGCAGGCCGGCGATGGTCTTGAGCAGCGTGGTCTTGCCCGCGCCGTTGGCGCCGACCAGCGCCACCGCCTCGCCGGCCCGCACCTCGAGCGACACTCCGTGGAGCGCCACGACGCCGCCCCCGTAGGCGACTTCCGCGTCCCGCACCGAGAGCAGCACGGGGCCCGGCGCGGGGGCCGGGCTAGGCGCGGCCACGGTAGCGGTCTCCCAGGTAGGCGGTGATCACGCGTTCGTCGCGCGCGACCTCGGCGGGCGGCCCCTCGGTGAGCTTCTCGCCGTGGTCCAGCACGACCACCCGGTGCGACAGCGGCATCACCACCTCCATCACGTGCTCGACCACGCAGATCGCGAGGCCGAGCTCCCCGTGGATGCGGCGCACCAGCTCCACCGCGGCGGTGGTCTCGAACGGGGTGAGGCCCGACATCGCCTCGTCGAGGAGCAGCAGGCGCGGGGCGGTGGCGAGCGCGCGGGTGATCTCGAGCCGCTTCTTGTCGGCCAGGGTGAGGGCGGCGGCCACCACGTCCTCCTTGCCGCCGAGCCCGGTGAAGGCCAGCAGGTCGAGCGCGCGGGCCCGCGCGGGGCGGAGCCGGGTCGTGCGCCGGAGCGCTCCGCAGATCACGTTCTCCAGCACCGTCATCCGCCCGAAGCTGCGCACCACCTGCCAGGTGCGGGCGATGCCGAGGCGGCAGACCTGCTCGGGGCGCGCGCGCGAGATGTCGGTCCCGTCGAGCACGATCCGGCCCTCGTCCGGGTGCAGCGAGCCGCTGATGCAGTTGAAGAGCGTGGTTTTGCCCGCCCCGTTGGGCCCGATGAGGCCCACGATCTCCCCGGGCTCGATGGCGAGCGAGACGTCGCGGTTGGCCACGAGGCCCCCGAAGCGCTTGGTGCATCGCTCGACCTGCAGGAGCGCGGGCATCGCGGTCAGCCCCTCCCCGACGGGGCCGGGACCCGGCCGCGGAAGCGGGCGGCCCACTGGGCCCACGGCAGCGAGAGCAGGCCGTTGGGGCGCCAGCCCGCGATCAGCATGATGACCGCGCCGTAGATGATGAGGTCGATGCCGCGGCCGGCGAGCGGCCCCGACCCGAGGGTGGCGGTCATGAGCTGCGAGATCGGGATCAGGACGATCGCCCCCAGCACCGGGCCCCAGAGCCGCCCGAGGCCGCCCACCACCGCGGCCATCATGGGCAGGATGTTCCAGTTCACCTCGAGCACCTGGTCGGGGAAGACGGCCAGCGCCCAGAAGCCGTAGAGGGTGCCGCCCGCCGCGAAGATCGCGGCCATGAGGCAGCGGGCGATCACCTTGTAGAGCCGGCTGTCGATGCCGATGGCCTCGGCCCCGTCCTGGTCGTCGCGCACCGCCCGGAAGTAGAAGCCCCACTTGGAGCGCTCGACCACCCGGGCCACCAGCAGCGTGACCACGAACAGCAGGAGCGAGAGGTAGTAGAACCCGAGCCCCTTGCCGCGCCCGGGGAACTCCATCGTGAGGATGCCGTGAACGAAGCTGCCGCCGGCCGCGACCGGGATGAAGAGCCCCTGGCTGCCGTTGATGAGCGACCACGTCGCACCGATGGGCTGGGCGATCATCCACATCGCCACGGTGGCGATCGCGAAGTAGTGCCCGCGGAGCCGGGTCACCGGGTAGGTGAGCGCGGCGCAGATGACCATCGAGACCACCACCGCGCCCAGGAGGGCGAGCCACGCGTTCCAGCCGAAGTGGATGGACAGGAGCGCGGCGGTGTAGGCGCCGATCGCGAAGAAGATGCTCGGACCGAAGTCGAACTGCCCGGCCCAGCCGCCGATCACGTTCCAGCCGATGCCGAGCATGGCGTTGAGCAGCACCAGGAAGCCCACCGTCTCGTAGTAGATCTGGCCGCTGCGCTCGAAGGGGATCGGGTAGAGCAGGGCCACGAGGGCCGCGGCCACCCAGGCGACCTGCTGCGCTCGACCGGCGCGGGGCGGGGAGCTAGAAGCGGCCAAACAGCCCCTGGGGCCGGAACAGGCCGATCAGGATGTAGGAGCCGAACACGAAGGCGTCCTTGAAGGCGGGCGGCAGGTACGCCGCGGTCACGCTCTGCACGACCCCGACCAGCAGCGCGGCGAGGAGCGTGCCCAGGATCGAGCCGAAGCCGCCCAGGGCCACGATCGCGTAGGCGAGCACGGTGAAGGAGAGGCCCGCCTGCGGGTACACCGAGAAGAAGTTGGCCAGGATGACGCCCGCCACCGCGACCAGCGCGGTGCCGAGGCCCCAGGCCACCGCGTACATGCGCTGGGGACGGATGCCCACCAGCATCGCCGCGTCGCGATCCTCCGCGGTGGCCTGGAGCGCGAGCCCGAAGTCGGTGCGGTCGATCAGCAGGTACAGCAGCAGGAAGAGGCCGAGGGCGATGAGGCCGCCGACCAGGAGGGGGACCCCGACCCGGATGCCCCCCAGGCTGAGGTTGGCGCCGCTGAGACGGGTGAGCAGGCTGCCCTCGATGAAGCGATAGTCGCTCGTGAAGAGTGCCACCACCCCGTTCTGGATGAAGAAGAAGAGGCCCACGGTGGCGAAGATCTGGGTGAAGACCTCGCCGCGCTGGACCTTCTGCATGAGCCCGCGATAGACGAGCACCCCCGCCCCGTACATGACCACCGCGAGGGGAACCATGGTGACGAGGGGGTCCCAGCCCAGCCAGGCGCTGAGCCCCCACGCCCCGAACATGCCAAGCATCATGAACTCGCCGTGGGCGAAGTTGATCATCTCCATCAGGCCCCAGATGATGGCGAGCCCCACCGCGACCAGCGCGTAGAGCAGCCCCATCTGGAGCCCATCGGCGACCGCCTGGAGAAAGAGCGTCACGATTCGACGGCTACTTCTTGCTGCGACTCTCCCGCTCCTGCCAGCTCGGGGACGGGAAGATCGGCTTGAAGCCGGCCTGGGCCGCGAGATCCCACGGCCAGATGGTGTGCTTCTCGTCGTCCCAGCCGATCTGGGTGACTACCCCGGTGGCGAGCTCGTTCTGGCGGTTCTTGTCGAACTTGATGCCCTTGTAGTCGATGATCATCATGTCCGGCTTCATGTCGGTCTCGTTGGCCGCCTTGGCCAGCGCGGCCGGCTCCACCGACTTGGCGCGGTTGATCGTGTCGGCCATCCACAGCAGGCCGGTGATCTCGCGCATCGCGAGCTCGCCCATGTCCTGCCCGCGGCTGTACTTCTTGTAGATCTCGTTGACCTTCTTCCACGCCGGCTTCTTGCTGGCCAGATCGATGGCGGTCGGGTCACGGCCGAGCCAGCCTGCCGCGCCCGCGGTCGGCTTCTGGGCGGTGAGCCAGGTCTGGTCGGAGTAGGCGCCGTTGCTGGTGGCGATGACCTTGGGCATGTAGCCGGCGCGCTTCATGTCGGCCTGGAACACGGTGGTCTCGGCCGGGTACTGGACCGCGAAGAGGACGTCCGGGTTCGCGGCCTGCAGCCGCTGCACCTCGGAGGCCAGCGTGGTCGCGCCGGTCTTGGTCGTGAGGTCGGCCACGATCTTGTAGCCCCCCTTCTCGGCCAGGTCCGCCGCGATCTTGCGGTTGTCCTGGCAGAAGAGGTTATCGCACGTGAAGAGCGCGATGGTCTTGAGGCCGCTGGGCCCCCCGTGCGCCGGCCACTCCTTCAGGAACTGGAAGACGCTCGCCACCATCGTGCTGTCGTTCGGCCCGGTGCGGTAGAACCACTTGAAGCCCTTCTCGGTCAGCGTGGGAGAGGCGCAGGCGTGGCAGGTCATCGGGATGCCGTAGCTGTCCACCAGCGGCTGGATGATCGAGGTGTTGCCGCTGGTGCCTTCGCCGTTGAGCCAGTGGACCTTGTTGACGGTGATGAGCTGCTCGGCCAGGGTGCGCGCCTGGTCGCCGCGGCTCTGGTCGTCGCGCACCACCAGCGTCATCTTGGCCCCGCCCAGGCCCGGGAAGCCCTTGCCGGGGCCGAGCGGCACGTTGAGGTCCGGGTAGTCGTTGTTGACGATGTCCTCCACGGTCTGCCCGGCCCAGAGGTACTGCTGGCCCAGGCTCGCGAAGTTCCCGGTGAGCGGCAGCAGCTCGCCGATCAGGACCTCGCTGACCGGGCCGGCGGCGCGGGCCCCGGGCCCGAGCTGGACCGCGACGAACGACAGCACCGCGACGGCGACGATGACGCGGAGAATCCGCATGCGTGCCCCTCCTTGCAGTGAGTGCGGGAACGGACGACTCGCGACCATGGCGGGCCGCGGCCGGCTCGGCCGGCGGGCCCGACTTGCGCGCGCCGAGTCTAGCGCAGGACCCCCGTCCTGTCACCCCTCTCCGCTCAGGGGAGAGGGCCAGGGTGAGGGGTGGTACTTAGTACCGCTCCATCACCCGCCGGGCGAACTCCTGGCTGAAGCGCCACTTCTCGTCCACTCCGGTCGCGAACATCAGCTCCCGCAGCCCGCCCCGCTCGAGCTCGCGGATGCGCTCGATCAGCTCGTCGGCCTCGCCGACCAGGCAGGTGGCCCGCACCAGGTCGGCGTCGATCAGCTCGGCCTCGCCCGGGTGGAGGTAGGTGTAGTGGCCTTCGTGGGTGCGGAAGTGCCGGTGCCCGCGCGGGACCTCCTCCACCAGCGCGCAGTAGCGAGCCCAGATGCGCCGCAGGAAGGGCGGCACCTCGATGCCGCGCTCGTGCACCGCATCGTAGAAGTAGTAGACGCTCGCCATCACGTT
>Ga0310810_10002971_pt1 | contig 18391 bp, 14 predicted proteins | sample NCmetagenome_FD_207641 | JGI IMG/M metagenome (GOLD analysis project Ga0310810, IMG submission 207641) | Soil microbial communities from experimental microcosm in Duke University, North Carolina, United States - NC | ecosystem: Engineered > Artificial ecosystem > Soil microcosm > Unclassified ...
GGCTGCTCCGACTCGCAGCTGACGCCGAAGCTCAACCCCAACTTCCCGCCGTACGGCCTCGCGTGGACGACGACCGGCGACGCGGGCAGGGCCGGCGGCTTGACGTGGACCTACGCCGGCATCACGCGCGGCGATCTCTTCCACATCTGGTGGATCATCTGCGACGACCCGGCCGAGCCGTGCGGCGTCTCGCTCGACGGCGCGATCGATCAGGCCGGCGAGCACTTCGTCTTCGACGCGACGAGCTCGGATCTCGCGAACGGCAAGATCGTCTACGCGAACACGACCAACATCATCACGGTCAACGGCACCACGCCGCTCAGCGGCCGCGTGACGATCACGATCGTCGACGGCAACGACGCCGCGATCCCGGTCTTCGACACCGCGTCGATGGGCGTCACCGCGCGCGACGGCACCCACGGCGCGGAGATCAAGGGCCTGTCGTTCCGGGCCGTCATCCAGATCGAGGTCGCCGATTCGTCGCAGGTGTGGACGCCGTACCTCGACTACTACGACGCGGCGCAGACGCCCGACCTCGGCACCGACGCCGGCGGCAACGCGGTCGTCAGCTTCGGCGGCTCGTTCTACGACAAGTAGCGCCGGGCTTCGCGCGCTGTCACAAGCGCGGCGATGCTGGTTCTCACCAGCATGAAGGCGTTGGCGAGATCCCATCCACCCCCCGCGCTCCGCGACGACGAAGAGGCGCTGATCGAGGCCGTGATCCGGTGGGCGGCCGCGGAGCGACGCCTACATGGGCGCCTGCCGGTCTTGCCCGCGAAGATCGCGACGATCGCCGGCGAGGTCGTGCTGCGGTGCGACGACCGACATCTGCGTGTCGTGGACGACGAGGAGGATGCGAGCGTCCTCCGCTTTCGGAACCTCGAGCTGACCTGATCGAAATCCCTCTCAACAAGATCCGTGTGCGGCCGAACCGTTTCCTTGGAGGGAAACATGAGGCTCGCACGAACTGGTCTTCTCGTTCTCGCCGGCACCAGCGCTCCGATCGCGGCTCACGCCGATGTCGTCAACGGTAGCTTCGAGACCGGGGACTACTCCGGCTGGACGCTGACCAAGGACGCGAAGAGCGCGACCTTCGCGACCGCCGGCGTGCTCGAGAGCGGCACCACCGTGAAGTACGCGGACTCCGTGCACGACTACCACGACGGCATGGACATCGCCGAGTACTCGTCGAGCCTCCCGCTCACCGCGGTGCCGACCGACGGCGGTCGCCTCGCGGTGCAGCTGCAGAACGGCCCGGCGACGACGCGCCTCTACCAAGACGTCGCGTTCCCCGGCGGCCCCGTCTCGGTGTCGTGGGATCTCGCGTACCACAACACGTGGGGCACCTTCGCGAACGACCAGCGCGTCCGCGTCGTGCTGCGCGACGTCGCGACCGACGAGATCGTCGAGACGTTGTTCGAGACCAAGCCCGGCGATCCGCTCGTCACGGGCATGACGCACTACTCGGCCGACGCGACGATCTACGGCGGTCGCACGATGCGCCTCGACCTCGTGCTCGACGTGCGCGAGCACTTCCTCGACGTTCAGCTCGACGGCGTGAAGGTCGAGGGCCTCGAGCGGCACGAGGGCGTCCATCCGCTCGAGACGCCGGCGTCCGATCCGACCGACCCGACCGATCCGACGGACCCCGGCACCGGCCCCGGCACGACCGATGATCCGACGATCACCGACTCGCAGGTCGGCGGCTGCTCGGCGACGGGCGGGCAGGGCGGCTTCGCGATGATCGCCGTCGCGCTCGTCGCGATGAGCCGCCGCCGCCGCCGCTGAGCTCGCTACGGCACCGTCACCGTCGCGGTGCCGAGCACGCCGTTCTTGGTCGCGCTGATCGTCGCGCTTCCCTTCTTCACGCCGGTCGCGACGCCGTTCTGCCTGATGCTCACGATCTTCTTGTTGGTCGTCTTCCACGCGACCTGCCGGGTGAGGTCGAGCGTCGTACCGTCGCTGTACGTGCCGGTCGCGGTCAGCTGCTCGGTCGCCTTCACCGCGAGCGTCGAGGTCGCCGGCGTGATCGCGATGCCGGTCAAGACGGCGGAGGTCACCGTCACCGTCGTCGAGCCGGTGACGCCCTGGAACGTCGCGGAGATCGTCACGGTGCCGAGCGCCTTCGCGTTGACGAGGCCCTTCGAGTTGGCCGCGTTCGACACCGACGCGATCGAGCCCTTCGACGACGCCCAGGTCGCCACCGACGTCAGGTTCTGCGTCGAGCCGTCGGAGAACCGGCCGGTCGCGGTCATCTGCAGCTTGTAGCCCTTCGCGATCGACGGGTTCGACGGCTTGACGATGATCGACTGCAAGACCGCGCTGGTCACGGTCAGGTTCGTCACCGGCGACGAGACCGTCCCCTGCTGCGCCTTGATCTGCGTCGTGCCCGTCGCGACGCCGGTCGCGAGCCCGCCGGCGACGATCGTCGCGACGCCGGTCATCGACGACGACCACGTAACCTGCGCCGTGATGTCCTGCGTGGTGCCGTCGCTGAAGGTGCCGATCGCCGTGTACTGCTGCGTCGTCCCCTTCGCGATCGACGCGTTGAGCGGGGCGATCGCGATCGACGACAGCGACGCGTTGGTCACGGTCAAGAGCGACGAGTCGGACACGCTGCCCTTGGTCGCGGTGATGTTCGCCGTGCCCTGCAGCTTGGCGGTCGCGAGGCCGCTCGGCGCGATCGACGCGATCATCGTGTTCGACGAGCTCCACGTGACCTGCGTGGTCAGATCCTGCGTGGTGCCGTCGCTGAAGTTTCCAATCGCCTGGAACTGCAGCGTGGTGCCCTTCGCGGTCGTCGGATCGACCGGCAGGACGTCGATCGTCTGCAGGCCCGCCGCGGTCACGGTCAACGGCGTCGAGTCGCTGAACGCGCCGACGGTCGCCGAGATCGTGGTCGTGCCTACGCCGCCGCAGCTCGCGATGCCGCGCGTGCCGGTGATCGAGATCGTCGCGACGCTGGTGTTGCTCGACACCCAGCTCGCGCTCTGCGTCAGGTCTTGGGTCGAGTTGTCGCTGAACGTGCCGGTCGCCGTGTACGCGACCGTCGTGCCCTTCGCGCACGAGGCGTCGTCGGGCGTGACCGCGATCGCGGTCAAGACCGGCGGTCCGACGTGGAGCGTGGTCGATCCCATGATCGCGGTGATCAGGCTGTTGCCCTGACCGTCGCCGCTCGCGACGTTGCCGCTCATGGTCGCGACGGTCGTGTCCGCCGAGCTCCACGCCGCCGATGCGGTGACGTCCTGCTGCGAGCCGTCGGAGAACGTGCCCATCGCGGTGAACGTCTGGGTCTGACCCTTCGCGATCGACGGGTTGACCGGCGTGACCGCGATCGACACGAGGACGGGCGGTCCGACGTGCAGGATGGCCGAGCCGCTGATCGTGCCGACCGTCGCGGTGATCGTCGCGTCGCCCTGACCGGCGCCGGTCGCGACGTTCGCGGCCATGGTCGCGACGCTCGTCGGCGACGAGGACCACGTCGCGCTCGCGGTGACGTCCGCGGTCGAGCCGTCGGTGAACGTGCCCATCGCGGTGAACGTCTGGGTCTGGCCCTGCGCGATCGTCGAATTCGCCGGCGTGACCGCGATCGACGTGAGCGCGGGCGGACCCACGATCAAGCTCGTCGAGCCGCTCGCGGCACCGAGCGTCGCGGTGATCGTCGTCGTGCCCTGCGCGACGCCGGTCGCGACGTTCGCGCTCATCGTCGCGACCGTCGTGTCCGACGAGCTCCACGTGACCTGCGTCGTGAGATCGGCGGTCGTGCCGTCCGGGTAGGTGCCGGTCGCGGTGTAGCCGATCGTCGTCGCCTTCGGGATCGTCTGGTTCGCCGGCGTGACGGAGATCGAGACCAGCAGATCGAGCGAGCGGGTCGCGACGCGCTTGGCGTCGACGTCGCTGCGCTGCTTGGTGTACGAGACCAGCGCGCGCGCGGCCGAGACGTCGACCAGCGCGGGCGCGGCCTCGTCCTCGGGATCCTGCGAGACGACGAAGCTCGCGCCCTCGAGCGCGCCGTTCTGATCGACGAGCTGGCCGTAGATGTCGCCGGCGGTCGCGACGTTGCGCGGATCGCTCCACACGACCACGAACGCGCCGCCGATCGCGGCGACCGCGGGCGTGCGCTGCTTCGCGGGATCGGTGCAGATCGCGATGCCGTCGGGATCGAGCGAGGTCAGCGCCGCGCCCGCGGTGACGCGCGAGGCGTAGATGTCGCGGTTGCCGCTGCGCTGATCTTCGTAGACGACGAGCGCGGTCGCGCCCGACATCGCGATGTGCGGGAGGAACCGGTTCTGCGTCGCGGTGACCAGCTGCACGCCGCTTCCGTCGAGGACCGCGCCGGCCGGCGTCACGCGCGCGCCGTAGAGATCGCGGCCGCCCGTGCGCGCGTCGATCCACACGACGATGTACTGGTCGTCGGTCGCGTCGTAGGCGACCGCGGGGTTCATCTGATCGCTGGTCGCGTTCGAGATCGTGAACGACGCGCCGACCACGCCCGCGGGCGAGACGAACGCGCCGTTGATGTCGTACGAGACGCCCGAGCCGCGGTCCTGCCAGACCACGAGCGCGGCGGTACCCGACGACGCGATCGCCGGGACGAACTGGTTGCCGGTGCCGGTCGCGACCGCGAGGCCGCTCGGATCGAGCACGGCGCCGCTCGTCATGTCGACGCGCGCGGCATAGATGTCCTGGCTGGTGCCGCGGTTGTCGGTCCACGCGTAGAGCATCGTCGTGCCCATCGCCGCCGACGCCGGCAACGACGCGAAGGTCGAGGTCGCGACCGCGAACGGCGACGCATCGATCAGCGCGCCGGCGCCGTCGAGGCGCACGGCCTCGATCGAGTTGCCCGGGCTGGTGCGGCTGTCGCTCCAGCCAACCGCCACCGTCGAGCCGCTGCGCGCGGCCGTCGGCGTGTACTCCTGGTTGGTGCCGCTGACGAGGTTGACGCCGCTCGCGTCGAGCACGCTGCCGCCGCTCGAGATGCGCGCGCCGTAGGTGGTCTGCGGCGTGCCCGAGCCGGTGCGCTGATCCTGCCAGACGCCGTAGTACGCGCCGCCCGCGGTGACGACGCGCGGGATGGTCTGGTTGAAGGCCGCGTTCGAGACCGCGAAGTCGGTGCCGCTGAGCGCGAACGCGGTCGTGAGCAGCTGGCCGTAGACGTCGGTCGCGGTGGTCGCGGAGTTGCGCGTGTCCTGCCAGATCACCAGGCACCCGCCCGCGCTGCACGCGATCGACGGCATCTGCTGGTTGTTGAGCGCCTTGTTGATCGCCTTGCCGCCGACGGTGGTCGTGCCCTCGAGATGCGTATCGAGGACCGTGCCCGCGGTCGACACGCGCGTGCCGTAGATGTCGATCGCGCCGGCGCCGCCGCTCCACACGACGTCGTAGTTGGTGCCGTCGAAGCTCGCCGACGCGTTCGACTGCGCGCCGGTGCCGGCCGAGATGTTGAACGCCGCGCCGTCGAGCGCGCCGGTCGGCGCGACCAGCTGGCCGCGCGTGTCGTCGCCGGTCGTCGTCTGCGTCTCGGTGTAGACGACCAGGTAGTCGCCCGACGGGTTCGCCGCGATCGAAGAGTCCTTGTGCGCGGTCGCGTTCGAGGTGACCGCGAAGAAGGCGCCGAAGTTGCCGAAGTTGGGATCGAAGATCGCGCCCTGGATCTGGCCGTTGACCTGCCACGTGAGGAGCGCGTTGTTGCCGCGGCTCGCGAACGCGGGCGCGGTCTCGCTCGAGAAGCTGATCGCCGGCGCGGGCACCGACGCGACCACGCCGCTGGTCGACACGGTCGCGGCCGCGAGGTCGGCCTCGGTGCCGCCCGTGACCTTGTAGTTCTCCCACGCGACGACGTACGTCCCGCCGGCGTACGCGACGACCGGCATGTTCTGGTTGCCGGGGCCGGTGCCGATCTCGAGGCCGGTCGGATCGAGGATCGCGCCCGACGCGTCGACGCGAACGCCCCAGACCTGGTTGTCGCCGCCGTTGCGAGCGTCGGCCCAGACGACCAGGTAGTTGCTGCCGTCGGTGGCGATCGACGGGTTGAACGTGTTCGCGCCGGTCGTGCCCGACACCGGCGCGTCGATCGCGAGCTCGGCCGAGATCGTCGGATCGAGCGTCGCGGGGAACGCGGTGCGCGCGACGACGTCGGCCGGCACGATCATGCGGATCGCGGTGCCGTCGTAGACCGCGGGGATCGACCACGCGGTGCCGCGCGCGTCGGCCCAGACCGCGTGGCTGTAGCGGACGCCGGCGCCGGTCGCGCCCGCGAAGTGCAGGCCGCTCGCGGTCTCGGCGAGGAACTCCTGGCCGTCGATCGCGACCGTGAAGGTGAGCGCGCGATCGGCGTGCGGCACGCTCGCGACGTCCCACGCCTGCTCGGCGCCGCCGCCCTCGGCGCGCCACCGCTCGTGGATCGCGCCGCGATCGATCTCGACGTCGCCGCTCTTCGCGAGCGTGGTCGCGCCGGCGCGCAGCATCGCGTCGCCGCCGTTGTCGATCGCGATCGTGTCGAGCGCGATCGCGTCGCCGCGATGACCGAGCGCGATCGGCACGAAGGTCGCGCCGCCGCGCGCGACGGTGAGCTCGTGCGAGGCGCCGGTCGCGACGAAGCCGCTCGGCGTCGCGCGGAACGCGAGCGTCGCGGGGCCGATGACGTGATCGCGACCGATCGCGAGCGTGTGCGAGGGCGCGGTCGTGGTCGCGGCGGGCCCCGCGTCGGCGCTGCCCGCTCGACTCGGCTCGTGGGAGCCGTTACAAGCGGCCGCGATCAGGACAAACGTCGACATCGCGCACGCGTACGTGCGCTGGTTCCTCGCCATCCCGACATCGTAGGCTTTCCGTCACCCGAGCGGGGTGATTTTCACCCCAGCGGTCGGGTAGCGCCGGGGTGCGCGATCATGCGTACTGCTGGCAGCGCGCGCAGAACCAGCGGTTGTACTGCGCCGCCCACTGCAGCGGTCCTTGACAGCGCGGGCACGGGTACTGCTGCTGGCCGCCCTGCGGCTGCGCGGCCGCTTGTTGCGGCATCGCCTGTTGTTGCGGCATCCCTTGCTGCGGCATCCCTTGCTGCGGCATGCCTTGGCCTTGCTGCAGCTGCATCGAGCCGCCGAAGAACGGGCTGCCCTGCACGTAGCCTTCGAACGAACGGCAGAGCTTCGCCCACGACGTGAAGTAGAAGATCAGCGGACCGCCGAACATGCGCGCGAACGCCGACGGCGAGAACGCGCCGTACACGACGGTCGTGCCCTCGTTCGAGTGCTTGATCTTGAAGCCGATGCCGGTCCACGCGCTCTGCTTGAGCGTGACGTCGATGAGCGGCAGCGCCGACTTGTAGACGGTGAAGCCGCGCGGCCCCCAGTTCTGCGTGAGCTCGTTCAACAGCGAGTCCGGCGTGATGTGCGGCGACGGACGGTCGAGGATGATCTTCCCGCGTGAGAAGAGGCCCGGCTTCTTGATCTGCATCCGGCGAAGATATCAACGGTCCGACCCGAACTGGGCTCGTGACATGGCAGATCGCGTCGGATACCGTTCGCCCCGATGAAGGGATGTCTGCGGGGCGCGGCGCTCTGGGCGCTGGTGTCCGCTTGCGGTGAACCGTACGTCGAGCGCCCACCGGCGCCGGCGAACCAAGGGATCTACGGCTTCGCGAACGGCTGCTACGCGATCGACGCGACGCCGGCCGGGAGCACGAACACGCGCTGGCTCGCGTCGACGAGCGACACGACCTACGCGTTCAGCGCGCAGTCGCAAGACGCGGGCGCGCGCTTCTTCATGAAGCCCAGCGATCTCGGGACGTATCTGATCTACGACCAGGATCGCCGTTATCTATTGTCCTACGGCGGCGGGCTCGAGCGCACCGACGCGCTGAAGTCCGATCTCGACATGATGGACGAGACCTTCGTCTCGCCCGCCGAGTGGCAGCTCGAGATCAGCGCGTCGGATCCGTCGCGGTTCCAGCTGCGGCAGCGACGCACCGGCCAGTACCTCGGGATCGGCGGGCTCACGCCGAACCTCGACGACGCGGCGGTGATCGCGCTCTATCCGACGACCGGCTGCGCCGAGTTCCCCGAGCTCACCGTCGACGCCGAGGGCGACGTCGCGCCGCACACGTGGCCCGACGGCGACGTCTTCGGGATCGTCGACACCCACACGCACATGTTCTCGAACCTCGGCTTCGGCGGCGGCGGCATCTTCTTCGGCGCGCCGTTCCATCGGCTCGGCGTCGAGAAGGCGCTGCCCAGCTGCGAGCCGTTCCACGGCGGCGACGGCCGGCGCGACATCGTCGGCTACGCGTTCTCCGGGCTCGGGCAAGCGTCGACCGGCGCGTTGTTCGCCGTCCTGGTCAACGGCAAGACGCCCGGCTTCGATCACCACACCGACGGATACCCGACGTTCACCGACTGGCCGAACTCGTGGAAGCGCGCGACCCACCAGACCGAGTACTACCGCTGGCTCGAGCGCGCGTATCGCGCGGGGCTGCGCTTGATGGTGCAGCACGCGACGACCAACTCGGTCCTGTGCGAGCTGGTCGAGGGGCTCGGCGCGCAGCAGGTCCGCTACTCGTGCAACGACATGGTCGCGGTCGATCACGAGATCGCGGCGACCTACGAGATCGAGCGCTACATCGACGCGCAGTCGGGCGGCCCCGGCAAGGGCTGGTTCCGGATCGTGAAGAGCCCGGCCGAGGCGCGCGCGGTGATCGAAGAAGGCAAGCTCGCCGTGATCCTCGGCATCGAGACCTCGAACCTGTTCGACTGCACGCTCACGCCCGAGCCCGGCAAGCCCGCGTGCGACGTCGCGCAGGTCCAGCAAGAGCTCGATCGCTACTACGCGAAGGGCGTGCGCGCGATCTTCCCGGTGCACAAGTTCGACAACGCGTTCTCGGCGGGCGACGGCGATCGCAACGTCGGGCAGCTCGGCAGCTTCGTCAACAGCGGCTACGACTCCAACTTCGTGCAGGACTGCCCCGACGTGCCGAGCGTGTTCGATCACGGGCCGGTGCAGTTCGGCGGGATCAACGCGCCGCGCGCCGTCTATCAATCGACGCCGCCGCACGACATGAGCGGCTTCGCCGACGATCCGCTCGCCGCGCTCGGGCCGTACCTCGGCGAGCTGCAGGAGCCGGCGCTGCCGGGCGAGTGGTGTCAGAACGCGGGGCTCACGCCGCTCGGCGAGCGCTTGCTCGTCGAGATGATGACGCGCGGCATGATCATCGAGGTCGATCACATGCCGAAGCGCTCGTACCAGCGCGCGTACGAGATCCTCACGCAGTACGACTATCCGCCCGTCGGCAGCCACGGCAACAGCAACAACGGCGAGGCGTATCGCCTGGGCGGCGTGTCGAAGACGAACCTCGGGCGCTGCGCGGATCCGTCGAAGCCCGGCGCGATGGCGGATCCGCTGCGCGCGCGCGTCGCCGAGATCGTCGCGAACGGCGGCTACCCCGCGATCGGGTTCGGGTTCGATCTGAACGGCTTCGCCGGCGGGCCGCGCCCGCGCTTCGGCGCCGACGCGCAGTGCGGCGACGTCCCGCAGGGCAACCCGATCACGTATCCGTTCAAGGCGTACGCGGGCGACGTCACCTTCACGCAGCCGCACCTCGGCTCGCGCACCGTCGACTTCAACAACGAGGGCATGATCCACATCGGGCTCTTGCCCGAGCTGATCGAGGACGTGCGGCGCGACGGGGCCTCGGACGCGGATCTCGAGCCGCTGTTCCGATCCGCCGAGGGCTACCTGCGCATGTGGGAGAAGGCCGAGGCGCGCGGCGCCGCGATCCGCGGCGTGCCGCGCGATCCCGACTGAGGAGGCAGGCGATGAGCAGCGAACCGATCCGCGATCCGGAGACGGATCACCTGTTGACGCCGGCGAACGCGGCGCTGGTCGTGATCGACTACCAGCCGGTGCAGGTCGCGTCGATCCGATCGATGGACCGAGAGGCGCTGGTGAAGAACGTCGTCACGGTCGTGAAGGTCGCGAAGGCCTACGGCCTCCCGATCGTGCTCTCGACGGTGAACGTGAAGACCGGCGTCAACAAGCCGACCGTCGCGCCGCTCGCCGAGGCGCTCGGCGACGTGCCTTCGCTCGATCGCACGACGATCAACTCGTGGGAGGACGTCGAGGTGCGCGCGGCGATCGAGGCGACCGGCCGCCGCAAGCTGATCCTCTGCGCGCTGTGGACGGAGGCGTGCCTCTTGTTCCCGTCGCTCGACGTGATGGCGCTCGGCTACGAGGTGTTCGTGCCGGTCGACGCGGTCGGCGGCACGTCGTCGCTCGCGCACGAAGCGGCGCTGCGCCGCGTGGAGCAGGCCGGCGCGCGCCTCACCTCGATCGCGTCGATCTTGTGCGAGCTGCAGCGCGACTGGGCGCGCAAAGACACCGTCCCGAGCTTTGCCGATCTCTTGTTCCACCGGCACCTCGGGCTCGCGTAGATCGCGCGCGTCACGCGAGACAATCTCGGAGCGTGCAAAGAGTGGCGCGCGCGATCGCGCCCGCGTACATAGAGCGCATGACGATCTCCAACGACAAGCCCGCCACCCGTCGTACGAAGAAGACGTCCGCACCGCCGAGCAAGCCGATCGGCGCCGACGAGCGCCTGCGCCGGATCGCCGAGCACGCGTACTACCTCGCCGAGGCGCGCGGCTTCGAGAGCGGCCACGAGCTCGAGGACTGGGTCGCCGCCGAGCGCGTGATCGACGGCCGCGCGTCCTAGCTCTCGCGCGCGGAGCGCGGCTGCGGCGTGCCCTCGCGCGTCATCACGATGTGGAAGAGCTGCAGGTAGCGGATCCGGAACAGCGCGGCGCAGGAGAGCAGGTAGTAGCGCCACATGCGGCGGAAGCGCTCGTCGTAGCGCGCCGGCAGCCGCGGCCACGCCTCCTCGGCGCGCGCGTACCACGCCAAGAGCGTGCGGTCGTAGTGCGGCCCGATGTTGTGGACGTCCTCGACGACGAAGCGATCGTCCATCGCGGTGACCAGCCCCGACAAGGACGGCAAGACCGCGTTGGGGAAGATGTACTTGTGGAAGAACGGATCGATCTGCGCGCGCGGCCGGTTGCCGCCGATGCAGTGGATGAACGCGACGCCGCCGGGCGCGAGGCAGCGATCGACGACCTCCATGTAGCCGCGGTAGTTCTGCGGGCCGACGTGCTCCATGAGGCCGATCGAGACGACCGCGTCGTAGCGGCCGGTCGCCTTGCGGTAATCGGCGAGGCGGAGGTCGATGCGATCGGCGAGCGACGGGTAGCGCGCCTGCGCCCACGCGATCTGCTCCTTCGAGACCGTGTAGCCGGTGACGTGCGCGCCGTAGCGCTCGGCGGCGAACGACGCGAAGCCGCCCCAGCCGCAGCCGAGCTCGAGCACGCGCATGCCGGCGTGCAGATCGAGCTTGCGGCAGATCAGATCGAGCTTCGCCTCCTGCGCGGCGTCGAGGTCGGCCTCGCCGGCGCCGCGCCAGTACGCGCACGTGTACATCATGCGGCGATCGAGCATCGCCTCGTACAGATCGTTGCCGAGGTCGTAGTGGCGCGCGACCTCGAACGCGCGCGCGAGGCCCTGCAGGTTGAAGAGCCGCGCGCGCAGCGCGTAGGCGACCAGCGCCCAGTTGTCCTTGACGTACTCGTCGAGGCGCGCGCGCCACACGCGCTCGACCAGCGCGTCGAGCTGATCGCAGTCCCACCAGCCGTCCATGTAGCTCTCGGCGAAGCCGAGCGTGCCGTCGCGCAGGATGCGCGTGTACGTGCGGTCGTCGTGGATCCGCAGATCCCACGGATCCGATCCTCCGATGCGGACGCCGGCGTGGGCGAGCAGCTCCTGGATCGAGGTGCGCGCGCGTCGGGCGTCGAGCGTGGTCAAGAGCTTGAGCGAAGCGGCGGCGGGCATGGTCCACCATGGCGCGCCGACCGAGATCGCGCACGCCTGTGCGCGCGCCGCCGCGCGGGCTAGGATGCGCCGTGGCGGCGCCGCGCAAGTCGCGATCGGGGAAGGCGAGCGGACGGCGCGTCACGCGGCGGCGATCGTCGTTCGTCGTCGGGCTCGGCGGCTCGGCGGGCGGGCTCGAGGCGTTCGAGCAGTTCTTCGCGAGCACGCCGGCCGACACCGGCATGGCGTTCGTCGTGGTCACGCACCTCGATCCCGATCACAAGGCGCTCCTGCCCGAGCTGATCCAGCGCACGACCGCGATGCCGGTGCGCGAGATCGTCGACGGCCTGCGGCTCGCGCCGAACTCGATCTACGTGATCCCGCCCGATCGCGAGCTCGCGCTCGACGGCGACGTGCTCCGGCTGCGCGCGCCGTCGGCGCGGCGCGGCGCGCGGGCGCCGATCGACGCCTTCTTCCGCAGCCTCGCGCACGAGCGCGGACCGGCGGCGATCGGCGTGATCCTCTCGGGCATGGGCGCCGACGGCGCGCAGGGCCTGCGCGAGATCGAGGCGGCCGGCGGGCACGCGCTGATCCAGGATCCGAACGACGCGGCGTTCGACGCGATGCCGCGGGCGGCGCTCGCCGCGGTCCCGGCCGCGCAGCTCGCCGCGCCCGATCAGCTGCCCGCGCGGATCACCGCGCTCGCCGCCGCCGAGGGTGGCGGTCCGATGCGGCCGCCCGCCGCGCGCGACGCGACGCCGCCGCTCGCGCGCATCCTCGACACCCTCCAGCGCCGGACCGGGCACGATCTCAGCCTGTACAAGCCGGCGGCGATCGAGCGGCGCCTGGAGCGGCGCGTCGCGGTCCATCGCCTCGCCTCGCTCGAGGCGTACGCCGACTACCTCGAGCAGAACCCCGAGGAGGCGGCGCTCCTCTTCCGCGAGCTCTTGATCGGCGTCACCCACTTCTTCCGCGACGAGGACGCGTTCGTCGTGCTGCGCGAGCTCGCGCTGCCGGCCCTGCTCGAGAGCCGCCGCGCGCCGCGCTCGCTGCGCGCGTGGGTCGCGGGCTGCTCGTCGGGCGAGGAGGCGTACTCGCTCGCGATCGTCGTGCACGAGGTGCTCGCGCGCGCGCAGGCCCGCGACGTCGCGGTCCAGATCTACGCGACCGACATCGACGCCAACGCGATCGCGATCGCGCGCGCGGGCCACTACGGCGAAGAGATCGCCGAGCACGTCTCGCCCGAGCGCCTCGCGCGTTACTTCAGCCGCGAGGATCACGGCTACCGCATCCGCAAGGAGATCCGCGAGACCGTCGTCTTCGCGCAGCACGATCTGGTCAGCGATCCGCCGTTCACGCGCCTCGACGTCGTGTGCTGCCGCAACGTCCTCATCTACCTGCAGCCGGTCCTGCAGCAGCGGCTCCTGTCGCGCTTTCACTACGCGCTCGCGCCCGGCGGCCTCCTGGTGCTCGGCCCGTCGGAGACGGTGTCGTCGGCGGCGGGCCTGTTCACCGCGCTCGACGCCAAGGCGAAGGTGTTCCGCCGCGAGGACGGCGCCCGCGATCCGCGCGCGCGCCTCGATCTGCCGGTCGCGGTGCGGGCCGGCGCGACCGCGGCCGCGCCGTCGCGCGCGCCGATCGAGCTGACCGTGGTCGAGGCGGCGCGGCGCGTGATCGTCGAGAGCGTCGCGCCGCCGACCGTCGTGATCAACGATCGCGGCGACGTCCTCTACGCGTCGCGCCGCACCGGGCGCTACCTCGAGCCCGCGGTCGGCAAGACCAACATCAACATCTTCGCGATGGCGCGCGAGGGCCTCGGCCCGCACCTGAGCCTCGCGGTGCGGCAGGCCGCCGCCAAGCGGCGCCGCGTGACCCGCGCCGGCCTGGTCGTGCGCGGCGAGCGCGGCGGGACCCGCGTCGACCTGACCGTGCTGCCGCTCGACGAGCCGGCCTCGCTGCACGGCCTGCTCATGGTCGTCTTCGAAGAGTCGGCGCCGGCGGGCAAGGCCGCGGGCCGGCCGTCGCGCGCGACCGCAGGCACCGCGCTCGCGCGCGAGCTCGCGCGCACCAAGGCGCACCTGCAGACGGTCGTGCGCGAGATGGAGGCGTCGCAGGCGCAGGTCGAGGCCGCCAACGAGGAGCTGCAGAGCGCGAACGAGGAGCTGCAGAGCACCAACGAGGAGGTGACGACCTCGAAGGAGGAGCTGCAGTCGCTCAACGAGGAGCTCCTCACGCTGAACGCCGAGCTGATCGCGAAGAACGAGGCGCTGGCGACCGCGAACGACGATCTGCGCAACCTGCTCAACAGCACCAAGATCCCGACCCTGTTCCTCGACGGCGAGCTGCGGGTCAAGCGCTTCAACAACGAGGTGACGAAGGTCGTGCACTTGATCGCGTCCGACGTCGGGCGCGCGATCACCGACATCACGCTCGCGCTCGACTATCGCGCCCTCGCGACCGACGTCGCCGAGGTGCTCGACACGCTGGTCCACAAGGAGGTCCAGGTCATCGGCACCGACGGCGCGAGCTACACGATGCGGATCCATCCGTACCGCACCACCGAGAACGTGATCGACGGCGTCGTGATCACCTTCTCCGACGTCACCGCGCTGCGCCGCGCCGAGGAGGCGCTCGCCGCGCGCGCGCACGAGGGCGTGATCGCGCGCCTGCTCGATCGCTGGCCCGGCATGGTGTGCGTGCGCGATCTGGTGCTCGAGCGTGACGTCTACCTGAACGATCGCGCGCGCGAACGGCTGCGCGAGGCGGCCGCGGGCGCCGCGCCGTTCGAGTCGCTCCTCCATCCCGACGACGCCGCCGCGACCCCGCGCTGGCGCGAGCGCTTGGTGACGTTGTCCGACAACGCCGTGCTCACGCGGACGATCCGCGTGCGTGATCGATCCGGCGCCTATCAGAGCTTCCGCGATCGCGAATCCGTGCTCGCGCGATCCGCCGCCGGGATCCCGACGCGCGTGCTGTCGGTCGTCGAGGATCCGGCGAGCTGAGCCTCTCGTCCGTCGACGCGCGTGTTCGCCCTTACGCGCGTGGAGCGCCTAAGCGAATACGCTGGGCTTCGACGTGCGAAGGAGTACGGTGAGAGCCGGCGCACGCACGTTCGTGCGCGGGGAACAGGTAGGTGGCGGATGACGGACGTCGAGGCACGGTCATGAGCCGCCCGAGCGCGACGCCTCGCGCTGGGGTCGACGTTCGCGCGCTGGTGCACGCGCTCGAGGTCCACCAGGCCGAGCTCGAGCAGCAGAACGAGTCGCTGATCGCAGCCAACGCGGAGCTCGCGCGCACCAACGCGGCGCTCGCGGTCGCGCGCGATCGCTATCGCGCCCTCTACGAGCTCGCGCCGGCGCCGCTGGTCACGCTCGACGCGCGCGGCACGATCCTCGACGTCAACGACGCCGCCGAGAAGATCCTCGGCGCGCGGAGCGCCGCGGTGGTCGGGCGGCCGTTCGCGATCTTCGTCGCCGAAGCGTCGCGCGCGTCGGTGCGCGAGCTGATCGCCGCGCTGTTCGCCGGCCGCCGCCTGCGCGGCGCCGCGCTGGTGCTCGCGCCCGAAGGCGCGCCGAAGGCCGACGTGCTGGTCGACGGCGTCGTGTTCCGCGACGACGCCGGCGCCACGCGCGCCGTGCTCGCGTGCGCGGACATCACCGCGCACCGGCGGACCGAAGAGGAGGCGCGCGTGCGCGCGCGGCGCGCCGACGAGGCCCAGCGGCTCGAGAGCCTCGGCGTGCTCGCCGGCGGCATCGCGCACGACTTCAACAACCTGCTCACGGTCGTGCTGGGCGGCGCCGATCATGTGCTCGGCGAGCTCGACGAGGGCTCGCCGCTGGTCGAGCCGCTGGTCGAGGTGCTGCAGGCCGCGCGGCAGGCCGGCGCGCTCGCCCACCAGATGCTCGCGTACTCGGGCCGCGCGAGCATGCCGCCGCGCCCGATCGATCTGGTCGCGCTGATCCGCGAGCTCGAGCCGCTCCTGCGCGCGTCGGCGAAGGGGACGCCGCTCGCGATGCGGCTGCCCGACGACGTGCCGACGATCACCGGCGACGACGCGCAGCTCCGCCAGGTCGTGCTCAACCTCGTGATCAACGCGGCCGAGGCGATGCACGATCGTCCCGGCGCGATCGCGATCGAGGTCCGCGCCGACGGCAGCGCGGGCGGCGGCGGGCGGCGCGTCTCGCTCGAGGTGCGCGATCAGGGCGTCGGCATGGACGAGGCGACCCAGGCGCGGATCTTCGAGCCGTACTTCTCGACCAAGTTCGTCGGCCGCGGGCTCGGCCTCGCGGTCGTGCAAGGCATCGTGCGCGGCCATCGCGGCACGATGACGGTCGCGAGCACGCCGGGGCGCGGCACGACGTTCGAGGTGTGCTTCCCCGCCGCGAGCGGGCCGCCGCGACACGCGCGCGGCACCGCGCCGCCCGAGGCGGAGTGGCAGGCGACCGGCACGCTCCTCGTCGTCGACGACGAGCCGTTCGTGCGGGTCGCGATCGCGCGGATCCTCGAGAGCTTCGGCTTCGAAGTGGTCGCGGCCGCCGACGGCGTCGAGGCCGTCGACGTGATCCGCGCCGACCCCGCGCGCTTCGATCTCGTGCTCATGGATCTGACGATGCCGCGCATGGGCGGCGTCGCCGCCGCTCAGATCATCCACGAGGTGCGCGCCGATCTGCCGCTCGTGCTGATCACCGGCTACGGCGAGATTCCCGCCGAGGCGGGCAGCGTGTTCGCCGGCATGCTCGCCAAGCCGTTCGACGTCGCGACGATCCAGCACATGATCCAGCGGCTCTTGCCGATGGCGGTCAGCGCCTGACTCGCTTCTTGCAACGGTGACCGTCGAAGGATGGTCACCGCCATGAACGAGATCAACTCCACCGACGCGACCCAGGGCCAAGGCCTCCGCGCGCGCGTCGAGATCCGCAAGCACGAGCTCCAGGCCGAGATGGACAAGCTGCCGCCGGGCGCGCCGCGCCTCGACCTCGAGCGCGCGATCGGCACGCTCGACGGCCTCTTGACCGGCGACCTCGACAACATCCCTCCCGTCGTCGCCGCGCAGCTCAGCCAGTGGCTCGAGGCCAACAAGCACCTCGCCGAGCACCCGGCCGCCGCGCCGCCCGCCGAGGCGATCCGCGTCGTCAACCCGTTCGGCGGCGCGTTCATGGGCCCGCTCGAGGCGCCCGAGAAGGTGAACTGATGCAACCGCCTGCGCGCGATGACGCGAGCGCGCCGGAGGTCGCGAAGGCGCCGCCGATCGAGGCGACGCCCGTCGCCACGATCGCGCTCGATCCGCCCGCCGCGCACGACGACGACGACGACGGCACGGTGCTCACCGACGCCGATCTCACCGACTCGGCGCGGCCGACGCAGCCGTACCTGGCGGTCCTGGGCGGCGAAGGCACTGACTAAGCGATCGAGGTGAGCGCGCCGAAACGGGCGCTGGCGCTCGGGGTCGGCGATTCGCGCACGCGGATGCTGACAGGAACGTGTAGCGACTGCGGTGGCGCACCTGGTCGCGCGGGAGCATGGTGATCGGTGGGCGATCGCCCAGGAGGTCGTGATGGTGGCGTCGGGTTTGCGGTGGATCGACAAGCGTCGCGACGCACGCGTCGTGGCAGGTGGCAGCGTCCTCGTGCACGCGCACGGCGGCGCGCGCGGCCGTGTCGTCGACGTGTCGGCGGGCGGCGCTCGCATCGAGCTCGCGCGGGAGGCGCCGCGCTTCGCGGTCGGCGATCGCATCTCGCTCGAGCTGCACCTCGATCGGAGGGACGCGACTTGGCTGCACTTCAGCGGCCTGGTGACGCGCGCGCGCGATCACGAGATCGCGATCGCGTTCGAGGCGGTGCCGGTCGACTTCGCCGATCGCGTGCAGGACGAGCTGCTCGACGCGATCGAGGCGCTGGCCGCGTCGCAGATCCTGCTGGTCGACGGCGATCCGGCGCGCCGCGAGCTGCTCGCGACCGAGCTGCGCAACGCCGGCTGCCACGTCGAGGAGACCGCGACCCCGCTCGAGGCGCTCGACGCGCTGGGCGCGAGCGGCGGAGTCCGCCGGCTGATCGCGATCGCCGACAGCGTGCCGGCCGCGGTCGCCGACGAGCTCCGCGCGTACGTCGCCGACGCTCACCCGAACGTCCGGATCGTCTTGCTCGGGGGTGGCTCGTGACCGCCGCGCGGGGCGCGCCGCGCCTGCACCCCGACGCGCGCCGATCGCGGCTGCGCGCGATCATGGATCGGCTCGCGCGCGGACTCGACGGGATGTCCGCCGACGGCGAGGCGCGCAGCGCCTGGCGCGAGCTCACCGCGGCGCTCGATCTCGGGCCGGAGCCCGAGGTGCGCGATTGTCCGAGCTGCAACGCGATCGCGATGCGGCAGGCGACGATCTGCAGCGAGTGCTGGCACCCGCTGACGCCGCCCTCGGCGTGAAGCGAACGTGACACGAAACGCAAGGCTCAGGAGGTCGTGATGGTGGCGATGGGTTCTCGGATGGAGGTGCGCTCGTGACCGACGCGCGCCACAAGATCGCGCTGGTCGGCAACCACTTGCCGCGGCA